>Ga0315535_1002720_pt1 | contig 11089 bp, 8 predicted proteins | sample SalMarSW160220MG_2_FD_203092 | JGI IMG/M metagenome (GOLD analysis project Ga0315535, IMG submission 203092) | Salt marsh sediment microbial communities from the Plum Island Ecosystem LTER, Massachusetts, United States - Salt Marsh Sediment SW1602-20 ...
AAGAGGTCGCCGGCGGGGAGGGCCGCGCCCTCGTGGCGGGGTCGATGGGCCCGTCGGGAGAGCTGATGGAACCCCTCGGAGCCCTCACCTTCGAGACCGCCCGGGAGGGCTTTGCGGCCCAGGCCGCTGCGTTGACGGAGGGTGGAGCGGATATTCTATGGATCGAGACCATGGCGGACCTCCGGGAGGTGCGGGCGGCCATCGAGGGCGCCCGGGAGGTGAGCGAGCTCCCCGTGGTGGCCACCCTGAGCTTCGACGCAGGGGGTCGCACCATGATGGGGGTCACCCCCGGGCAGGTGCTGGAGGCCCTGGGTGGCTACGAACTGGCTGCCGTCGGGGCCAACTGCGGGAACGGGACCGGCGAGATCGAGGAGGTGATCCGGCAGATGAGGGCCCTGAATCCGTCCCTGCCCCTGGTGTCCAAGTCCAACGCCGGTAAGCCCACCTGGATCGGCGCGGAGTTGGTCTACGACGGGACCCCGGAGGTCATGCGGGAGCACGCCCGTCGGATTCTGGAGCTGGGTGCGAGCCTCATCGGCGGGTGCTGCGGCACGACACCCGCGCACATCCGGGCCATGGCCGAGGGCCTGCGCGGCGTGACGACGTAGCACGGCAGAGGCTCCCCGACGGCGAGCCGGTCCCGGAGGATGCGAGTTGGCTTCTTCCGCGGATCGCATGCATGATACTGCGAGTTCCCCGGCTCCGTTTCCGCCGACTGATCGAACGATCACCGGAGACCCGCGTGTCGCACGAAGCGCCCCCGATCCAGACGACCGTCGTCGGCTCGTACCCGGTTCCGGCCTGGCTCACGGCACTGCCCAGCGAGCAGGCCCTCCTGGACGCCACCCGGGTGGTGCTGGCGACGCAGGAGAGCGCGGGCATCGACCTAGTGTGTGACGGAGAGCTGTACCGCTTCGACGTCAATCACCCGGAAACCAACGGGATGATCGAGTACTTCACGCGGGCGATGAGCGGCATCCGCAACGAGCTGACGTTCGAGGAGATCACCGCCTACCGGTCACAGGAGGGCATGGGCTTCCGCGCCCGCCCGCCCGGGGTGGTGGAGGGGCCCATCGGGCACGGCACTCTGGACCTTCCACGGGCCTGCGCCCGCGCCCTCCGCCTCGCGAGCCGCCCGTTGAAGTTCACGGTGACCGGCCCGCACATGCTCTCCAGGACGCTGCTCGACCGGCACTACCGGAGCGTACCGGACCTCGCGCTCGCCATCGCGGACGCATTGGCCGAGCAGGTGCGCCACCTGGAAGCAGCGGTAGTGCAGGTGGACGAGGCGAACCTGCCCGGCCATCCGGATGAATGGGAATGGGCCGCCGACGCCATCAACCGCGTCCTCGACGCGGTGAAGAACAAGCCGGCCGTACACCTGTGCTTCGGCAACTATGGCGGCCAACGCGTACAACAAGGGAGTTGGAGCAAGCTCCTGGGCTATCTCAACAGCCTGCACGCCGATCACGTCGTCCTGGAGTGCCGCCGCAGGCCCGCCGGAGAGCTGAAGGTCTTCAAGGAGCTGGACGCGCGCATCGGCATGGGGCTCGGCGTGGTCGACATCAAGACCACCGAGGTCGAGAGCGCGGACGACATCGCGCGCGCCATCGAGCGGGCGGAATCGGTGATCGGCGCAGGCCGCGTCAAGTACGTCCATCCCGACTGCGGCTTCTGGATGCTCCCCCGCTCGGTCGCCGACGCCAAGATCCGGGCGCTGGTGGAGGGACGGGACCTCTACCTGGGAAGGCGCTCGGCGTAGCGCGGCCGCCCTCAGGGAGAAGACGACCCCGTGAGCATGTGCCGGGTCTTCACCGCCGCCTGCTGCAGCTCCTTCAACAGGCCGAGAAAGTCGCCGAGGCGGTCCATGTACGCCCGGTACTCCGGCCTGAGGACCGTGCTTCCCCTCCCGTAGAAGGCCGCCGCACCGTCGTCCAGGTGCGGAATGACCGAGGCCTCGTAGAAGTCCCTGAGCCGGTCGCTCTTCGCGATGAGGACGTCGAGGGCGTTGTAGAAGCTCGAGACGTTCTGCATGGTGGTGACGTCGAGCGTCGCCAAGGGATCGGAGGCGAGGACGGCCTGCCAGATTCCCCGGGGCGGCCTGTCGACGCTTCCCGTGGGCACCATGAGCGGCGCGGGACGCGCGCCCGCCGTGTACGCGCTGTCCCAACGAGCCCGAAGGCTATCGAGGTGAGACGCGAACCGACCGGCACTCCGGCTGAAGACGTCGATCTCGGAAGCCAGCGCTGCCCGCAGCTCCGTCCGGTGCGCGCGCTCCTGGCGATCCGCCTGGTACTCGTTGAAGAGGAACGCCAGGTAGACGCCGACGAAGACGATCACGAGCTCCACCAGCACCTTGGAGAAGCCCCTACCGAGTGACTCCCGACCGAGCTTCATCTGCGACCTCCAGTCTGCTCACCGTGCCGGGCAGGTTAGGATGCGGGTCGGCAGGCAGCAAGCGAGTCGTCCGGCTTGCGGGGTCCGGCGCACACCTGTTGAACCGGTGCGCAGGAGTCAGACCACGCTCCGGTGGCGCTCCACGCACGTGCGCACGATCTCGTCCACCGGCCGGTTCCACCAGTCGAGCTTCGAGAAGATCTCGACCTCGCACAGGCCGTCGTAGCCGGCCCCCTCCACGAGGGCGCGGATCTTCTTCAGCTCGATGACGCCGTCCCCCATCATGGCGCGGTCGAACAGGAGGTCTCGCGTCTCGCGGCGCCAGTCACAGACGTGGTAGGCGAGGATCCGTCCGCCGCGTCCGGCACGCGCGATCTGCGTCTCGAGGTCGGGGTCCCACCACACGTGGTAGACGTCGATGACGACGCCGAGGCCTTCGCCGAGGGCGTCGCAGATGTCCAGAGCATGACCGAGGGTGTTCACGCAGCCGCGGTCCGCGCAGTACATCGGGTGCATGGGCTCGATGGCCAGGGGCATCCCCGCCGGGCGCGCGTGCTCGGCGAGCTCGGCGATGGAGTCGACGACCTGTCTCCTGGCACCCGCGAGATCCCTGGACCCGTCGGCCAGGCCACCCACCACCAGGACGAGGCAGCGCGCGCCGAGCTCGAGGGCTTCGTCCACGGCGCGCCGGTTGTCGTCCATCGCCTTGTCGCGACCCGCCCCGTCGGGGGCCGCGAAGAACCCCCCGCGGCACAGGCCGGTCACCTCGAGGCCTGCGTTGCGGATCAGGCGTGCGTTCTCGGCGAAGCCCCCCGCGTGCATCTGATGGCGCCACGGGTCGACGGCGGCGATGCCGAGCTTCTCGCAGGCCTCCACGGCCTCGCGGATGGTGCGCTCCCACCCGATGGTCGCGGTGTTGAGCGACAGGAGGCCGGTATCACGGGAGAGATCGCGCATGAGCTCACACGACTCCGTGTACCGCGAGGACGGCCCGCATGCGCCGTGCGGCCTCCTCGGGATCGCGCAGCAGCCCGGCGCGGTCGGCGAGGCGGACGATATCGGCCAGATGCACCAGCGAGCGGGCGGTCTGCTGGCCCCCCACCATGACGAAGTGGTCCTGGTGGCCGTTGAGGTACGCCATGAACACGATGCCCGTCTTGTAGAAGCGCGTGGGCGCTTTGAAGATGTGGCGCGACAGCGCCACCGTGGGCTCCAGGATGTCGTGGAAGACGTCGGTGTCGCCGCGGGCGAGAGCGCCCAGCGCCCCCGAGGCGGCGGGCGCGATGGCGTCGAAGATCCCGAGGAGCGCGTCGGAATGGCCCTCGCCGTCCCCGGCGATGAGCTCGGCGAAGTTGAAGTCGTCTCCGGTGTACATGCGCACGCCCTCCGGGAGGCGACCGCGCATGGCGATCTCCCGGTCCTTGTCCAGCAGAGAGATCTTCACCCCATCCACCTTGGCCGCGTGGGCCTGGAGGATGAAAAGACACACGTCCATGGCCCGCTCAGGGTCGTCGTATCCCCAATAGCCGGCCAGCGCGGGGTCGAACATGTCGCCCAGCCAGTGGATGATCACGGGCTGCGCGGCCTGCGACAGCACGCGCGCGTAGACCTTCTCGTAGTCGTCCGGCGAGGTCGCGCAGGCCGCCAGGGCACGGCTCGCCATGAGGACGACCCGCCCACCGAGGCCCTCGACGAGCTCGAGCTGCTCCTCGTAGGCCCGCACGACGTCGTCCGTCGTCACGCCGGGCTCCGGCTCCAGCTGGTCCGTGCCGCAGCCGCAGGCGATGAGCGCCCGGGTATTCTCCCTGGCCGCCGCGAGGCTCCTGCGGATGAGCTCCTGCGTCACGTCCCAGCCGAGGCCCATGCCGCGCTGGGCGGTGTCCATGGCCTCGGCGACGCCGAGCCCCAGGCTCCACAGGTACTCGCGATAGGCGACGGTCGCGTCCCAGTCCACCGCGGCGTCGAGCCACGGATCCACGTCGGCCAGCGGATCGCCGGCCACGTGCGCCGCCGCGTAGGCGACGCGATCGAACGGCACGTCGGTCCCGGGGAACGCGCGGGGCTCGCCGAGCCGGTAGTCCTCGAGCGTTCCGTCGGCGCGCGGCAGGCGAAGGCTGGTCACCGGCCTACGCCTCCAGCTCCGGCAGGTCGATCCACCGCCGCTCCGCCCAGGACCTGAGCCCGGCCTCCGAGAGCTGGACTCCCTTGGCGCCCTCGAGGAGCCCGTGCTCCCAGGGCGCGTCCTCCGCCACGTGGCGAAGGAACCGCTCCCATTGGACCTTGAAGGCGTTGTCGTAGACGGTGTCGTCCGGCACCTCCTGCCACTGGGAGAAGAAGTCCAGCGGCTGCGGGACGTCGGGGTTCCACACGGGCCTCGGCGTGTCCGCCCGCGACTGGCTCAGACACCCGTGGAGGCCTGCCACGGCGGATCCGTGGGTGCCGTCCACCTGGAAGGTCACGAGGTCGTCGCGGCGCACGCGGGTGCACCAGCTCGAGTTGATGGTGGCGACGATCCCTCCTTCCAGCTGGAAGTGGGCGTACGCGGCGTCCTCGGCGTCCGCGTCGTAGGGTCGGCCCTGCTCGTCCCAACGCTTCGGGACGTGGTTCGCGCCGACGCACGACACGGAGCGCACCGGCGCGACCGTGCGGTCGAGGACGTAGCGCCAGTGGCTCAGCATGTCGAGGATGATCCCGCCGCCGTCCTTCTTGCGGTAGTTCCAGCTGGGACGCTGGGCCGGCTCCTCATTGCCGTCGAACACCCAGTAGCCGAACTCGCCGCGCACGGAGAGGATGCGCCCGAAGAAGCCCGCATCCCGCAGGCGGCGGAGCTTGATGAGGCCCGGCAGGAACAGCTTGTCCTGCACCACCCCGTGCTTCAGTCCCGAGCGGCGGGCGATGCCGGCGACCTCCAGGGCCTGCTCCAGCGTGCCGGCGACGGGCTTCTCGCAGTATACGTGCTTGCCGGCGGCGAGGGCCCTCTTCAACACGTCCGCCCGCGCCTCGGTGGTCCCCGAGTCGAAGAAGACAGGGTCGTCGGGGTCGGCGAGGGCCGCGTCGAGATCGGTGGTCCAGCGCTGGATGCCGTGGGCTTCCGCCAGGTGCCGCACCTTGTCGGCGTTGCGACCCACGAGGATGGGGTCGGGGACCACGCGCCCGCCGTCGGAAAGCGCGACTCCCCCCTGCTCACGGATGGCGAGGATGGACCGCACCAGGTGCTGGTTGGTGCCCATGCGTCCCGTCACACCGTGCATGATGACGCCGATGCGCTGCTTCGCCATGCCCGTCACCTCCCGTTCCGGCAGCTCATGGACGTGCCTCGTACGGGCACCGGACTCCGTTGTCACGGGGCCGTGTCCCCAAGACGAGGAAGGGCGAACTCCCTGGTGGCTCGGGAAGCACGGTAGGAAGCGGGTCGGCGAGGAGCAAGGCGCCTCTCCTCACCGCAGGAACGCCCCCTCCAGCCCCCCGTCCACATGGATCACCTGCCCGGTGGTCTTCGCCAGGCGACGGCTCACCAGGAGGAAGACGGCCTCGGCCTGATCCGCAGGGGTGATGGGCTGCCCGGTGAGGGTGCGCTGGGCATAGAAGCCTGCCAGGCGCTCCCGCAGCGCCTCGTCGGACTCGTCGTCGGACCAGGGGAGGCCGTACTTGGCCAGCGAGGCGATGACCCGGTCCCTGGGGAACATGGCGCTCCCCTCCACCACCGTGGCCGGCGCCACCCCGTTGACGCGGATCTTCGGGGCCAGCGCCAGCGCCAGCTCCCGGACGAGGTGATTGGCCGCCGCCTTGCTGGTGTCGTAGGCGAAGCTCCCCTTCTTGGCCACCACGGCGTTCACGCTCGTCGTGAGGACCAGGCTCCCCGGAAGATCCTGCGCCGCCCAGATCCGGGCGGCCTCGTCGGCCACGGTGTGGGGTCCGATGACGTTGACCCGGAACGAGTCCTCCCAGCCCGCGTCGGGGATCCGCCCGTCGGTGTCCGGCGAGACGTAAAGGCCGGCGGTGACCACCACGTGGTCCAGCCCACCGTACGCGAAGACGACCTCGGCCAGCGCGCGCCGCACCTCCTCCCGCCGCGTCATGTCCACGCTCAGGGCGATGACGTCGCCGGCCCCGGAGAGGCCGGTCCCGGCCACGCCGATCCCCATGCCGATGCGCTCCATGACGGTGTCGGCGGTCTCCTTCGCCGCCTCCGCCTGCAGGTCCAGGGCGGCCACCACGGCTCCCTCGCCCACCAGGCGGTTCGTCACCGCCCTCCCGATCCCGCTCCCGGCTCCCACCACCGCCACGATCTGCCGGGCCAGCTCCTTCTCTGCGGGCATCCTCCTGAGCTTGGCCTCCTCCAGGGCCCAGTACTCGATGTCGAAGGCCTCCTGCCGGGGAAGGGAGGTGTAGCGCGAGATTGCTTCGGCGCCCCGCATCACCTCGATGGCGCACTTGTAGAACTCCGCCGTCACCCGGCTCTCGCTCTTGGACTTCCCCCATCCGATCATCCCCAGCCCGGGGATCAGGATTACCGTGGGGTCCCCTCCGCGCATGGCCGGGGAGTCCGGGCGCTTGCACTCCTCGTAGTAGGCGGTGTAGTCCTCGCGGTACCGGGCCAGCCCCGCCTCCAACTTCTCCTGGAGGGCCTGCACGTTCTCGTTCCCGGGATCCCAGTCCACGTACAGGGGCTTGATCTTCGTCCGGAGGAAGTGGTCGGGGCAGGAGGTCCCCAGCTCCGCCAGCCTGGGGGCGTCGGCCGCGTTGACGAAGGCCATGACGCTCTCGCCGGCCTCCACCGTTCCGATGACCTTCCGCGCCCGGCTCAGCCGTCCCCGGAGCCACGGGAGAACCTTCACCAGGGCCGCGTGCCCCTCCGCCTCGGGGAGGGTCGCGTGCTTCGAGCCACCGAAGGTCTTCCCCCCCAGGTCCTTCCGGGCCAGGTACTCGGCGGCCTGGTCCATGAGGCGCAGCGTGAGGAGGTAGCACTCCCGGTCGTCGTCGGCCCAGTTGATGAGGCCGTGTCCGCCCAGCATCACCCCTCTGGCCTCGGGGTGCGTCCTGCAGATCTCCTGGAGGGTGAGACCCAGCTCGAAGCCCGGCCGCAGCCACGGGGTCCAGACGACCTCGTCCCCGTAGATCTGGCGGGTCAGGGCCTCCCCGTCCTCGGCGGTGGCGATGGCGATGCACGCCACGGGGTGCATGTGGTCCACGTGCTTGTGCGGGATGAAGCTGTGCAGGGGCGTGTCGATGCTCGGCGCCCGGGGGTTCAGCGCGAAGGTGGTGTGGGCGTACATCCCCACCATGGCGTCCTCCGCCGGCGTCTTGGGGCCCTTCTCCTTGAAGTGGGCGTAGACCTCCTGGAGGCTCAGGAGCTTCTGCTGGTAGAGGGACGCGAAGTTGGCTTTCACCGACGTGCGGAGGTCCCCTCCGGATCCCTTCACCCAGAGGACCTCCACCTCCTCCCCGGTGATGGGATCTACGCCGGGGAGCTTGGAGGAAGTGTTGCCCCCTCCCGTGTTGGTGATGCGCCAGTCGGTGCCCAGGAGGTTCGAGCGGTAGACCAGGCGCTGCACGGGGTCCATCCGGGCGGCGGCGGCCTCGTCCCAGAGGTCCTCGTAGTGCAGGAGCGTATATCCTTCAGGAGTCGAGTCCATGGTATCTCAAGGAGGTGACGAAGTGGGTCGATAGGTTTCCAGCTCGCTGGAGCCGGCCGCGATGCTGCGTAGGCTGCGACCCGGAGGAAGGTCGCCCAGGGTCCGGGCCTGGAGGAGGAGGTTCCCCAGCGCCGTGGCCTCCGCCGGGCCCGCCACCACCGTGCGGTGGCAGGCGTCGGCGGCGAGCTGGCAGAGGAGCCGGTTCCGGGAGCCGCCCCCGACGACGTGGAGGACGTCCACCGACTCCCCGGTTACGTCCTCCAGCCCCGCCAGGGAGTCTCCGTAGCTGTGGGCGATGCTCTCCAGGATGGCCCGGACCAGGGCACCCCGAGTCTCCGGAACCCGGAGTCCCCTCTCCCTGCAGAAGGCTCGCAGGCGGTGCGGCATCCCTCCCGGGGCCAGGAAGCGCGGGTCCTCCAGGTCGATGAGGGTCGGGCCCGGTGGGGCGCTCCGAGCTTCCTGTTCCAGAGCGTCCCACGCGACCTCCCCCCACTCCCGGACGCACTCCTGCAGCGCCCAGAGCCCGGTGAGGTTCCTCAGGAAGCGGATGGTGTCGTCCACGCCGGCCTCGTGGGTGAAGCCCGCCATCCTGGCTTCGGGCGTGAGGAGTGGCTCGCTGCGCTCGGTCCCCAGAAGGGACCAGGTGCCGGAGGAGACGAAGGCCCAGGAGGTCGTTTCGGTGGCCGGGACCGCGGCCACGGCGCTTCCCGTGTCGTGGCTGCAGGTGGCCAGGACGGTGACGGTGGGGGCGTCCCGGGCCGGCCCCAGCACCGTCCCTGACGGGACGATGGGAGGCCATCGTGCAGGCTCCAGGCCGAAGGCCTCGAAGACGGGCAGGGACCACGCCGGGGTCCCCACCTCCATGAGCTGGGTCGTGGAGGCCATGGAGACCTCCACCACCGCGTTGCCGCTGAAGCGGTAGTTGAAGAAGTCGGCCATGGGCAGGTAGTGGTGGACCGCTTCATCTTCGTCGGCCAGGAGCTGGAAGAGGGTGTTGAAGGGAAGGAACTGGATCCCCGTGTGCGCGTAGAGCGCGTCCGCCGGCAGGATTTCGAAGGCCCGCTCCATCACCCCGTTCGTCCGCGGATCCCGGTAGCGGCGCGGGAGGCGCAGGGGAGATCCCGCCTCGTCCAGGGGCACGTAGTCCACAGCCCACGAGTCCACCGAGAGGGAGCGGAGCCCGGGGGATGCCTCCAGCGCCAGGGCGAGCCCCGTCTTCAGCTCGTCCCAGAGCGCCTCCACCTCCCAGAAGAGGTGGTCCCCGTCGTCCACCGTGGGCGTGGGGAAGCGGTGGATCTCCTCCATCCGCATCCGGTCCCCGTCCAGGGTCCCCAGGATCGCCCTCCCGCTGGAGGCCCCCAGATCGAAGGCCAGATAGGTCGGCGGGCCTCGGTCTCCGGTGGGCATCACAGGTTCTGGGGCGGGACGTAGTCGCCACGGCGCCGTGCGCCGGCGACCTCGGCACGGTACCCCGAGGCCCGGAACGTGGCCACGGGGTCCAGGGCGCCGCCGCCCCGGCGGCGCAGCTCGGCCACCAGAGGTCTCACGTCGGTCTCGAAGGCCGTCCTCAGGGTCTCCTCCGCCATGAGCACGTCGTTGTTCTCCTGGTGGTGGTCCAGCGCCTCCCGGTCCACCAGCAGGGCCTTCGCGTACGCCCGCTGAAGGTTGTCCACCGTCTGGAGGAGGGCCTCCATGGGGTCCTTGAGGTTGTGGCTCTGGTCGATCATGTACGCCGGGTCGAAGGCATCTCCGGCGTCCCGGACGGCATCCACCAGCTCGTTCATGACCAGGAAGAGCTGATACGGCTTGATGGAGCCGGCGGTGAGGTCGTCGTCGCCGTACTTGGCGTCGTTGAAGTGGAAGCCTCCGAGCTTCCCCGCCGTGATCAGGCGGGCCACCACCAGCTCGACGTTCGTGTTGGGGAGGTGATGCCCCAGGTCCACCAGGCAGGAGGCCCGCTCGCCCAGGGCCTGGGCCAGGAGGAGGGAGGAGCCCCAGTCCTGGACGACGGTGGCGTAGAACGCCGGCTCGTAGGGCTTGTGCTCCGTGAACAGGCGCCAGCCCTCCGGGAGGCGGGCGTAGACCTGTTCCAGGGAGGCCAGCGTGCGCTCGAAGCCCCTGCGCAGGTGCATCTGCCCCGGGAAGCTGGAGCCGTCGGCCAGCCAGATGCTGATGCTCCTCGAGCCCAGCTCTCGTCCCACCTCCATCACATGCAGGTTATGCGCTATAGCCTGCTCCCGAACCGCCGGATCGGTGTGGCAGAGAGATCCGAACTTGTAGCTGAGGGGCTGAGCGGCCTGGTCCTGGAATGTGTTGGAGTTCACCGCGTCGAAGCCCAGGCCCAGCTCGGTGGCGTGGTCCCGGAGGCGGCCGGGGTCGTCGGGCTCATCCCAGGGGATATGCAGGGAGACCCTGGGCGACGCCCGGGTGAGGCCGTGGATCACGGCGATGTCGTCCATCTTCTCGTAGATGTCCCGGGGCTCTCCGTCTCCCGGAAAGCGCCCGAAGCGCGTTCCGCCCGTACCCAGCGCCCAGGACGGAATCGCCACCTGGAAGAGGGCCAGGCGGGCCAGGACAGGATCCACCTCCACCCCCCTCCTGCGGAGCTGCTCGGCGAGCATGTCCAGGTCCCGCCGGTGGGCGTCCTCCAGGGACTCGTTGGTCCGCTGCACAATGTCCCGGTCGAGCATCGCCGCCTCTCCGAAGGAATGGTCCGCGGGCAGGGTCGGGGGGGCGCCCCGGAGCTTGGGACCCCGGGACGAGCTGGTGGAGGAATCTAGCGGGTCACGACTGGCTGGACCCGTTGGGTGGGGGCCGCGCTCAACTCACCAGAGTCCCATGAGACCGGGGCGGGGCAGGATGTGGTGAGGGTCAGCGAAGGGCTGGCGTAGAGAAGAGCGCCGAGCTCCTGCCCGACCTAGCGCGACGTGCCCGCCTTCGGCACGCCCATCTTCTCCGCGAGGACCTGGAACCGAGGATCGGAGCGGAGTCGGTCCCACTGGGGCCAGGCGATCACATTCGTCAGGTTCTTCGACCGCACTTCGTACGCCCGCTCC
>Ga0315535_1002721_pt1 | contig 11087 bp, 9 predicted proteins | sample SalMarSW160220MG_2_FD_203092 | JGI IMG/M metagenome (GOLD analysis project Ga0315535, IMG submission 203092) | Salt marsh sediment microbial communities from the Plum Island Ecosystem LTER, Massachusetts, United States - Salt Marsh Sediment SW1602-20 ...
TGGAACGGTGTGGAGGCAGAGGCCACTGCCGGCCGCTTCGGATTCTGGGCATCCTGGAGGGACAACCATGAATCGGTAGTGTTGACCGCCCCCGATTTTCAGAACCAAAACCTTGGGGCAGGCAGAATTAGTGGTTCCGGTCGTGGTGAAAGAGATTACGAAGAGTTCCGAGGGGGAATTACCTATGGATGGAAGTGGGGCCATATTGGATTGATCTACGACCAGTTCTCCTGGGGTGAAAACAATGCCGGGGCCAATATCTTCTCGGGACGTACGCCTGCCTATGCCCGCATTGAACTGGCACTGGACCCTGTCCGTTGGTTCTCCTTCCGCTATGTTCATGGATCCCTGAATTCACTTGAAATCGACTCAGCCAAGTCATTTTATACCAGAAATGCCTATGGGACCACATATCGTGAAGTTCTACATAGCAAATACCTGGCAGCCAACATGTTTTCTTTCACACCTGTTCGGGGGCTTCAGTTATCGGTAGGGAATTCGATCATCTACGACGACAGGTATCCGGATGCAGGCTACCTGATCCCACTGGCCTTCTTCAGAGCCATTGACCGCAGCTCGAATCCCGGGATTGAAAATATGAATTCACAAATTTTTCTCTCAGCATCTTCAAGGAACCTGAAGCATTTCCATTTCCATGGGACCATGTTTATAGACGAATTGGCCACACACAGATTTTTCGAAGATGATGCATTCAATTTTCTTTCTTTCAAGGCAGGATTCTCTTCTACGATCGTTCCCAACATGCGTGTGGTTACGGAATATACATGGACCAATTGCCTTACCTTCATGCACTTTGTCCCAACCACCACCTTTGAATCAAGCAATTACAACCTGGGGCACTACCTGGAGGACAATGCCAAAGATTTGTATGTCTCGGTGGACTACAGCCTCTGGCGAACCCTCAGGATAAAAGCATATTTGAATCAATCCCTGAAAGGTCCCGACTACACTGAATTGGGTGACCCGTACCGGGCGAGCCTCCCCCCATTTGACCCCATCGTCTGGGAATCAGCCCGTCTTGGATTGTCCGCATCGGCACAAGTGATCAACGATCTGTATGTAAGGCTGGGCTACGAGTGGAGAAATGTGACCGGTGAGCAGGACTATTTAGACAGGTGGACACCTGATGTGTACCACGGTCAGACCGGCACATTCAGGTTCGGGATCAACTATGGTTTTTAAGTTTAAACAAATTGTGTGAACATGGTATCTGAGAATATATATCCCGTATTTGACAGAATTTATGACCGGAAGGTGAAAGAGGAGATCCTCCGGCAACGTGCCAGGGTCATCTGGTTTACCGGTCTCTCCGGTTCGGGGAAGACCACCCTGGCCTCCAACCTGGAGAAGGAGCTGTTTTTCCGGAGGTTCTTCTGCCAGGTGCTGGACGGGGATAACATCCGTACCGGGATCAACAACAACCTGGGATTCAGCGACGAGGACCGGCTGGAGAACATCCGCCGGATTGCAGAGGTTTCCAAGCTGATCATCAATACGGGCATGATCACCATCTGCTCCTTCATCAGTCCCACCGACCAGATCCGCGACCTGGCCAGAAGCATCATCGGGAAGGACGATTTCATCGAGATCTTCCTGAACACGCCCCTGGAGGTGTGTGAAAGCAGGGATACAAAAGGTCTTTATAAGAAAGCGCGTGCGGGAATCATCAAGGATTTTACAGGGATCTCCTCCCCTTTTGAAGCACCGAAGCATCCCGACCTGGAAATCGATACATCCAAAACCGGGATTAAGGATTCGGTGGATCTGATTCTTGAGTCGATCATCGACCGGATCACCCTGTAGCTTACGGCCAGCGCCGGTCGCTCCAGAGCAGGGTCACATCCCCTTTCATGTTGAAAGCCGAACCATTCTCCCAGGTTCCTTCGGCAATCCAGAGGTACACACCCCCGGCAGCTTTCTGCTCCCGGATGTAGCCATCCCATCCCGTGTAAATGTCGCGGGATTCGAACACCATTTCACCCATCCTTGAGAAAACCTGCAGGTGGTAAGCCGCGGGGACCTCTGTAAAATGCGGGTGGAAGATATCAATTCTCAGATCGTTGGGGCGGTAGGTCCCCCCGCTTGGCCCGGTATGATTTGCATTGAAGGCTGTGGGAAACTTCAGTTCACGGGCCGTGGAACCGGCAGCAACAGGAATCTGCATCACGGCTGTATCCGTGCATCCCTGGCTGTTTGTTGCCACCAGCCTGATTTTATCAGCCTGACCGGGAATTTCACCGGTCTTCAGTGATGGCTGGAATTCATTGGAGCTCCAGATCTCCTTCTCCTGGCCGGGAAAATCCCATGCAAAGGAGAAAGCACCGGTGGAATAATTCATCAGTTCAAAAGATCCCACACCATCAGGCCCTTCAAGGCCCTCTTCGATCTCAAATCCGGCCACGGGTACCCGAAATACCTCAACCACCTGGCTGTACAGCTCGCTCATTCCGTCTTCACCGCTTGCCCGGAGGGTCACTGTATACCTGCCCGGTTCACCGAATGTATGGTGCGGGCTGGCTTCGGAGCTGGTCTCGCCCGTGCCGAAGGACCAGGTAAAGGAAACTGCATTCATACTGGTATTGACAAAGCGGACCTGCAGTGGTGCGCAGCCGGACAGCGAAGAGGCGGTGAAATAGGTCACCAGTGTCTGCGGAACAGCCCGGGCATCTTCTTTGGTTCCCTCCGGATGCTGCTCTCCGGTCACCTCCCCGGCTTCCTCCCCGGCATAGGGTTCCCTGCCGGCGGGATGTTTCCCTTCCGAATGGTTCCCCTCGATCTTGCCAACGTCCTTCCTGTTCTTTTTCAAACCACCTTTCCCCTGGTTCCCGTCCGCTTCCGGGCTCACCTGTCCGGGAGCCGGTTCACCGGATGAAACGCCTGATTCTGCGGGCTGGGTTGAAGGATTCCGGATGGTTGCGGACCCGTCTGCAGCCGGATCCCGCGAAAGAAGTACTACAGCCACAGCTCCCGCCACCACAAGGCCGCTGAGATGGTAGAGGTTGAACCTCCCGGGATCGAAACGGAGGAAGCGCTTTACGCGCAGCTTTCGCTGCACACCCTTCCAGGCACCCGGCGAAGGTGTGATTTCCGCCTGATCCAGCCGGATGCGGACCAGTTCCTCTATGTTGAGCTTTTTACTCATTGCTATCCTTCATCCTTTTGGGGGATGTTTCACTTTGTTTTATCCGGATCAGGCGCTCCTGGAGCCATCGCCTGGCCCTGCTGTACTGCGATTTGCTTGTATTTTCATCAATGTTCAAAATCTCTGCGATCTCCCGGTGCTTATACCCTTCCACTGCGTAGAGGTTGAACACCACCCTGTATCCGTCGGGCATCCGCTGAATCACATGAAACAGTTCCTCCCGGGTAAACTCGGCCTCGCCCCAATCCTGGTCCTCAAACTGCGACTCCCTCACCTCCTCCAGGTCGTCATGGTACCGGTGCTTTCGCATCTTATGATAATAGGTAATGGCCGTGTTGATCATGATCCTGCGCATCCAGGCCACCAACGAACCATCACCCTTAAACTCCCCGATATGCAGGAAGATTTTCACAAATCCCTCCTGCATGACATCTTCCGCCTCTTCGATATTGGAAGCATACCTGTTGCATACCCCCAGCATCAGCTTCGCATAGGTATCAAACAGCGCCTTCTGTGCTGATGATTTACCCTCTATACAACCCTTAAGTATTTCCTTTTCAATTCGCATTAAAAGGTTCATTGAGATGACCTGTGACAGGGAAGTTTGGTTGCACCGGGCAAACCAAAAACTCCCTGTTTACCTTACTACGAAATAAGGGTTGTGAAGGTTTTCCTTATTGTACTCCAGTTCAAGGCCGTTGTCGATCCTGTAAACATTCCTGCCGGCGGCTTTTACCACTGCATGGGCTGCTGCGGTATCCCACTCCATGGTGGGCCCCAGCCGGGGATAGAGCTCGGCCTCACCTGCAGCCACCATGCACAGCTTCAGGGAGCTGCCCGAGTTGACCAGCGATAGTTTTTTGTCAGCCGTATCCAGTGCATCCACATAGTCGCGGGTCTCCTGGTTGAAGTGCGACCTGCTGGCCACTACCCTGTACAGATCCGGATCGGGTTCTGTTGCGGGAAGGGGTGTGGAAAACTGTGCCAGGTAATCGAAGGGCTGACGGAAGATTTTTTCATCCGAGCAGAGGAAGGCTCCTCTTCCCGGATGTCCCACATAAAGACGGTTCAGTACCGGGGCAAAGACCACCCCGAAGGATGCTTTCCCATCCACCACAAGGGCGATATTGACTGTAAATTCGCCGTTCCTGCTGATAAACTCTTTGGTCCCGTCCAGTGGATCAACCAGCCAGAAGGAGCTCCACCAGCTGCGGTTCATATAGGGGATCTCCCTGCCTTCCTCGCTCAGAACGGGCAATCCCGTCCTTTTCAGGGCCCTGGTGATGATCTCATGGGCCCTCCGGTCCGCCAAAGTCAGGGGAGAGTCGTCCGCTTTGCGCTCCACCTCAAAATCAGCTTTCCCATACACCTCCATGATGGCTTTACCCGCCTTCAGGGCCGCCTGAACCGCGATGGAGAACTTATTTTTCATCATGCTAATATATAAATATGCAACCCATGATGCCTTATATCATGTCTGTATATTCAAGAAATCTTACTAATTTTATTGTACAACCCAGATCGATGAAGAAGACAAAGAACGGACTGATCATGATTGACCTGATCATTTTATCGGGATCTTATGTGTTGATGGCAGGACTGAAACCGGTGATGGTCTCCTACCTGTCCACCCGGTACCTGACCGGGTTTGGCATTATGCTGTTTCTCTGGATCTGCTCCTCCTTTTATTTTAAGAAATACATGATCGCGCGAAATGAGAGTCCCGTGTTCCTGATCCGCAACATCGTCTATCCAAACATGGTGGCTATGGCCTTTGTTGCCTTTATTATCTACGCTTTCAACACCACATACTATTCCAGGATGATGGTACTCGGAACGGTGGGTATGGCCACAGTGGTGGAGATGGTCTTCTTCAGTCTCTACAGCTACCTGCTGGCTTCCCATGAATATGATGCAGCCCTGGCATTCCTTGAACAGCCCCCCACTGCACTGGATAAGAGGAAAATGAAGGAGGCAGTGGTTCACAGCAAAGGGCACGTGGATGCGGCTGTACTCATGGAGGCCATTGCAGAGGAGTGTGGAGAGAAAGCGGCTGCTTTTATCAGTCACTATGTGGATCTGAAAGATCCGGACGCGCTGATCACCTCCACGGTCACCCGGTTTAACATACTTCGTCAGCCCGGCAAGTTGCACAGCACCATTGTAAACCTGAAGCGGGCCAACGACATCAAGCACCTGACCAGGTTTTTCGAAGCAGTGAACCACAAACTCCCCAACCAGGGCACCTTTATCGGATGTGCCGAAACAGCCGAAATGCGGAGGAACCGGATCATGCGAAAATATCCCCCGGTGTTTAACTGGCTGGTCTATACCCTGGACTACATCGTCAAGCGGGTTTTTCCCAAGTTCTATCCCACCCGGGGGATCTATTTCTTTTTGACCCGGGGCCAGAACCGGGTCCTTACCCGGGCCGAGCTCCTGGGAAGGCTGTATGCCTGTGGGTTTGAACTTAAGGAGGACCAGTATGTGAACGGCCACTATTTTTTCGTGATGAAACGGGTGAAAGACCCTGCTTTTGACATCAATCCTTCCTACGGGCCTTTCATCAAGCTGAAGCGGATCGGCAAAGACGGAAAGATCATCAAGGTATACAAGCTCCGTACCATGTACCCCTTTGCAGAGTACCTGCAGGAATATGTTCATCAATTGAACAACCTGGAGAACGGGGGGAAGTTTAAAAACGACTTTCGCGTGGCCACCTCGAGGTCCATTCTCCGGAAACTCTGGATCGATGAGCTCCCCATGATCATCAACCTGCTCCGGGGCGAACTGAAGGTGGTGGGTGTGCGCCCCCTGAGTCAGCAATACTTCAATCTCTATTCCAAAGAGCTGCAGGAAAAGCGGATCCGTTACCGTCCGGGACTGATCCCTCCCTATTATGCAGATCTGCCTGAAACCCTGGAGGAGATCCAGGAATCGGAACTCCGCTACCTGGATGCATTCGAAAAAAAGCCTGTCCGTACCCAGTTTATATATTTCTGGAAAGCATTTTACAACATCCTCTTCAGGCGCGCCAGGTCGTCTTAGCATTCTTTCAGAATATGCGTATCTTCGCACAAATCCACAATTGAAATGATCCTTGTAACCGGCGGAACTGGTCTTCTGGGCTCACACCTGCTGCTTGAACTGGTGCGTGAACACGAAGAGGTGGTGGCTGTGAAAAGGCCCTCCACCGGCCTGGAAGAGGTCAGGCGCGTGTTCTCCTACTACACGGGTGAGGCCGAAGATCTGTTCGGGCTCATTGACTGGGTGGACATGGACCTGATGAGTTACCAGGATGTGGAACGCCTGATGATCGACATCGACCAGGTGTACCACTGTGCCGCCCAGGTCTCATTCCAACCCGGGGATGCACGGCAGATGCTGGCATTTAATGTGGGGAGCACGGAGAACATTGTGAATGCCTGCCAGGCCACCGGCGTGAAAAGGCTGTTGCATGTATCCTCCTCCTCGGCCATTGGCCGGGCCCCGGATGGAAATCCGGCCGACGAAACCCTGATCTGGGCCCGCAACAAAAACAATACCGCCTATGGAGCTTCCAAATTCAAATCGGAAATGGTCGTGTGGCGCGGGATTGAAGAGGGGCTGCAGGCGGTGATCGTCAATCCGGGCATCATCCTCGGACCCGGGTACTGGAACCGGGGCAGTTCCGAAATGTTCAGACGGGTTTCGGGCGGACTGAGGCATGCCACCCCCGGGATGACCGGATATGTGGGTGTACAGGATGTGGTTTCGGCCATGACACAACTGATGGCCTCGGAAATATCGGGGGAACGCTTTATCCTCAGTTCGGGCGACTTCACCTATGCCGAGATGCTGGAGTTGATCGCCGCCGGACTGGGAATGCCCGGAAAAATGAAACTGGTCACCCCTTCCACCCTTCGTTTTCTCGCCCGCCTGGATGCCATCCGGGGGACCTTTAACGGGAAACGGATGCTCACTTCCGAGCAGGCCAAAGCAGCCTTCAGCCGCTCCAGATACTCCTCGGAGAAGATCCGCGAAACCATCGGATTTGGTTTTACCCCCATCCGGGATGTGGTCCAACGGGTGGCGGAGCTCTACCTGGCAGATCATCGCTGAGCTCCGTCTGGCAGATCATCGCTGAGCTCCGTCTGGCAGATCACAGGGGTTAAAAAGAGAAATCCCCCTCCCGGTACCATGCGAAACCCCTGTTGCGTCGGGAGGGGGATTAGATACGTGCGTTGATCCGATTGTTAATGGTTTCAGCTGTTTTTTATCAGCGTGATCTTCACCGAAAATTTCGTATTCTTTTGAAGTTTTCTGCTATATTTGTCGCCCATACACTGATTATAAATATTTTATAGATGAAAATCGCAAACATTGTTACAAACGCGGTCCTTGGAGCAGCCGTCATTGTCCTGTTTATACTGCATTTTACAGGCGGGGGATCATCCGCTGAAAACGGCGGGCAGGCAGCCTCGGCAGAAATGTCCGAAATGGGTGATATCAGCATCGCTTTTTTCAGCATGGATTCGGTCATGGCCAACTGGGACCTCTATTTCAAGTACCAGCAGGAACTGGAGAAAAAGCAAACCGAAAAGGAAACTGAATTTTCCGGTAAAACCGAGTCTTTCTACCAGCGTGTTCAGGATGCCCAGTACAAGATCCAGCGCGGACTTGTAACCCGGAGTGAAGCTGAACAGCTCCAGCAGCAACTGGCCAGTGAAGAGCAGAGTCTGGCAGCACTCCAGAACCAGTATGCAGCTGAATTGCAGGAAGAAGGCATGGTGAAAAACCGCCAGATGCTGGATATGATCGAGAAATATGTGGCTGAACTGAGCAAGGCCAACGGATTCAGCTATGTCTTCTCCTACCAGTTCGGCGGAAATCTCATTTACGGTGCCACACCCTACAACATCACCAGCCAGGTAGTTGCCGGGCTGAATGAAAAATACAAACCGGGAACACCCATTAATTAGGTGGGCTTCGCCCGTGCATACCTGCTGAAAGCCGGTTTGCGGGAGCGGCTTGTCCACACAGACCCCCGTCCCGGTCTGAATCTGATCGTTACCATTCCGGTACACAACGAATCCGGGCTCGAAAGATGCCTGGATTCGCTGTTTTTAAGCGCGCAGCAAACACCTGCCCCGGAGCCCCCTGCTGCGATGTTGGGTGTCCAAGCCGAGGTGCTGATCCTGATCAACGCCTCTTCAGATGCACCAGAGGAGGTGCTGGCCCTGAACCTGTCCACCCTTTCTGCCACCCGGGCCTGGATTGCTGCCCACCCCCACCCTGCCCTTACCTTTCATGTGTGGCTGGACCACAGTTTCGGAAAAAAAGAGGCGGGAGTCGGACTGGCGCGAAAAATCCTGATGGATGAGGCAGTACGAAGGTTCGATGCCGTGGACAATCCCCGGGGGATCATTGCCTCGCTGGATGCCGATGCTGTGGTGGATGCAAACTACCTGGCGGCACTGACCGCACATTTTGAAGCAAGCGGGGCCGATGGCTGCTCCGTCTACTTTGAGCACCCGCTGGGGTCCGGGGAGCACTCCAAAGATGAGCCTCATTTATTTGAGACCTTCAGTCCGGAGGTGTACCATGCCATTGCCCAATACGAACTCCACCTGCGCTACTACCTCAACGCGGTCCGCTTCACCGGCTACCCCTACGCAACCCATACGGTTGGTTCCAGCTTTACCGTAAGGGCAGATGTCTACTGTCTCGAAGGAGGCATGAACCGCCGCCAGGGTGGAGAGGATTTCTATTTCATCCAGAAGGTGGCCCAGCGGGGAAACTGGAACGCGTGTAACACCACCCGGGTATGCGCCTCCCCCCGGCCCTCCGGCCGGGTTCCCTTCGGCACCGGTCCCGTGGTGGCGCGACTGGTGGCGGAGCGACTGGTGGCGAAGCGACTGGTGGCGAAGCGTTTGCCGAGCCGGATGTCCCCGGAGCCTTCAGACCCTGGCCGGTACTCAGTTACGGCGGCACAGCTACACACTTACCATCCGGAGCCCTTCCGGATGCTGGCAGGCCTGTTCGGTGAGATCGACGGATTGGCTGAAGAGCAATCTGCCGCACCGGTTCTGGACAGCCAGCCCCGGGTCTTATCAGATTTTCTGGAAACCCAGGATTTCAGGGCAGCCCTGGCCGAGATTCGCGGGAACAGCGCCTCTCCGGATGCGTTCCGGAAAAGGTTCTGGCGCTGGTTCAACATGTTCCGGATCATGAAGTTCCTGCACCATGCGCGCGAGCATGGTTATCCGGACGTGGAGGTGGGTGAGGCAGCCTTTCAAATGTTGACTTTCATCACCTCTCCCTACAATTTCGAGACCATCGATGGGCCGGATATAAGTCGATTGCTTATACAATACCGGGGAATAGACCGATATTCAGGGAAATAGAACATCAATAGTTATAAAGTCTATCTCAAACCAAACATGAAGGCTCTGGCTAGACAGGGAATATAAAATTGTTAGCATTGTTTGTCTTTCAATACCAAACATTACTAACTTTGTTATAAACTTTGGAATGAATCCTATTGATAACCCATATACCCCTGGGGCAGGAACTCCTCCGCCTGAGCTTGCAGGAAGAAAGTCAATCCTCCAACAAGCTGAGATATCTGTGAAACGATCAATAAATGGTAAAGTAGCCAAAAGTCAAATTCTACTAGGCTTAAGAGGAGTTGGTAAAACAGTACTGCTTAATCGAATAAATCAAATTGCCGAGAACGAAGGCTGTCAAACAGCAATTTTTGAGGCAGATCCTTACCAGACTCTTCCCAAACTCTTAACCATTCAATTACATAGATTGCTTTTAAAGCTTGATCGCCGTAAAAAAGCGGGCGATGATATACAAAAAGCATTTCGTCTTCTTAGGAGTTTTGCCAGTGCTTTCAAAGTTAACTATGGTGAATTCGAGGTTGGCCTCTCAAAAGAAGCTGCAACAGGTGAATTATCTATCGATCTGACTGATTTACTTGTTTCAATAGGTCTTGCAGCAAAACACCGTCATACATCAGCGATGATTATGATAGATGAAATGCAATTCATTACAGAATCAGATCTTAGTGCATTTATTTTAGCACTTCATCAAATATCTCAACTACAATTACCAATACTATTTTTTGGAGCCGGACTGCCACAAATTGCCAAACTCTCTGGCGAAGCAAAATCTTACTCCGAAAGGCTATTTGATTTTCCTGAAGTGGACAAGCTAGATAAAATAAGTGCAAATCAGGCGCTGGTTAATCCGGTAAAGTGTGAAGGATATGATTATAATGCTGAAGCATTGGACCATATTTTTAAGCAAACTCAGGGGTACCCTTACTTTCTGCAAGTTTGGGGCTCTCATATTTGGGAAGTTGCCAGGACATCTCCATTTAGCAAAGATGATGCAATTAAGGCTACAGAAAGAGCACTGGATGCTCTGGATCATGGTTTTTTCAAATTCAGATTTGATCGCTTAACTGATCGACAAATCGAATATGTACTCGCAATGTCTAGATTAAGTGAACTACCTGTGAAATCTACTTCCGTTTCAACAGAAATGGGTATAACGGTCAATAAAGCTGCCCCTATCAGAGATGAACTAATAAAAAAAGGTATTGCCTATAGCCCTGCTAGAGGATTACTAACTTTTACGGTGCCTGGATTCAAAGAATTTCTTTTGCGTACTGGGCACTGAGGACTGAGTACTGGGCACTGAGTCACTTTTCTTCCTGGATCACCACAAAAACATCCTCGTTCTTCTTTTTCATATGGAACTGTTCGCGGGCATATTTCTCCAGGTTCTCCTTGTCGTTGGTTCCCGATCCGCGGGCCCCGCCGAAGGGTTGATGACCCACCACGGCCCCGGTGGGTTTGTCGTTGATGTAGAAGTTCCCGGCAGCGTCGGACAACTTTTTGGTCAGGAACTCAATGGCATAGCGGTCCTGGGC
>Ga0315535_1002722_pt1 | contig 11083 bp, 11 predicted proteins | sample SalMarSW160220MG_2_FD_203092 | JGI IMG/M metagenome (GOLD analysis project Ga0315535, IMG submission 203092) | Salt marsh sediment microbial communities from the Plum Island Ecosystem LTER, Massachusetts, United States - Salt Marsh Sediment SW1602-20 ...
ATTAAGATGCATCACCTTGTTTGGTCTGAGAATGAGCAAGTTATCTTCTGGCCGAGGAAAGAAATAGTCTTTGACATCATCAATGAAACCAGGAATCCACGCTAGGTCCTCGATTGCGTAGTCATATTGTGGTACAGACTTTGACTCGGGCATTGTTTCTTTTACAGGTGGACAACATCTTAAGGATTCGGTTAGGTGACGGGAGTAGTCTCCCAGCTGAAAGGCTTAAGAGTCCCCGCGGTTGAGAGAAAAGTAACATCGTTGTGGAGTGTGTTCGATGAGCACGAATGAGATTGTATTGCCTTATGGTAAAATTAGCAAGAAGAAGTTAGTCATGCATTTTAGCGCTTATGACATCGATCTACCTGTCATTGCAGCAGGTATTCGTGAAAGAATGGATGTCTTTCGCGAGCTTGGTGTTGCTTTTGCAGGATTTGGAACTGAGATTCCTGAGAATATGTCTGAACAATCACCTGCACTTGTGAAGTGTTTCTTTGAGTACGTAGGAGAGAGTGGAGATGCAAACGAGATTCTGAAACGAGTCTACCACTTGGTTTGGGGTGGAATGATACAGGAATTCCCCGATCTTGAAGATTGGGCCTCTGCAAAGGCTGACCTCTCTTCATTAACACTTGCACAAGCTGAGGTCATCAGGGCAAGAAAGGAAGATTGAATGGTACGCGAAATTAGTGAGATGTTATTTCCAGCATGAGGGTTCTGTCTTGAAACGAAGTCTAGCCAATGGGTTCATCCTGGGTCTATTAGTCATTTCAATGGCTTCAGTATGTGTAACTGCTAGTATTCCAAGTCAATCACCAGTAGTGAATCTCGATAGTATTTTGGTTGATGTTGTAGTCCTCCAAAATGGAAGAATCAATGTAACATACTGGATAACAATTCACGTAGTGAGTGGGTCTCTAGGAGGATTTCATTTGCTGGGAATACAAGAAACCTCTGTTTATGATCCGGGTCGCGCATATGCTCAAGTTGGAACAGACAAATATTCCTTAACCGTTGGGGTCTTATCGGGTGGATATGCATTAGATTGGACTCCTCGAACTCAAGAGGGTGAAACTGTCACAGTTGTCTTTGGATATTTTAGCACAAATAGGGTAATTGAAAAGACAACCTCTGTGACTTATGGTGATTTAGGAGTACTAAATTGGGCTCCTGTTCAATGGTCGACACCCGTTGATTATGAGAATGTCCAAGTCATCTATCCAATAGTCCTTGATCCAACTTGGTATGACAATATTACCTATGGTGTGTATCCATCCGGTGCGGATGCTGTTGGATACGTCGAGGATGCAAATCAAGGTCTTTGGACCGGTTCATCACGAACTGATTTTGATGAACTCAATCTCTTAGCTTATCCATATGAGGTTGGAGCTAGTTCTCGGAACTTTACTGTAAGTATGGGGCAGTCAAATCTTCTATCTGAAGATCATTTCCGCGTTTTCCATTACACGAATTGGAGTTACTATGAACCATTCCTTGAACCTGGTGCGCTTGGTAAAAATGCTGTGACATTTGTGAATGCTAATGCAGAAACACAATTTGACTTACAAGTAGCAGTTTACAATTGGGGTGACAACGATCTTGAGGGTGTCACAGTTACTATGACAGTTCCAGAGAATCTGACACTTGTGAGTGGTGACCCCGTGACATATATCGGTACTTTGACCGGTGGAGAAATCTGGTATATCACATATTCATTTGTCCCTGATAATATACCTGATATCCGTACACTTGGGTTTGTCATAACTGCAGATAATCTCAATGCTTCAGACTACTTGTCTTTCAGTGTAGACATTTACATTACCGAGTATATTCCTCCTCTCATTGATCCGAATCTCTTATTCCTTGCATTTGCAGGGCTCGTTACATTGGGTGTAGTCTATTATGGCTACTCAAGAGTAACAAGATCTTATGGTGCAAAATGGAATGCTGATGAAACAACAACACAATATGAATCACCTGAGATCTCAATTCAGACTTTTGGCGCTAAAGGCACAGTAGCAGAATTGGACCCAATAGAATCAGCGTTCTTTGTTAATACTACTAGGCAAAAGCTAGTTTCTATGATTCTCATGTCCTGCGTTAAGAAGGGTGCAATCCGAGTCATCTCAACTGACCCATTGAAATTATCTGTCACAGGTTTACAGTTTGAAGAGCTCACCTATTATGAGCAAATGTTTGTTGATGCAATTGTGGATGATGAACTCGACTCGAGCAAAGTAGATGATATGCTTGAGGAACTAGCTGACAAAGTCCAAGCAAAAGCTTGGGATGCTGATTTTGAGGCAACTAAAACTCATCATGAAGAGATGGTGGATGGTGCATGGGAGGATTTGGAGAGTTCACCTACCTATGATGGAAGGATGGACTATTACTTCAATCGACGATATCATGATGGTTGGGCATGGTATTGGCTATACATGAATCCCCGACATGATCATGACATTGGAAAAGTAATCTCACAACCTGGAACTGGTATTGCACCACCACAAGTACCTGATTGGTTCACCGGATTAGCAAATGCTACTGGAAATACTATTGCTGGTGTAGGTAGAGTTGTTGGAGATGTGGCTGCCACAACGGGACAGATTATGACCAATGTTGCTAACACAATCGGAAGTGTCGTTGAGAACGTCGGGAAAATTGTGACTGATCCTCTCAAGCCTCTTATCGAAGGAACCAGTAGATGCGTTTCTCATGATGCGTGTCATAGTGCTTGTGTTTCACATGACGCTTGCCATAGTGCCTGTCATAGCGCTTGTCATAGCGCCTGCGTATGTCATAGTGCCTGTCATAGCGCTTGTCACAGTGCCTGTGTATCTGGAGGCTTTAGATAAGTATAGACACTAGTCTAACCCTTTCTAAGATATGAAGTTGATAGGAGATACTTCGTAGTTCCTCTCATGCAAATAACCATACTGGCGCTACAGATGAAACATCTGTCAGGGTGAGAAATGAACTGACAACACCTCTCACAACAACAATTGAATGAAGTGATAGTGAACCAGAATCTGCCCAAGTAAATCCTAATGATCCAGTAGAATCTGTTATTGTAACCAAATCTCCAAAAATAAGAGTAATTTCTCCTTTAACAGTTACGGCGGTTCCGTTATCAACTGAAAAATTATTGATGTTTTCTATTGGTGTTACACCAACCAAACCATCATGCCATCCTATAATGGCTATACCTACAACCAGAATCAAGATAATTCCAATAACTACCTTGCCACGTGATGTTCCCTTTTTATTTGGCATCAAAATCCCTATAAAAACAGAGATTTAATTTGTTAAAAAGGTGAGGATATAGAGATATGCCTAAAAGAAATACAGCCCTCTATTCACTTGGTAGAAATGGAAATATCAGAACAATATGTTCGACTTTGTGGTGAAGTTTCGAATTTTACGAAAGATAAAACTGGAGTTAGTTTTGTTGATGCATATATTGGCCCAGAGAATCTTGATCCTGAAAAACAACCCAAGGATAAGACTCCCGAAGAACTTATTCACGGTATACAAGAATTAATGGATCAAATCAAAGGAGATGTTAACACTCCTCTCCGTGCAGAACACCTTCTTGGCGAATGTAGATCGATGATTGTTACTATCGATTGGTTAAGTGACAAAGACATTTCCTATGCCAATCTAGTTCGAGGCCTATTCAATATTCCTCTCAAACGTTTTTCAGAATCAGAAGTCGATAAGAAAATCGAAGACCTTGAAGAAGCACTTCGAGAATATACAGGAACTGAGTTAAGGGATCGTGTCGAAGCATTCACGAGAGAGGGTGAAATCTCTGGAGATGAATTGAAACGGCTTGTGGAGAAAGACCTTCAAACAAAAGCTATTGAAGTTGGTCAGATGTTCAAGGAGAAAGTATACTCTTTAATTGGTACTTCTGTAACCGACAATGGAGTTGAATACCAAACCGTAACTGGCGCTCCTTGGAGTGGATATAATTGGTATCAGAAGGGATTCAAGAGTCTCAATCAGTTCAATATCGATGTTACATTCAATAAAATTTCCCTGCAAGGCGTTATCTACCACGAATACGAACATCATGTTTCTAATCTATGGCGTGAGAAATATTTCCGAGAAAGTGGAAATCTGGAACTTGCTGTGGTTCCTCTTCATACAGGTAGGTGTGTGATTTCAGAAGGTACTGCAGATACAGCCAAAGAATTCTTGGGAGTAGAAGAAGATAATCCTAACATCGAGATTGATAATGCTCTATATACTCTGCGAAGAATGACGAGTATCAATGCAGCAATCATGCTGAATGATGAAGGAAAATCCGCTGAAGAAGCAATTGAATACATGTTTGAGCGTGGGTATCGTAGTGAAAAATCTGCAAAGGGGTCGATAGGTTTCATTGAGCCAAAAATGACTGATGGACGACCTAATTTCTGGGCTCCATATGTCTTCACCTATTTCTTTGGTAGAACTGATTTTGTTCTTCCGACTTTCGAAAAGGCTATTCACGAAGATGACCTTGCGAAATTCTATCAGACGCTCTATTTGAATCCGTACTCTGGTTCAAGTGTTACTTGGAGTAAGGCATTTGATTGGCTAAATTGAAAGTTGGGAACTTCTAGATCTTAATCTTTCCATTTTCCATAATTGTTCGAGTACGTCCATCAGTATAGGTGATTTCAACAGTGGGTTTGTCCACAAGAAAATCCTGATGGGTTGCGGAATTATTCGCCGCAACTCCAGGATAGTCGATATTGCTACCAAAGGCAACATGGATTGCATTTCCAACCTTTTCACTCTCTAGAAACTCCTCAACAATACGCGCTTTTGGATTAAGACCAAGAGCGAATTCACCAACATGTTTAGCCATTGTATCTGTGGCTTGAGTATCAAGGACTCGTTGAACTACTTTCTTATCATCACTCTCTACTCTCTCAACTTTTCCATCTTTCACAGATAGACAGATTGATGATCTCAAAGGTCCAATTCCCCCAACTGCGAGGTCACAAACTAATGTTCCCTGCATGCCAGTTTCTACTGGTCCTATAAGAACTTCTCCAGTTGGAAGGTTCATCCATTTCATATCTTTCCAGTTGAGGAATGTGTCACTGAACCATGTGCGTCCTTTTACATTCAATGTAAAATCAGAACCTGCTGGTGCGGTTACATGTACTGAATCAACATCTTGAAGAACTGCTAGTAATGATCGAGCAATATTCTGCATCTCTGCATTCTCTTCTCGAGATAGTGACAAGGCTCCTTCTGTAAGCATATCCATGGTTATTCCTGGGCAGTGCCCTAATCGTGCTCTTCCTTTTCTTGTTTCTAGCTTGATTGTTGCTATTCGAAACGGAGTTTCTTCTGCCATTCCACGCAGTGTATTCACAAAGATATCTGGTTGATGCGGTGAGTTGATCATCTCCACAAGATGCTTTGGTGGAGTCTTTCTGAATACTCCTTCCTGTGTTTCGAGAACTACCATCCTTGTCCAGAGACCTAGTTTAATCGCTCCCTGGGCAAAGGCATTTGCCACATCTAATCTCACATCATCAGTCACAATTAGAATAGATTCACCGGGTCGTGCTTCTAGAACAGATTCGAGTGCATTTGCTGCTGCTGTAATTGGATTCATGCTTATCACTATATAACTTTGAAATATTCCTGCTTTTGTTTCTACTGGACCGCAGGTTACTGAAAAAAAGAGAGATGTGTGTGATGATCAAAGATCACCACACATACTAAATTACATACTACCTTTTGCTTTATTATATGCCCTATCTAGTTCCCTGGTCATTCCAGCAGGAATTGCAGTCTTGCCGGAGATATCTCCTTCCTTACGTCGGATAAAGACGTATAGAAGAGTGACATATACGATGTCGAATGTACGCAGAACTAATATACTTGGAATTGCGGCAAAAACCATGAAGACTACCGCATATAGGATCGTCATCATGATGTCTCCAGTGGATATCCATCCAAAGAGAGCTCCAAAGGCTGCAAAACCAATGAACATCATGAATGCTAATACGCCGAATCCCCAGCGAACTGCAGTTTCCTTAATCATAACATCAACGAAATTCTTTCGAACGAGTCCCGCACTTCGCTTAATTGCTTTACCAGCACTTAGTTCCTCTGCCACCATCGCAGGGATAGTGAAGTAGTTTATTAACATCCAGACCCATCCGATAATTCCCGAGGCTGCTTGTCCAACACCTCTGCCTATTGCACTAGGTGATTTTCGAGAAATGGCTCGGATGACTATTTGGATGAGCTTGACTATTACACTCATTATACTGAGTACAACTAATCCTCCAAGGACACCAAGAGATGCTTTGACGCCATCTCCAAGCCCTGGGTCTTCGCCTCTCATGTAGATATAGGTGATTGCAGAAGTTGTTGAATAAGCAAAGTTGTAGAAGAAGATAGTTACGAACAGAAAAACCACAAGACCTACAATATAACCCCAATCAGTGTCTAGCGCAAATTGATGATTAGGGTCTAGAATCTGCGGCATGAAATAGACGAGGATTCCTGCGAATAAAACAGCTGAAACTAAAGTGAAGATCATTGTCAGCAGGGGTGGAATAAATGTGCCTTTTTCATCCAGTGTAACTTGCCCTGTCAATTTGATAATCTCACCGGCTCTACGCACTCTATCTTTGAATACTGTGAATAGAAGCAGAGTAATGAAGAGTGTGAATATTCCAGGAATCAGAATTGGCCAAGCAGCGAGTAAGGTCGAAATTGTGAACACACCGGTAGCAAGAAGAAATACTACGATACCCCATGTCATGAGGTTCATGAACAAGGCACCAATATATATCAGAGTCCCTCCCAATCTTCTAGCTGCCATAGCTGCTCCTAACGCTAATCCAATGCATAACAGGAATATTCCACCTAGAGCTACACCGATTAACCACAGGTTGTTTATTAATAGTGGTGAGATTATGTTCAGTAAAGCTGTAATCTCAGCCGCAATAGCTGGATTCTGAAATAATCCATATATTGCGTAAATTCCCAAGCCAATGAAACCGCCGAAAACTATCAAGAGTCCGGCAATTGCTCCCTTATGACTTGGATATTGTTCTTTTTTATGATAATCAATAAGGTCAACACTTGTCAAATGTTTTCTCCTCCTTATAGACGCCTAATATGTCTGGTTCCCTCATATCGAAAGAGAATATTAACGTTAGCACAAACGCTAAAATCGCCCCTATAGTAAGTTATTATAGAAAAGATGTCTAATGTTCCCCATGGAAGAAATTCACTATTGTGCACCAGGACATATCTTCTGCAGAGCAAACAAAATTCTTCTCACTGTTGATGGAAGTGAGGGTTCTGCAAAAGCAGCAACTGTAGCGTTTGAAGTTGCAGAAATGACAAAGTCCAAACTTTACATTCTTCACGTGATTCCAACACCCATAGTCAAACAGGTAGCTATGATGTCTGACGGTGATGTTGATGAAATATTGGCAAAATACTCCAGTAAAGGAGAAATGCTTTTAGAGGGAGTTAAAGCGGCAGCAAAAGATTACGCTATAGAAGTCGAGCTTATACTGGACAAAGGCTCTCCATCTGATCGAATACTTGCACAGGTCATCGAATTAGGAGTTGACCTCGTTGTCATAGGTTCACATGGTGCCTCGGGTGGTGCACATACAGGTTTGGGAAGGTCCGTAGAGCGCGTTACCATGAACATAGATGTTCCCGTACTCGTTGTATAATGCACGTTATTCTGAAGTCATTCTTCTGAAAATATTAATTGTCTAGATTAGCCTAGAAATGCAACTAAGAGAGTTGATAGAATGTTTCTTTGCGCAAACTAAATGTTAGATAAATAAAGGAACTTCTCCATCTTCTGCCTCTATAGCCATCCTGATGAGATTTCTGACATTAAGTAATTCCCATGCAGGTTCGGCATATGCAACGGTAATCTGCTTTGCTTCCTCTCTTGGAATTCCAGCTTTTAGCAAAGTAATGTAGAATGTCTTGGCTCCTTTCTTTACCTCACCGCGCCCTTTTCGTATAGCCCACCATGTCTTTGCAAGTATCTTGGATCCTCCACCCATGCTTGTGGCAATAATTGATGCAATTGACCTGGCGGTTCCCACTACTCATCAAACTCCTCGTCGAACGCTTCATCTTCTTCTTCATCATTAAAGTCAATGTCAATCTTTCGTTTCACTTTTCTTTTTGACTCAGCAGAAGCTTCATCGCTGACCATACTGATTAGCTTAGTGAAGTCGAGAGCACCAACAAATTTCTTGGTCATATCAAGAGCTACCGCTTCCGGTATTCCTTCAGCGATTAAATTGCTATAAAATTGCCCGATACCCTTTGCCATATTTCCAGCAGATTCTGGACTGTAAACACTTCCGATTAATCCTGAGATCAGCTTTGGAATTGAATCGTTCAGCGCACCGAACAATTGTGGTAAGACTTCTGCAACTTCTCGAAGTTCATCCATATCACTGGATTTTTTCCTTTCTTTGCGGTCATTATCTGAGTTATCGTTACTCATAGGTATATTCTCCAAGTACAATATAGACTGGTCACTGAGTATATATAATGTGGAAAAAAGTGACCAGTACTTTTTTGAAGTTTCGTTTCGTTCTAGTTCACATCAGGTTCTCACGAGCGCAAAGTATCTTGCTCTATCATCTTCATCTTCTATGACTTGAAGAATTTCACGAGATACAAGTTCGTTAATGCGTTCACGTACAATTCGTCTTGATGCAGTTCCTCTCTCTGCTCTGACTCCAGCTGTTATTTGGCTGATATTTAGGGGTCGAGACGAATTATCTAGAATCTGTATGATTCGCCAGCTTATGTCATCCTTCTTCAAATCTCCGTATGTGGATTCTAATCGCTCCGCCTTTGTAAATTTGGACATCAATCTAACCATGCCATCATAGAATTCAAATCCCTCTCGGATGACCTTTGCAGATGAACGAACTTCTTCGATTCCTGGTCCAACCCTTTCAATTAATTCCTCAAGCCTCGCGAGTCTTTCAGAGATTTCATCCAACCTATCCTGCACTTCATCAATGGAGAGGCTTTCTGCCTCCTTAGATTTTGCAGTATTGGTTTTCTTTCTCTCATTCAAGGGTCGGTCGCCGACTCCAGCAAGATACCGGAAAGAGATAAGTCTGATGGAACTAGCGATAATGATAGTCAAAAGTTTAAGAATCGTGGATCAAATGGCTGAAAAAAAGACTGAGAATGTTCTCCCTCTAAAGGACCTTTTTCAAATCAGTCATTTCGTTCGATTCTATAGACTCTACGTTCCAGCATCTATTCTAGTTGGTCTGGTTTGTGGACTTTTCATGGTTACATTCCAATTGCTAATCGAAACGACTACATCTGTTTTCTCTGCACTTCCTATTTTCTTAGCTCCACTTATCGGTGGATTCTTCTCTGGAGCACTTATCTACATAGGTCGAAATGAGATTCAAGGAAGTGGTATCTCAAAAGCAATAGAGATGACTCATAATCCAACCAGTCTCCGAAAAGGGACCACGATTACAAAGATGGTTGCTACATCGATTTCAATAGGCTCTGGGAATCCTGTTGGTCGTGAAGGACCTGCTGTTCTAATCGGAGCAGGGATTGGAAATCAAATTGGTCGACGCCTTGGATTCGATGAACCCTCTCATTTGCGAGTTTTTCTGATGATGGGATCAGCAGCTGCAACCGCTGGTATATACAAGGCGCCTCTAGGAGGAGCATTATTTGCAACAGAGGCTCCATACAAACGTGATGCTCGATTAGGTTATTTTGTACCCACAGTAATTGCTGCGATTACATCATTCATAGTTTTCAGTGGAATTTACTCTTTCGTTACTCAGACTGATTCGAGTACGTTACTAACATTTTATGCTTCGTATCAATTTACTCTTGCAGAAGCGCCTCTTCTCATTTTCTTTGGAGTAATTGCTGGACTAATATCAATCCTATTTGCTGTAAGTCTGATGGCTACCCGAAATTTCTTCACCTTAAAATTACCCGATTGGGCTGATCCAATCTTTGGCTCTCTCTTAGCTTGTGGTGTTATTTTCATAGCCCTCTTAATTGCTGGCCCTCAGTTGACAATTGCTGGCATGGGCTATGATGTGATCAATTTTCTTGCAGAAAATCCTCAACCAATTATCATACTTGTTATTCTTCTATTCAGCAAGTTATTTGCATCATCCTTTGTAGTCGCTGGGCGTGTTTCAGGAGGTGTACTTGCATCCTCTCTTTTCGTAGGTGCAATGCTTGGGTCTGTTTTTGGAGAAATATTTCATCCTGAGAATGTTGCAGGGTTCATGGTGCTTGGAATGGGTGCAGTATTAGCCGCGACTACCAATACCCCCGTAGCTACAACCGTCATGATGTTAGAGATGAGTCTCTCGTTTGACTTAGTGATTCCACTGGTTATCTGTATAACAGTTTCATATCTAGTGAGTGCTGGTACATCGCTTTATGAAGGTCAGAAGATTTCGCGAGCAGACGAAGCTGTTGATTTCTATGCATCAGTAAACCTCGGTCCTGATAAAAAAGTCGACATGAGAAAAGCAATTGGCGATGAGAACATCTTTGATACTGAATCGAATAGCATTGATAGAAACACTTGACCATAAAATCAACTTTCCTGCATAAATTAAAATGTTAATGGAGCATTATAGTATACATCGCGATTGGTTTCATGTGGATTTTCGATCCAGTGATAACCCGAGGAGGATTGTTCAGTGCAATGGAAATTGGTAAGTGCGATACTATTAACCTGTTTAGTATTATCGAGTATTCCTGTTTTCTTCTATCTATCATCGTCAGATGATTCAAAAATAAAACCTCAGAATACAACTCTTGATTTCGAAGCGCTCACTGAGAAATTCGGTCAATGTATACCTGTTGTCGCAAAATTTGAAAACGGCTTAACAAGAGAGATTAGTAACACGCTTTCTGAGATGAATATTAAATTCAGTCTTGGAAATCCAATAATAAGCCATGTCGGCCCATATTATCTACTTGAAGGGAACCGAGTCAGTCTTGAATCCCTAATAGGTTTAGGTGTGGTTTCTGACATTGCCGCTCAGACGACAGCTGACTTCCT
>Ga0315535_1002723_pt1 | contig 11082 bp, 6 predicted proteins | sample SalMarSW160220MG_2_FD_203092 | JGI IMG/M metagenome (GOLD analysis project Ga0315535, IMG submission 203092) | Salt marsh sediment microbial communities from the Plum Island Ecosystem LTER, Massachusetts, United States - Salt Marsh Sediment SW1602-20 ...
CGAATCGATGCTCGACTTCGCGGCGAAACAGGGCTTCACTCGCTATCCGATGATCGACAACGTCCTCCAAGGCGAGGTCGTTGACGTCGGCTCGCAGGTTCTCGATGCGGCACTTGCCGGGCAGACCACGGTGGAAGCAGCTCTTCAGAAGATGCAGGATGCCTTCAACGCCCTGCCTGCAGACAGACGTTCATCAACCTACAAATAGCCAAGCAACCCCGCCGTCGGGCGCATCGCCGCCCGACGGCATCTGTTTTTAGGAAAGGAATGCGACGATCACTCATTAGCTCCAAGCGCCAGCGGTACATTGCCGGAATCGCTTTCACACTCCCGCTTCTCGTGCTGTGGGGGCTCCTCCTCATCTTGCCGATTATCCAGACGGTAATACACAGCTTCACTCAGTGGAACGGTATCCATTCTTCTTGGATCGGGCTGAATGCCTACAGAAGAATCGCGGCCGACTCCACATTCTGGCGTGTGCTCCTCAATAACGGCTTTCTCTTGATCTCGGTACCCTTCGCGGTATTCATCCCCATGCTCATCGCCTTCCTGCTCAATGAAAAGGTGCCGGGGTGGAGGGCTTTCAGAACGATCATATTTCTGCCGGCGACCGTCTCGTGGGTGGTCATCGGAATGGTCGCGCTGCAGTTCTTCATCGGAGAGGGGATTCTCAACAACCTTCTGAAGCACGTCGGTCTGGGAGTGATCCATCAAAACATGCTGGCAAGCGCCAACTTCGCGATCGTTCCGGTGGCGATCACCTTCATTTGGTCGCAGGTGGGCCCCAATACCCTCATCCTTCTCACCGGTATGGCCACGATCAGCCCGGAGATCTACGGCGCGGCCCAAATCGAAGGCGCCGGCTGGTGGACGATTATCTGGCGCATTACGGTACCACTTCTGCGGCGTTTCCTGCTCTTCTCCTTGACCATTACCCTCATTGCGGCCTTCACGGCGCTGTTCAGCCTGATCTACGTCATGACCAGTGGCGGGCCAAACTACGGTACGACGACTCTGGAGTTCTTCATCTATCAACGGGCTTTCAATCAGGGGCAGTTCGGCTTCGGTTCTACACTCGGGGTCGTGCTGCTCATCCTTATGCTCATCGTAAGCGCAATCCAATTCCGTTTTGTTCGATATGACGAGGGGTAGCATGTCGAAAACTCAAACACACAGTGTCCACCGAACGCGTCATCTTCCTCCCCGAGAGCTGGCGAAGAGAATTTCGATAACTGTTGTTCTGATAATCGTGTCGATCGTCATGCTCTTTCCGTTCTACTACATGCTGGAGCGGTCGTTTCAGGCCTCCAACCAATTCCAGGTCTACCGGCAGCTCTCCATGGCGAGTTGGACCATCCTCTTCGAGACCCTTCCCATCTTCCGTCAGCTCCTCAACAGCACCGTCGTAACCCTGAGCGCGATCATCATCATCCTATTTGTTGCGACCTCGGCGGGCTACGCGTTCGCGAAGCTCCGCTATCCGGGATCTCAGATCATCTTCATGCTCGTAGTCGGAAGCATGATGGTGCCGATGCAGTCCATCATCATTCCGGAGTTCGTCAACCTTGCGGGATTGAAGATGGTCAACCATCTCTACAGCGCGATCCTCGTCTATTCCGCGATAGGAATCCCCTTCGGGACTTTCCTCATCTCCGCCTTTTACCAGAGCATCCCGGACGATATCATGGAAGCCGCTGTCATCGACGGCGCAAGCTACTACTCAATCTATCGCCGGATAATGGTACCCATAGCCACTCCTGCCCTCATCACGGTCGCCGTCCTGCAGTTCATACAGATTTGGGACGACCTGCTGATCGGCTTGCTGTTCCTCCAGAATCCCCAGACGCGCACGATTACAGTCGGTCTCGCCACACTCCAGTCCTCTCACATTACCCAGATACCGGTCCTGATGGGCGGTTCGCTGATCAGCGCCCTGCCCGCGGCCATTCTGTATCTGATCTTCCAACGCTACATCGTCTCAGGGCTGACTCTCGGAATGAGCAAATGACAAAGACCGAAATCCGCACCATTCGGCTCGTCGAGATGCTCCAGAATCAACGGCGAACCTCGGTGGAGTCCGTTTCGAAAGCCTTCGGAATATCGGAGGCCACGGTGCGAAGACTGTTCGCCCACGCCGAGAAGGAGGGGAGGGTCATCCGCGTGCACGGCGGCGTTCAGCTCTCGCCGTTGAGCGGCCACGACTATTCATATCGTGTGTCCGCAGCGTATCGGAGCAAGCAGAAGACCTCCATCGGGAACACGGCTTCCGATTTCGTCTCCGACAACGAACGAGTTTACCTCGATTCCGGAACGACCGTTCTCAAGCTCGCCGAGGCGCTTTCAGTAAGGGTTCAGACCGGCACGCTCAGGAACCTGACGGTGCTCACCAACTCGTTGACTCATGTCGAGACCCTCGCCAGTTGGTGCAAGGTAATCCTCCTCGGCGGCGAGATCCGTGTTGAGAGACGAGACGTATGCGGTTCCCTCACCGAGAAGATCATCCACATGTTTCATGTCGATAAGGCATTCTTCGGTGCCGATGCTGTCGACCTTCAAGCGGGTTTCATGACGACCGATGAAAGAACCTCCCGAATTTCAGAGCTCGTGATGGAACACGCGGACGCATCCTACGTGCTCGTCGATTCAACGAAATTCGACACGAGCTCCTTCGTTCGCTTCGCGGGCGTCGACGAAGTAGAGGCAATATTCACCGACCAGGAGCTATCGGAGGAGCAGCTCGGGCGCTACCGCAACGCCGGTGCGAAGATCATTATGGGACCGCCGGTGCAGTCCAGCAAAGAAGGGCCCGCATAACGGAGGGCATGCTCAGTGTCGACGACGACCCCTACAATCAAGACGGTCGCACATTCGCTCAGCACGTTGATCGGAGCAGACTACATGGGCGCCGTTTGCCGCGCGAAGGCCTTCGCCGACGGAGTGTCGGCTGCATCAACGAGAGCGATCGCCGAGGAGATCGTTGACTTCTACCCGGACTCTTTTCAACGACGGGTTGACGACCTCGTCGACAAGGTCGGTCAGAAGGTTTGTGACGGAATCGAGGATTTCGCTTCGGGGGCGGCAACGGATTCATACAGCCGGGCGACTCGGATGCAGGCAGCGCCGCTCATCGGTTTCGGGTATCTGCGCATAGGCGAAGATGGCCGTGTCTATCTCATCTCCAAAAGCGAGCACTATCATGCCTCTCTCGGTCACAGCTTCCCCGGTTTTCGCCTGCTCGAGAACGCGAGCAGGCTCGGAATACCAAATGCCACGCACAATAACACGCGGGGGCATATCGTTCGGAGGCTCGAGCAAGAGCTTATCCGCACGGCAAACGGCATCGAGACCGGCGACTCTCAGTCGCTTCAAAAGATCATTGCGGAAGCCACCCCCCATGTCCTCAATCGAGTAATCAATCTCGAGACCGGGAGCCTCGCGGTCGAGGCGGCCCTGAAGATGATGCTGGCCCGATTCTATCGTCTCGAGCGTACGAGCCGCGTTCCGCAATATGCGAACCGCGTCCCAGTTTTCCTCGTCATGGCGGATGATGACGGAGGTATGCAGGCGAACTACCACGGGACCACGATACTGACGCAGACAATGAGAGAGCTTTGGCCGGAGTTCGCAAAACGCGTTGCCGAAGAAGACATTTTCATCGTTAAATCGGTTCGGATCAACGATGCCGATCACTTCAGGCAGACAATCGAGACCTACGATCACGGCAACTACAAGGTAGCCGGATTCCTTCACGAGATCATCCTGATGAATTACGGCGGAGTTCGGCTCACCGGGGATTACCTGCGTGGCGCCTATGAGCTCTGCCGGGAACGGGATGTGCCCATACTGGTCGATGAAATCCAATCATGCATCTGGTCTCCGGAGCTCTTCATGTTTCGCGAATACGGCCTCAAGCCCGACTTCGTATCCGTAGGGAAGGGATTCCCGGGCGGCCAATACTCGGCCTCCAAGATTCTCACGACCGCGCCGATGGACAATCTCAACCAGTTTGGGGCACTCGTCACGAACGGCCAAGAAGAGCTCGCAGCCCTCGCCTACCTGATAACGATGGAGTTCGCCGGGGCCAATCGGAGCTACATTGAGGAAGTCGGCACCAACTATGAACGGGAGCTTCAGGCGCTCGCATCCCGCTACCCCAACGTCATCGCCCGGATCGAGGGGAGGCGGCACCTCTCGTCGATCTTCTTCGAAACGATCGAGAACGCCGAACGCTTCACGGCCTCCCTGCGTGAGGAGGGAATCGACATCACCGCGCAGACCTACAAGTCCAAGTGTCCTCCCGCCGCCCTAACGAAGCTGCCGCTCATCTCCAGCCCGAAGATGATAGAGTTCCTCATCAGGAAGATGGATTCCGCTCTCGGACGCCTGTAGAGCGGGCGATTTCCATGCGTCCCACGCATTCCGCGTTCCGTTTTTTGGCCCCCGAGATTCAGGAATTGCCCGTTGTATCGAAGCGCATTGCCGTTGGATGCCTTCCATGGTGTATGATGAAGATGAGGTGATGAAAGATGAACTACATCGAAGAGATTCTAGAATCGGTGAAACGTCGAGATCCTGGAGAACGGGAGTTTCATCAGGCGGTCGAAGAGGTCCTGCGCTCGATCGAGCCGATCATTGCCCAACATCCGGAATACCGGGAAGCACGAGTGCTCGAACGAATTGTGGAGCCGGAGCGCGTCGTCATCTTCCGTGTTCCATGGTTGGACGACAAAAATGTCTATCACGTGAACAGGGGTTTTCGAGTTCAGTTCAACAGCGCTCTTGGCCCATACAAGGGGGGCTTGAGATTTCACCCATCCGTCAATCTGAGCATTCTCAAGTTCCTCGGCTTCGAGCAGGTTTTCAAGAACTCATTGACGACCCTCTCGCTCGGGGGCGGAAAGGGCGGTGCCAACTTCGATCCGAAGGGCAAGAGTGACAACGAGGTGATGCGCTTCTGCCAGTCCTTCATGGATGAGCTGTACCGGCACATCGGTCCCAATACCGACGTGCCGGCGGGTGACATAGGAGTTGGCGCAAGAGAGATCGGCTATCTGTTCGGCCAGTACAAGAGGCTCACCGGTGAGTTTTCCGGCGTACTCACGGGAAAGGCGCTGAACTGGGGAGGGTCACTCATCCGGCCGGAGGCGACCGGTTACGGCGCGGTCTATTTCGCCGTCGAGATGCTCTCGAAACAGGGGACAACCCTCGAGGGGAAACGTTGCGTCGTCTCCGGCTCGGGAAACGTCGCCCAGTTTACGGTAAGAAAGCTCCTCGAGTTCGGGGCAAAACCGGTGACTCTCTCCGATTCGGATGGATTCGTCCATGACCCGAACGGTATAACGGAAGAGAAGCTCGCCTGGGTTATGGAGCTCAAGAATGTCCGGAGGGGCAGGATTAGGGAGTACGCCGACGAGTTCGGGGTCAAGTTCTACTCGGGCGAGCGCCCCTGGGGAGTAACCTGCGACGCGGCATTTCCGAGCGCCACTCAGAACGAGATCGATCGAAAGGACGCAGCAACCCTCGTCAAGAATGGCTGTAAGCTAGTCGTGGAAGGCGCCAACATGCCGACCGAGGCCGAGGCGGTGGAGTTCCTGCTGAACGCAGGGATCCTCTTCGGTCCCGCCAAGGCCGCCAACGCCGGCGGGGTAGCCACGTCGGGTCTTGAGATGAGCCAGGATGCAATGAGATTGAGTTGGCCCGCAGAGGAGGTCGACTCTCGACTGCGCACGATCATGCGAGCGATCCACACCGCTACCGTCGAGGCGGCGGAGGAGTACGGCTACCCGGGCAATTACCTCATGGGTGCAAACATTGCGGGTTTCAAAAAGGTAGCCTCCGCAATGCTCGACCAGGGCCTGGTCTGAGCGCTGCCGTTTCGCGCGTGAGCTGCCTATTGCAGGTGGAGGACGGCGCGCTGGCCGACTGAATCGGCGTTGAGGACGAGCTTTCGTCCCAACGCCTCCGTTGTCGTGTTGATGAGGTGCACGACGCCGGCCGCTTTGGTCGATCCCGTAGCGACCGACGCGAACGGCTCGGCGTCGAGCTCGTTCGCTGCCTCGAGTAGCCAGTTCTCGCGGAAGAGGTTTTCGCGCTTCTGCGCGAAGTAGGCTACATACAGCATGTTCATCTCGACCAGCTCGTTGAAGAAGTGCGTCCCGAGCGACAGGTCGGGGTTGAGACCCTCATGCATGACGTTGATTTCACAGAGGATGGACGCCGTGTCAATCTCGGAAAAGGAAACCGGAATACCGAGCGAAGGCGAGCTCGTGCCCCAACGTCCGGGGCCGACCAGCATCACGGTCCTGCCGACGACCTCCTTCTGGTGAAGCACTCTACCGATCAGCCTTGCGACGGAGTATCGATCCCGTTCAGTCAGCATAGAGTAGCGTTTCCCGTCTACGTAGAGTATCCAGTCAATCCGCTCCACCCTGCTTGGCCCGATAACCGCCCCGCGCGCGTCCATCACTATGTCGTCGATGTCAAGGCGTGGCAGCTCGACGCTCGGCTGCTCCTCCAACTGGGCCTGGAAAGGCCGGCACTGCACGACGTTGATTCTGTATTCTCCGTTCGGCATGAAGCTTGCAGTGAATTCGATGTCGACATGGACACCGTAGGCGCCGCATATGGTGGAGAGTATTCCACGCATCGACGATATGAAGTCGGTCGCCTTGAACACACGGTCGAAGGTGAGGAGGGGCGAAGAACGTTTGGGAGAGCGCCGAGCTGGTTCCGTCGCTGTTTCGAATGAGACGAAGTAATCGAAGGGAAGACGGTCGCCGAGCTCTTCTACGAGCGTCGAGATGGGAAGTGTGGTGAACTTGTTGTCGACCAGGTCGAGCAGGTCGACTTTCCTCTGGGCGTACCGGCGAACCTCGTCGAGGCTTGCCTCCGGGCGTTTTTCCGGCGCGTTGAGTGCGACTACACGCGTATAGTCATCGTCGGAGCGCTCGACGGCGTGGGTACCGAGACCAAACACGAGGCGTAGCATTCCTGCGTTGGGGTCGATCTCACTATTCCACACGTACGGGTTGATGGAGAAGCCGACCCCCGCCAGCTGAGGCAGGTAGTAACGTCCGTAGCCTACTCCTGACACCCTTTGCACGAGGAGCGCCATCTGCTCGTCCTTGTCCAAAACTCCTCGCTGTTTACGATAGCGAAGGGCACCGTCGCTCATCGTGCTCGCGTAGATCACCCTCACGGCATCGAGGAAGTTCTTCATCCGCTGGTCTTTCGTGCCCTGGTTCGGACAGAACACGCTTTCGTACTTCCCGGCGAAAGCGTTGCCAAAGTTGTCTTCGAGCAGGCTGCTCGAGCGAACGATGATCGGCGAATAGCCGAAGTAGTCGAGCATGTCCGAGAATCGATGGAGGATGTAGTCGGGGAAATCTCCCGCGAGTATTCTCCGTCTCACGTCCTCGTTGCCGTCGAGGAAAGAGCTCGGGTCCTTCTGTCGCTGGCGTGCCCACCAGCAGTTGTTGATTACCAGGTAGGTGTAGAAGACGTCGGAGCCGATGAAAAAGGAATCATGATCCTCGAGGATCTTCGACCGTTGGGGGTCTTCCTTCAGCAAAATCGAGCGTGCAAGCAGCATCCCCACTGACTTTCCGCCGATCATCCCGGTACCGATCATGCGCTTCCAAATGGCGAGCACGTCCTTGATCGTAAAGTACTTCGCCGCGAGCTCGAAGATCCGCTGATCTTGTGAGACTATCAGACGAAGTATCTGATGCAGGGTGGTCCGCTCCCTCTCCGAGGTGGATCGGCCCCCTTCGATCTCCTCCTGGACATGCTCGGCGTTGATGAAGACCTTGTCCCAAACCCCGATCATTCGATAGCTCGTGGACGGCAGCCCGGGCCAGGGCGAGGCGTGGATGACCTCCGCAACACGGCCGCTCTCTGGAATTGGCACCCACTCCTCCCCGCTCCATTCGTGCAGCATGTACATCGTCGACGAGCTGCGTCCCTCGACCTTGAAAGGGCGCAGATAGTAAACCCCTCCGTGGCTGTAGAGATCGATCAGCACTTGTACCGTCTCGGCAATCGGGGTTGCCGCGTGGTATGAGTGCACGTATCTGTACATGAGAAAGTAGGCGATAGTCTCGAACTCCCGGAGGAAGGGACAGGTCAGCACGAAGAAGTTGCCGATCATTCGATCACTGTAACATGCCTCGGAGAGCTCGGAGAGCGAATCGAAAAGGTAGTAGGCGCCCTTCCCCCTCGAACGTATGATACGGTGAATCTCGGTTATGAAGTTCTCGAAGCCGCCTTCGGGATTCAGGTGGTGAATTTCGAGACCGTCACGTGCTTCGCTCAGGGGTTGGTGACTTCCGAAACGAAAGTATATGGCCCGTTTGCCGTGATCCACGGCAAACGTAATCAATGCCTCCGCGAATGGAAGAAAGTCGGGAATAGTCTCCCTGTCGATACGCCAGACACAGTTGTCGCCGGGAAAAACTCCACGCAGCAGCTTCTCGAGGCCGGGTGCTCCTACCATCCTCACTCCGATCGATCATTATAGACCGAATGCAAGGGCGCGTTCCACCGCGGCTTGGAACGAAAGCCGATATCCTTCTTCAAACAGTCGATCGAACTCATCGTCACCGAGGGATCGTTTTGTCACATCGAGCAGGTTCTCGTGCTCGCCAAAGTCCAGAGTCCGGACCGTTGACTTCAGGGACTCACGAGCCCGGGCCGCCGCACCTATCAATCGGACAGCTTCCTTGCCCTTCCCGGTGGATGCCGCTGCCGCGGCCACTCCCTCAATGCAGGAGACAATCCCCCATCTGTCACCGATCGTGGAGAATAGCTCCAGACTCTCCCGGTAGCTTCTGCCGGCTGCGTCGAACTGCTTCCCGGAGAGCTCGACTCCCGCGACGTGCATGAGCGCCCGTGCCGCGCCCCGTCGATCGCTGAACGACTCGGCAATCGCCTGCGCGCGCCGCAGAGCGCGCAGGGCGCCGGCCTGGTCCCCGAGGCGGCCGTTCGCCCAACCGAGCTCGAGCAGTGTATTCTCGATCCACCAGGTGTCCTCGAGCTCCTCCATCAAGGACAACCCTTCGACGAGGTTGTCGCGAGCATCAGAATATTCGCCGCGTCGAACCATGAGTGAGCCGAGGCAGTACTTCGCGTACGCTATTCCGCGTTTGCGACCGAGCTTCGAAAAGATTTCGAGGCTCTCCCGGAGCATGTCGGCCGCTCGGTCTTCCTCCCCGGTCATCAACCGGGCGTGCGCAAGAATAGTCAACGAATCCGCTACGCTCGGCAGATCTCCAATTGCGCGGCTCAGTCGTAGCCCCTCGGAAAGCACCTCGGCGGCACGGAGGTAGTCCCCCTGATAGTTGGCCAGACTTCCGGCTCCGATAAGACAGCGCGTGCGCAGCACGACCTGCTCGCGCTCGGCGCCGTCATCCATATCCGCCGACATGGTGAGAGCCTCTTCGAGCCAGCGGCGACCTTCGCCGAACTTGCTTCGTACGCGCCAGTAGCGCCAGAGCGAGGTGGCGAGCCGTTCTAGCTCTTCGACCATACCTCTGCCTCCGGCCCATCCGAGGGCCGATCGGAGCTCATCCTCATGGGCGTCGAGAAGGGAGAGCCATTCCTTCTGTTCGGCCCCGCGCAGCCGCGCATCGGCCTGCTCTGCGATGCCGAGGAAGTAGTGAAGGTGGCGGTCTCTGAGCTGCTGCGACTCGCCGCAGGACAGGAGCTTCTCCTGAGCGTAATGACGAATCGTCTCGAGCAATCGGTAGCGTGTTTCCACCGCTCCGTGCTCGACGGCAACCAGCGACTTGTCGACGAGAGCGGCAACGAGCCCGAGTAGATCGTCCGGACCGATATCTCCAACGCCTGCCTTGTCGACACAGATTCTTTCGGCCGCTGACAGCGGCCACGTGCAACAGAAGACAGACAGCCTGCGCAGCATGACCCGCTCCTTTTCGGAAAGCAGCTCGTAGCTCCAATCGATCAGGGCTTTTAGAGTCTGCTGCCTCGGCAGTGCCGTTCGTGAGCCGCCGGTGAGAAGTCTGAAGCGATCGTCGAGGCCCCGTGCGATCTCTTCTACCGACAAGAGCCTCGTCCTGGAGGCGGCGAGCTCGACGGCGAGGGGAATGCCGTCCAGCCTTCGGCAGATCTCCGCGAGAACGGGAGCGTTCTCTTCGGTAAGGTCGAGCGAATCGGCGGCTGCCCGTGCCCGCTCGACGAACAGGCGCACCGACTCGCTTCTCCCGACCTCTTCGAGCTCGCCGCTCACCGGGACCCCGAGCGGTGGTACGCGGCGCACCAACTCCCCGGATATGCCGAAGGCCTCACGGCTTGTGGCAAGAATCCTCACCTCCCCGCAGTATCTGAGAAGACGCTCCGTGAGAACGGCGCACGCGTCGATGAGGTGCTCGCAGTTGTCGAGGACGAGGAGGAGCTCTCTATCCTTCAGATAGTCGAATAGTAGCTCTTCGATCTGCGAATCGGAGTGTTCGCGAACCCCCACCACGGCACCGATCACCTGTCCGAGAAGCTCCGGATCGGTCAAAGGGGCCAGCTCCACGTACCAAACTCCGTCGCGGTATCGATCTATCACTCCCGCTGCGACGTCGAGCGCCAGGCGCGTCTTTCCGATTCCGCCCGGTCCGACCAGGGTAAGGAGTCGGCTCTCCTCCAGGGACTGCCTGAGCGTTCGGGTGTCTCGTTCCCTCCCGATGATCTCGTTCACTTGAAACGGGAGATTGTGCTTGTGTCCTTCGAGCGAGCGAACCGGCGGGAACTCCTCCGTATGGTCCGAGGAATCTACCTGATAGAGACGCTGAGGGCGACGCAGATCCTTCAGCCGGTGCCGGCCGAGGTCACGCAGGGCAATTCCCTCGAACCCCTCCGGCTCCAACAGCTCCGATGTCGACGCCGAGCAGAGAATCTGACCGCCGTGCGCGGCAGACGCGATCCGCGCCGCCCGATGGACATCGATGCCGACATAGCCTCCAGCTGAGAGCCTCGGCTCACCGGTATGGATCCCCATCCGAACCCGAAGACGAAGCTCGCCCGGCCATCGCTCTCGCGCCAATGAGCGGCGTATCGCAACCGCGGCGCGGATCGCGT
>Ga0315535_1002724_pt1 | contig 11080 bp, 13 predicted proteins | sample SalMarSW160220MG_2_FD_203092 | JGI IMG/M metagenome (GOLD analysis project Ga0315535, IMG submission 203092) | Salt marsh sediment microbial communities from the Plum Island Ecosystem LTER, Massachusetts, United States - Salt Marsh Sediment SW1602-20 ...
GATTGTGGCGTTGGCTGGTGACCACCTGGACTTCGTCTCGGCCCGGATCCAAGCGGATGACCCTGACCTCTCGGTTGCCCAGCAGTTCCACCAGCGGGCTTACACACTCGACGTTTTCGTCTCGCGCCTCAAACACAACCACGGCCGGCGCATCCTCAAGCACCCTCGACAAGGCGGCCGCGTCCCGGCTGTCCACCACCACGAGGTCAATGCGATCCGACTGCTGTCCAAGCCGATTGGCCACTCCCTCCGTAAACAGCGAGTGAGTGGTCAACACGAGGACGCGCGTTCGCGGCGTTTCCTCCGCCAGCTTGGACAATGGTGTATTCATTCCCTATGAGATTAGCCTAGAATGCCCTCCCCGCACAAGCCCCATGCGTCTAGTCCCGGTTGCCCCTTAGGGCAGGCATGCGGCGGGGGCTTTTCCTACCCGATGGGGTAGGTCGCTCGGATGGTCTGGCGGATTGTCAGAATTTGGAAGTAGATGGTGGAAGGAACTGGCATCGCTCCGGATCCAGCCCCATCCGCTCGCAGGGGGACTATCAGATTGCCTGGAGACAGGTCGGCCGGGGTCGCCCACCGTCCTATTGGTCTTGCGCGGATGGCGAATGACCTAGGGGTCGCTGGTTGGACCATCGAAGGGCACCACTTGCAGACCATTCGATTGGGTGGCGACCAACAATCTCCCACCCTGGGAGTCCACCGCCATGCCTAGCCCCCAATCCCAGGGCGTCGCCCACAGATGCTGCGACCAGCTCATCCCGCCATCCAGGCTCTGGAAGACACCAGCTCCGTAGGTCGTGGCGAACAAATGTGCAGGCTGATTGGCGTCAGCGCCAATGGCGCTGACAGGTGCGGCCAGAAGCCCGTCGTCGACGATCTTCCAGCTCACCCCACCATCCAGAGAGCGCAATACACCTGCGCCCTCGACGGCGATGAACATTGTCCGCCCGTTGGCGGGACTGATGACGATCGATAGGACCACGGAGAAATCCTGCCACCCTCCATGGACCTGATCCGGGAAGCTTTGCCACTCAGAATCGGCGGATGGCATCTGCTTGTAGATGAGACCGCCTTCTCTCTTCCCCGCGTAGATCACATCTGGCAAGACAGAGTTGTAGGCTACGCTGCGGACATGGGTCGGCTCAGCCCCCTTGCCCGCATACTCCCACGTGTCGCCGCCATCCTGGCTTTCGAATACGCTTCCGCCACCCCAGGTTCCAACAATGAGTTCATCCGGATTACGGGGGTTGATCGCCAGCGACCGAATCTTGAGGTCATCCGGGCTGAGGTGATATCGGCTGACGAGTCCTTCACTCTTGCTTTGCCAGGTCACCCCTCCATCGAGGCTCTTGTAGACCCCCATCGAATGGGTTCCGGCATACAATATGCCCGGCTTGCTGGGGTCAACCGCCAGGCTGTAGACCCACCCTTCCGGCAGCCCTTCGCTGACCGCCGTCCAGGACATGCCCGCATCTATACTCTTGAAGACGCCCCCACCCCAATCACCAGATGTGAATCCATCCACGTTTGCCCGGCGGCCCCCGGCGTAGACCGTGTTCGGTGAAGACGGATCGACGACTAGCGAGTAAATGATTAGGTCCTCGACCAAGGGATCATCGGATTTGGCCCACGTCTCTCCGCCGTCGAGACTGCGAAAGAACCCCTCTCCCCTTGTGCCAGCATAGACGACTGCCGAATTGGCCGGGTCAATCGCCAGCGCGTACACATCAGTGGACGACAAGCTGGTGAGGCGCCAATTGTCCCCATTGTCGGTGGTTTTGAAGACCCCGTACTCGGTTGCGGCGTAGAGTGTTTTTGGGTTGGCCGGATCCATTTTCAGATCCGTTACAGTGCCTCCATACGGGCCGCCGGTGACGGCCGTCCCCGGCTGCTGTTCCCCTCCCGATGGAGCGGCCAGACCTGGCCCTTGTCCCTGCTCCGTCCCTGGTGCTTGTGCCCCGTCGATCATGATGCGAGCCACCCCGCGGCCCTCGGTGGCGGCATACAGAGCTGGCGGCGAGAACGGCTGGGACAGGAGATCATTCACGCCGGATGTCGGGAGGCTGAAATCGACCCATGAGACCCCGTCGTCGGAGGTCATTTGAATCCCATGGGAAGCCGTGGCCGCATAGAGTCGGCCACCGACGTCATCGACGACGATATCGTCAACCTGTTCTCCCCCAAGTCCGAGCGGCTGCCATGTCGCGCCTCCGTCCAGACTTTGGTACGGGCCACCGTCCGTGCCGGCCAACAATCTGCCCTTGCGCACCGGGTCGAGGCCCACCGAGCGTACAATCACATCACTCAGCCCAATCGACGTGAAAGAACCCAGATTGCCGGCATCGGACAGTCGAGCCACGCCCATATTGGCCGTCCCCGCCAAGATCAGCGGCGTGGCATCCGTCGAGATCGCCAGCGAAGTCACCTGCGCCGGTCCAGCCGCGATCTGCGTCCAGCTCAGCCCATGATCTCGGCTGCGGTAGACCCCCTGACCCCAGGTGGCGGCATAGATCGCAGCGTCGGGGCCGGTTGGCATCACCGCCACAGCCGTCACCTCGAGATGACTGGTTGCCAAGAGCACAGCGCTGCCGTGTGCGCTGTCCATGCTGGAGGCCGTGGGCAGGACAGTCGGCGAGGGCTGGAGAGTTGGAGCCGGAGAGATAATCGCCGGGGTACGCGTGATCGGGACAAGACCGCTGACCGGCGCATTGCACGCGATCATCCCGATCAGGGCGACACCTAAGGCTGCTTTCGTCTCTGTTTTCATCACATCCGATCTATCGGTCGCGGCGGGACGAGAAGACCGTCAACCCCAGGGGCCGGTCGCCCGTCGAATACGGCTCCTGGGCTCAGCGTACGGTGCACGTTCCGTTCCGTGCCCCTTCATTCAGGAAGGCGGGAATCCGAGTGGTAGACGTGAGCGCCAAGCCGCCGCTGGCGTGCAGATCGTCTCAATGGGCCTCGGACCAGGTCCGGCGGCTCGCTCCTTTGTAACTTCTATCCGGATTTGGCATCCAAAGATGTGGGCGCCGGTCTCAAAGACAGGAGGCATGGGCCATCATGGCCTCATCACACAAACCACACCCACGCGTCATCATTTTTACGACGCCTACCTGCGCGTACTGCAGGCGGGCCAAATCCTATTTCCGCCAAAAGGGCATCAAGTTCCGCGATGTTGACGTCAGCCGGGACCCGGCGGCTGCTCGCGACATGGTGCGCCGTTCAGGTCAGCAAGGAGTGCCCGTGATTGAGATTGGCGGGAAGATAGTTGTTGGCTTCAACCAACCTAAGATCGATCAATTGTTAGGTATTCGATAAGCAAGGAGAAGACTGATGGACAACAAAAACGGTAGCGTCAACCTTCAACCCCTGGGCGCCAGAGTCCTCATCCGACCTCTGGAAGCCGAAGCGCAGACCGCCTCCGGAATCATCCTGCCCGAGACCAGCAAAGAGAAACCCCAAACTGGACTTGTGATCGCCGTCGGCGATGATGAAGACATCAAGCTAGAAGTCGACGACAAGGTATTGTTTCCCAAGTACACGGGGACCGAAGTCCGCCACGAGGGGACAGACTACCTTCTAATGGATAGTGTTGACGTCCTGGCCCGTGTGACCGGCTGAGCAGCGCGCCACGATGACACTCGATTTCACATTGTCAACTGAAACAGCCGCCAATGACCTCTTAACGCCCTCGGCTCGGTATGACGTCGTCGTCATCGGCGGCGGCCCTTCTGGGGCAACCGCCGCCCTGTATTCGGCCCGAGCAGGTTTGGATACGCTGGTCATCGACAAGGGGCTGACCGCAGGCGCCCTGGGGCTCACTCCCAAGATCGCCAACTACCCCGGCATTCTGGGGGAGGTCAGCGGGGCTGAATTGGTGGCTTTGATCCGACAGCAAGCCGAGTCGTTCGGGGCGATCTTCCTGCAAGACAAGGTTCAGGCGGTTGAGTTGGACCGTGACGACAAAGCAATCTACGCCAACAACGGGACCTTCTACGCCCCAGTGGTGATCATTGCCACAGGCTCGATGGGCCGTGGCCGCCGAGTTGAAGGTGAAGAGAGGCTGCTGGGTCGAGGAGTCTCCTACTGCGCCACGTGTGACGGTGCGTTCTTCCAGGATCAGGATGTAGCCGTTGTCGGAAACGACGATGAAGCCCTGGAAGCCGCGCTCTACCTGACCCGCTTCGCCCGACGCATCCACCTTATCTCGCCCACTACGGAACTGAAATCAACGGCTGGGCCGCAGGCAGCCGTGATTGGGCACTCGAAGATCGAGCTTATCCTGGGTGCCTCGTTGCGCGAAGTTCAGGGCGAGGCACATGTCGAATCTGTCCTTGTGGTGCCTCGAGGAAAAGGCGCCAGGTCAATTGCCGTCAGCGGCGCGTTCATCTTCCTGCAAGGCAACCTGCCGGTGACTGATTTCCTACAGGGCCAGATCAACGATGGGCCAGCCGAGTGCATGCGGGTCGACCGCGAGTTTCATACCCAGCTGCCGGGTGTGTTCGCCGTGGGAGACGTCTTGTGCGATCATGTAAAGCAGGCGGTGGTGGCTGCCGCCGAGGGCGCCGTGGCCGCAATAGCTGCCGAGAAGCAACTGCATGGGCGCCGGCAGCTGAGTGTCGATTGGGCGAAATAGATGAAGACGACATCCGGAGACTTTTCGAGGACAACATGAAGATAGCATTTCCAAGCGACGATGGGACGACCATCAGCGACCATTTTGGGCGAGCGGTGAAATACGTTGTTGTGGATCCTGAGGCCGACTCCGGTTGGAAAACGCTTGACAAAGCGCACCATGGGAGTGGACACGGGCAGCACGCTGGAGGCGGCAGCTTACACCAAGCCATGTTTTCCCCGTTGGCGGACTGCCAGGTGCTGGTCACACGCGGTATGGGGCAGCCGGCCTACGATGAGGCTGTGGCTCTCGGCTTGAACGTGATTCTGACCGATGAGGAGTCAATTCAAGCCGCGTTGGACGCGTACGCGCAGGGCAGCCTCAAATCCGATCCTCGGCGGGTGCACGCTCACGGTGGACATGGCGGCCATGAGCACGCATAGCCGTTCCGGGGTGGCAGGAAGACGTGCCCGCCGCCGAGCCGAACGCCGTCGCGCAAGAATTCAGACCTGGCTCCTGGTCGGAGGCGGGCTGCTAGTTTTCGGCGCGCTGATCGTTTGGTCACTCTCCCCAAAGGGCGGCGGGGCACGGCCGGCCCGGATCGGAAGCGAGCTTGACGATTTCGTGTTGGCGGACATGGGCGGCCATCCTGTCCGCCTCAGCGACTACCAAGGGCAGGTGGTGCTCGTGAACGGTTGGGCCACCTGGTGCCCACCTTGCCGCGCCGAAATGCCGACGCTTCAGGCCTTCTATGACAAGCACCAAGACGAGGGTTTCACCTTGTTGGCCATCAATGCAGGCGAGAGTCAGCCGACCGTTTCCGGATTCGTCTCGCAGATGGGCTTTTCCTTCCCGGTGCTGCTCGATCCGGGGGAACGCGTACTTTCCAGTTTGGGGACCAGCGGTCTCCCGACGTCCTTTGTGATCGGCCGGGATGGGAAGGTGAAGTACATCCATGCCGGCGGAATCACGGCAGATGTCCTTGAGGCACGGGTTGCACCGCTCCTGGCCAAGCAGTAATCGGCCAGGAGCTGGAATCGTAGGGCCAATATCAATCTCGAGTCATATCACTAGCGATCGTCGGCCACCGCCGACGGCTCCTGAAAGGAACATAGAACGATGGAAATGATGATCGACTTCCCTGGGGGCGCGCGCGTCGACGCGCATTTTGGCCCCTATACCGTGAGTACCGACCAGCCGCCCCAAGGCGGCGGCGAGGGCTCGGCGCCGACGCCATTCGCGACCTTCCTGGCATCCCTGGGAACGTGTGCTGGAATCTACGTGTTGGGGTTCTGCCGGCAGCGCGGGATTTCGCCCGAGGGAATCCACATCACCCAGCGGATGGAGTCTGATCCCTTCACGGGAATGGTCAACAAGGTCCACCTGGACATCCACCTGCCAGAGGGTTTTCCCGAGCGCTACACCGAAGCCGTCATCCGATCAGCCGAGCAATGCGCCGTGAAGAAGCACTTCGAGAATCCCCCCGCGTTTGAGGTCGCCGCCCTGAACGGCAAGGTCGCCTGACACACCGAGGCGGGCCAGGCACAGCTGCCTGCAACCAAGCACTGGGCACGCCGGCTCTCTGAGAGTCTGTGAGAGATTTCACAAATCCGGGGCCGGCCTGATTGTGGTTTTTTGGGGCACCGCTTCTCTTCAGGCGCGCTCGCGTTGGGGCTTGAGTAATCGAGCGCCGGTTGCGTAAACCAGCATATGGTAGACGACCGACAAGCCAGCCAACGTCCAGCCTAGCAGTACCTGCCCGGCCAGGTAGAACGCGAGGGCGGCCAAGCCAGAAACCACCAGTTCCTGGATGAGCCGGGCTGGCTCGGCCATGCTGCCCAACTGGTGAAAGTCGACGGCCCCCCAGAAGCCGAACCCAAGAAGCGGCACACCGACGGCGAGCAGTATCTTCATCGCCAGGCCTTGGCCCATCTGATATCCCCAGACTCCAAATCCCACCACCACGCCCAGCTCCATCAGCGATCTGAGCACCAGGTTGATCTGTTCCGAACGTGTCATCGTCTCAGTCCTAGCCTCTCTTTCCGTGAGCCGGAAACTGCGCCCGGATGACACGGGCTGCCTGCTTTCGGAAGACAGTCATGCCGGTGTGACCGCCCAATTCAGGCGACGGTCCAGCCAACCGCACAGCACAATCAGCAAGAGCATCAGAGTCAACGAGATGAGCAAAGAAATGTTGAGAACGTCTGCCGCTAGGAGCAGGACCACCAGGACACCAGTGACCCCCGAGGCGAGCAGCGCCCGCAGATGTCTCGGATCTGATGCCTCGGCCGGCGAGTGCTTTGCGCTTCGATAGTAGAGGTACGCACCGCCGATCGCCAATCCCAGTTCGACCACCGCGCTTGCCGCCGGCACCTGCCACAAGCCAAAACCCAACAGGGGCAAATTGCCAACGTTGGCCGGCAGGATCGGCAGGTCGGGGCGATGGACGATCAGGTCCAGGATCCAGTGAGAGAAGACCATGGCTCCGATCACCCAACCGGCACGGTGGCCCCACGCCCAACGCGCGAGCCCGCCGGCAATGGCGGCGATGACGAATGCACCAACAAGCGAGTGAGTGTAGTAGGCATGGATGACGACCTGCCCGTAGGCCGGGTGGGCCGGATCGACTGGTGCGAACGACTCAATCCCAAATGCAGCCAGAACAATGAAGATGACATCCAGCAGGTACGTGCTCAGCATCAGGGCCCACAGCGGGACCTTGATCTCCTTGGACTTAATCACAGCCGCGAGTCCAAAGTGTCCAGCAGTCATAACGTAACTTTCCCTCCTCCTTGTGATTGCGGACCGACAGCGGCCGAGAGACGCAGCCCTCTCGAGGCGGCTACCCGGCAACCGGTGACCTGGCGTAGTAGCCCCCGGGTGAAATATGGAACATGAGCTAGGATGACGATCCTGTTGAAGTACTGCTATGTCTCGGCCACTTCTTACTGTACCAAACTCCAGTCCGCGTCTGGCAGGGCACGGCCGAAACGGTGGTGCGAACTACTCTCGGCTGCGCACCGTCCACCTTGATCCGTTCTGGAGAATTGCAGCGGGGAAAAGCACCTGGGACATGGGAAGTTGCCTGCGCATGGCAGCGGCAACATTCATGCACGCTCAACTCTTCGCCCTTTCGCGATCAGCGTGCTCCCACCTCTCTCCTTATTCAAATTCGTCAGTTGCCCTCAGAATTAGTGCTCGAGTGCATTCAGATGATGCTGGCCACGGTCGTTTGGGTATCGACGCCGATTCAAGACCTCTACATTGGACTTGGGGGAGCCACAGCCCAGAAGAGGGGCGACACCGACCGCACGACCGAGCATGGTCACCCCTCACAAAACGGCATGCCATGGCTCATATTGGCGCCTCAAACTGCTGTGATAACATGGATCGACCTTCCACATTCTCGGACGCGTTGGGGGGCCACTGTCGCCCCGGACACGCCCAAGCGCGAGACCACTGCATGGCGCATCTGCCAAACCGAACTCGAACAGGGCTTATGGTCTCAACCAGACAGGAACTTGGGCTGGCTGCATTGGCCGGGCTGCTGATGATTGGCCTCGGATTCTGGATCGCTGGAGACTACGGAGTCTCCATTGATGAGCCGGGGCATGTTCGCTACGCGCAACAAACACTCGACGTTTATGCGGGCCGGCTCCCTGTTGATCAGTACCATGTCGACCTAGAACTCAACGGTCCGTTCTACTCGTTGGTCGCCTACGATCTTGGGGGCTTGATCGCTGACCTTAGGCCCGGATGGTCCCCCTATGACGGGCGCCATTTCGTGGATTATCTTTCGCTGGTTGCCGCCACATTCTTTCTTTGGCTCCTTTCCCGACGCTACTTTAGACGCTCAACAGCCTGGCTCCTTGCGGGCGCCTTTTTCACTCAGCCCATCCTGTTTGGACATGCCTTCATCAACCCTAAGGACACGCCTTTCCTGGCCGCGACATTGGCCGGGCTGACCCTCGGCGTCCAGGCACTTCCCCGGCCGTCACCCAACGGTTCGGAGGACAAGGGTCGACCCATACGATGGGCCCTCGGGGCCCGATGGCGTTGGACGCTGATCACAGCCAGCATGCTGGGCATGCTTCTCAGCGCCGGGCTACTGTTCTGGAGCGGATGGCTGCCGCTGGCTCAGAAGATCCTTGAATCCGCCTATCGGGGAAGTGGTCCCGCACCCATCAATGCCGCCTTCCGATTGCTGGCACGCAACGCTTCCAGCGTTTCTTTGGACGCCTATCTCGCCAGACTGGCCACTTGGTTTGACATCATCCGGCTGGGGGCTGCAGCTGCAGCTATGTTTTCGCTTCTCCTAGCTTGGGCCATTTCGATTAGGGGTTTTGCCGAGGCCGACACATCTGCCCGACGGAGGCTGGCCATGGCAGTTGCTGCCGGCATCGCCATCGGGCTCGCCACAGCCATCAGGTCCGTCGCCCCCCTTGTCCTCCTGCCGCTGGCTGTCTTGTATGTCCTCGAGCTCCGGCGGAGGTCTTTCACGACCGGGATTGTCCTGGTGGGGACGACGATCGTAACGGCCGTAGCTGCCTGGCCGTACCTTTGGCAGAGCCCCATCAGGCACTACCTAGACTCTCTGACGATCTTGAGCCATTTCCCCTGGAGAGGAGACATTCTGTTCAACGGCCGGCTGCTCGACCAGGGCCAGCAACCATGGTTCTATATCCCCAAATTGATTGGGCTCCAGATCACCCTACCGGTCCTGGCTTTTGCCGCAGTGGGGCTGGCAGCGCTCTGGCTCCGGCCGCCTTCTCGCCGGTCCCGACTGGAAATCGTCGCCATCTGTGCCACCCTTGTGCTGCCAGTGTTGGCCAGCCTGCGGCCCGGTACCATCGTTTACAACAACTTCCGCCAGTTCCTGTTCACGTTGCCGGCTCTCTTCTTGTTAGCAGGCGTGGGGCTGGAAGCGGCACGCTCGCGCCTGCGCAAACGTCTCCAAGCTGCGTTGGCCGTGCTCATTCTTCTCCCAGGTATCGTCGGCCTGATACGGCTACACCCCTATGAGTACATCTATTACAACGCCCTGGCTGGCAGCCCACCCGGTGTCTATTCGCGGTTTGAGTCCGACTACTGGTGCACTTCCTCCAGGGAGGCCATGCGCTGGGTGAATGCCACCGCCCCACCCAAGACGATCGTCGCCGTGGGGAGCGCCGGGTTTACCGAGCAGGTCACACCGTTTGCCAGACCAGATCTGAAGATCGTCAGGCTGGGATTGGACTCGGGGCCGTCGTCCGCTTCCTTGGCGATCGTGTGCGACGGGCATTCAGGCTTGCTCAATCTCCGGCCAGACGCCCGGGTGTTGATGTCCGTCAACCGCGCCGGGGCAGTTTTGGCGCAAGTCAAAGACCTTAGGGCAACCCGCTAGTCACGGACCTCGGCGCTCATTTCCAAGAGACTGGAACGAGGTCATTAGCTTGTGAAATCCGCCACAAATGCCGCATGGTTGGGGCGTTGTCCTCAACGGCCCCCTAGCCTCAGCCGATCGTATCCGGAGGCGGGAACGTCTTCCAATGCCGCCGGAAGCGGTCCGGAAACCTGCGTCCCGTACAGACTGAACATCCTCAGGTTGTTCAGGGAGCCCCACTCTTGCGGCACGGTACCTTCCAGCGGGTTATTGTCGAGCATCAGCCCTTGCAGCTGAGTAAGTTGCCCGAAGGATGGTGGCAGCAGGCCGCTGAGTTGATTTCGCTCGAGGCGCAGCTCAAGCAAGCTTTGCATGCCGCCCCAAGACTCCGGTATGGGGCCCGAAAGTTGATTGTTCCCCAGATCGATTTGTTCCAGCTCGGTCAGGCCTCCCCACTCGGGCGGCAGGCTGCCCTCGAGCAGGTTGTCGTGCAGGATGACCCGCTGCAGGTGACTTGCCTCGGCGAGTTCTGGTGGCAGGGGGCCGGCCAGATGATTGAAGTAGCCACTGAGGGTGTGCAGTTCGGGTAGGTCCCCAATCTGAGCCGGCAGACTTCCAGTCAGTTCGTTGTAATTGAGTGAGATGGCCGTCACATGACCGCTGGTACATACGACGCCATGCCAATCGCAGACCTGTTCAGTTGTGAGCCAGCCGCGCTGATCTTTCCACCCCGGACCGTCGGTGCTTTCATAGAAAGCTCTCAGAGCGGCGCACTCGCTCCTCGGAACGCTCCTCTGGCGATCACAGACATCTGCCGATGCTCGGCAGGCAGACAGGCAAGTCAACAAGATCCCCAAAGCAACGTAGCCTCGGATCATCGCGACCTCCCCCAGCAAAGGCAAGCGTATAGCCTGATTCTACGCTGAATCTTATGCCGCCTGACCTCCACTTCTGCCCACTTGCCAGATGTTGTTCCAAGATGAACCCGTTGACTCTTCTCAGACGGCGCCCAATCAGTTCTGGAGGTGGTGTTAGCAACGGCCTAAAATTGACCCCCTATCAACGGTTGAAAATTGACCCCTTCCCGGTGGGACTGTAGC
>Ga0315535_1002725_pt1 | contig 11079 bp, 10 predicted proteins | sample SalMarSW160220MG_2_FD_203092 | JGI IMG/M metagenome (GOLD analysis project Ga0315535, IMG submission 203092) | Salt marsh sediment microbial communities from the Plum Island Ecosystem LTER, Massachusetts, United States - Salt Marsh Sediment SW1602-20 ...
AACTGTTTTAACAATCCAAAATGTCTGTATTGCCTCGCGAAGTGTAGTTGGAGGAGAAATTGGGATTTTTTTACATACCTCATATATCTCTGACAATATTTTCCTCCTCTCAGCATTACTGGTCTTATAAAGTTGTTCTTTTACTTTTTCTGCTAATCTTCGTGAAAAGATCAAAACTGCTTCAAGTGTTATTTCAATAGATCGTAAGAAATCCTTTTGCTCATCTTTTAACTCTTTATTCTTTTCAATCTCCTCTTGAACTTCCTTAAGCATATTAAAGAATCCTTTTTTCAAAATAGTTACATAATCAAGAACTAAATGACCTTGCCATGTACCAATCACCGCACAAGTAGATATAACTATATCATTTTGAGCTGTTTTTAAAGGTAGATGAGATAAAAATTCATAAGATTCTCCCGTATATACAGTGGAATTAGCATATTCTTTTTCAAGCATATCCGCGAGTGTTTTATTTTTCCAAAAAGGAATTAATTGGTCTAATAGTATCTTTTTATCTTCTTCTCCAATTTGATACGGATTGACTTTTCGTTGATCAAGAGTATCTGTTCCAAGCGTTGTAATTGGAGCGCCTATTTTTTTGGTATTTTCCAACAATTCACGGAGTCTATCGGGCCCAATTTTATTTATCATATACGATAAATAATTGTTATTGCTTTCTTTCATATATTTTTTCATGGTTTTCGCTTCAAGTTCAACTTCAAAAACATTGTTCCATATTCCGCGTTCTATATCAATCGGAATTCCCATAAAGTTTTCAGTCCAATTACCTACGATTCGATCATCAGAGTCTATGTAGATAGTAATATTTTCCAAAACATGTTTCATGCATAAAGCTACCCTTTCTCCTAAACTTATTTCTTGATTTTCCGTTTCTATCCACTTTTCCGTGTAAAATTTAGCTCTTTCAATGGATATAATCGGAATATCGTCAAGGAATCTATATCTGATTCTTTTTATTCTTTCGCTGGCATTATCAATTAATTCCATTTTAAATCTCTTTTTTATTGCTTTTTAATATATAATTTGAATGGGGGAGTATTAATAATTATTGAATTTTTGAACAAGATAGTTGTATTGATTTTTCAGAATTAGAACATTCCTAAAATAAATCAGTTGTAAGTTCATATACAACGACAATTCTGACATATTTTTTATAAATGGATGGTTTAAATTTTTTGAAATCCAATACATCTTATTACCAATCAAGATATTTTGGATTCTAATTTAATGAGGTAATAAAAATTCACAATGAACCTGATTATAGGTCCTATTTTGATATACCTTCTGATTTTGCCACAATTCTTGAAAGACTGAAATCGAAAGGGAATATATATCCAGACCATTATTTAGAAAATTTAATCGAAAAATATACAAAAATACAAATACACTATCCCAGAATCGTGAAAAGAATCGGTCAACCTAATGTCCAATCGCATTTTGCTTATTCAGACATTTTAAAACATGAAGGGACATTGCTGGATTATGGTTGTGGAACCGGGGATGATATACGAACCTTGATCAAGGATGGGTTTCCTCAAAAGAATATTACTGGTTATGATATAGATTGGGGGAATATTAAAATTGGCTACGACTTCTATTTGGATGAAGAAAAAATAAAGGATATATTTGTGGTATCGAAAGAATTTCCGTTTGAAGATTCGTCGTTTGATATTGTATATTCAGGTAGTATTTTGCATGTTTTATTAAATATTGAAAACGTTAAAGGATATATTAAGAATGCATTTGCCGTCCTTAAAAACAATGGGATCTTGTTTGGATCTACGTTGGGTACAGTAGATGAATCGATCCGAAAAAGAAGACCCCGAGTGTTTTTCATGAAGGAATCTGATTTAGCCAATGTATTGAGAGAAACTCATTTTTCGAAGGTTAAAATACAACCTATCACCACGGATTTTAGAACAAGATTATGGTTTTATGCTGAAAAATCATAAATTTAATGATTTTATTTCTTCCTTTAAGGATTTAATAATAAATTTAATAGTTTAGTTAACCTTCTAGAAGAAATTTTTAATTCACTAAAGAAAAATTATGATCTCGAAAAAGGTTGGAATAATGAATGTCCCTTTTCGCTAAAAATAAATATCTCCATTATTTTATCAGAAGATATGGATAAACCTAAATTTATCTTGAATGGAAATGAATTCAAAACACTCGAGGAATTTTACGATGAGATTAGTAGAGTTTTCTCTCTTCCTTCATGGTGGGGTCGCAATTTGGATGCATTTAATGATGTATTACGATCAGATTTCATGCCCGAACAAGGATATATCATTATTTGGAAAAATTCGCAATTATCGAAGCAATTCCTCGGATATGAAGAAACAGGCAAACAATTAACTAAACGACTTGAAAAGAGTCATCTTGATAATGTACTTTCTATTCAAGCGCAATTGGACGAAGCAAAGCAACGCATAGAACCAACGGTATTCGATTGGTTAATTGAAATTATTCAAGATCACTGCCCTGGAGGGAGTGAAGAAGAAGATAACGCTGAACTTATTCTTGAATAATCTATTTTCTTGTAAAATTACTAAAAACCATTGAGTTATGCAAAACGATTGGAGAATTGGAGAAGAAGTAAATGAGGAGGAAATTACTGATTTCAGGATCTAAGTTCATCTTGTTCTAACAACTTAGCACAACATAAACCTGGGGCGACTGTTGTTGATAAGCATCCATTACAATATATGCATTCAACTTCTTGTCTTCCAATGCCTTTCATCCATCGATTTGGAAGATTTGGCTCACGAATTAATGGTCTAGAAAGGGATATAAAGTCAGCACTCCCTGTAGATAAAATTTCCTTGACGAGGCCTAGAGAATTAATACCTCCAATTACAATGATAGGAATCTTAAGAACTTTCTTAAATTCTCTTGCGTAGGGTAAATTATATGCTGGTTCATTCGTTGTACCGACAAATATTCTGCTTTCTGGTAAAAAAGTTGGTTTCCAACCAAGATCCTTTTTTTTCAATTTTGCTACCTCCCAGATTCCAGCACTAACTTCTATTGCAGCATAACCTATCTTTTCTAATCTCTTAGCAACTTCAATTGATTCTTCTAACGTAGATCCACCTTCTACAAAATCAACTGCGTTCATTTTTATAATGATTGGAAAATCTTTACCTACCAGATCACTACCATTATTATAGATTTCTTCGAGGAATCTAACTCGATTCTCTAAGCTTCCTCCATATTCATCCGTTCTATTGTTAATATAAGGAGAGAGAAATTGCGTAATGATATAACCATGAGCACCATGTAATTGTACAGCATCATATCCTGCTTCTTTTGCTCTTCTAATACCTTGTGCAAACGCTTCAATTGTTTCCTGTATCTCTTCTTTTGTCATTTCTCTTGGTATTTTTCTAGTTAGTTTTTCTTCCAAAGCAGAAGGAGCAATAGTATTTTCAAGAACTCTAGATTGGCGTCCACAATGTGCAATTTGCAATGCAACTTTACAACCATCTCCATTTTTATGAATGATCTCAGCAATTTTACTTAAACCAGGAATAAATTCATCTTTACTAGCACCAGTTTGTTTATCGAACGCTCTTCCACTTTCAAGAATATAAGCATAACCCGTAATTATCAATCCAACGCCACCTTTAGCCAAATTTTTGTATAACTCTAAATGTTTTTCAGTAACATAACCATCTTCAGATGCCATTCCTTCAAACGTTGCGGATCTTACAAAACGATTTTTAATTTCTATTGTGCCAATTTTTTTTGGTTTTGAATACATGATATTCCCTCTAAAAGATATTGCTAATTATAAACATTTTTTCTCATATATAATTATTTTGATGGGTTTTTAACTTAATTTAATAAGCTTAGAGTTAATTAAATATTGGATAAAATTGATAATTATTTATGCTGATTCGTTATTATAGATTATAATAAGAAATATTAAAAAATTTAAACAAAAAAAGATTTATTAATTTCAGAAGATCAGACTACTTTATAATACGTATCATCTTCTTCTGGAATTTTTCCCTTTTGAGGAAAAATTTTATGACGATAATTTTTATTTTTTTTTAAAACGACTCCATATTCCTCGTCTTTTTTCTTTCCCATTTGAATATCCCAATCTTCTTAAGAGAAATAGAGTATTTAAAACTTCCAATAGCAATCCTTTTACTGTTGTTGAGCAATCTTCCTTTGCATAATTTTATCAAACAGATCATCCATGGTGGGAAAAGGTACGAATTGTCTCTCCTTCTTTTTTAGTGAAATAGCTTCTGAAGGACATTTAGCAACGCAATTACCACAACCTATGCAGCGTTTTTGTTTTATAATCGCAATATTATCAACAAGTTTAATTGCTTCCATCGGACATATTTCAATACACATTTCACATCCTGTACAGTAATCGGCATCAACCTCTGCAAAGAAATTGGATATCATCATCTTACCCGGATTGGGAATTTTTAAAAACCTTGATAAACCCTCACAACAACAAGAGCAGCAAGAACAGAGAAAAGTTAATTTTTGGGAGTTATCTGCTTGAAGTACTAATCCTTCTTCTTGATTTTGTTTTAATATGCTAATTACTTTTTCTTTAGATATTTCACGCCCCCATCCTTGGTCGATATAAAGTTTCGCGGCATGTCCAAACCCCAAGCAAATTTCTCTGCGATTAGTAACTTTACAAGGGTGTTCTTCAATATCTTTTAATTGTTTACATATACAATTTGCTACCATGTATGGTCCATCAGTAGTTTTTAATAATTCTTGAATCTTATCGAAATCACTGACATTCTGTTCTAACTCAATGCTCTTTTCTATGGGTATGGTTCTTAATTGAGCTCCTTTTAATTTCAATGTTTCAGGAAGCCATCCTTCATCGAAATAATCATGGAAATCTTCGATGAAATCTTTATCGAGCCTGTTTACTTGAAATTCGAAAATTCCGACCATGAGTAAAGCATTTCCATAGTAATTTTGATCCCCGTCTCTTTTAGTCATGATGAGACCTTTTTGACCCATTTCATCTAATATCTTTCCTAATTCTTCTTTTGAAAACTTGTTGTCAACATTTCGGTCATAAATTGTATCTAATGTTTCAAGGTCTCTTTCCCAGCCAAATCTTAAAAATGTTGCAACTTCAGCTTCTAAAGGGGTAAATAGTTTTCTTAATATACGAATATCTGAACCAGATTTCGTAGTTGGAAATCCAATAGGCATTTTATCAAGATGCGCTTGCAATTTTCTATAAATTTCTGTATCATCAGTATTTGATGTCACTTATCTTTCTCCTATCCCTAATTAAATAATTATTAATTCATTGAAATAAAAATAATTAAATAATGGATAATTTCCAAAATTAATTAAATTATGGTTCTTCAAATGACAGCAGAAGGTTGAATAAAATTCGAAAACGACTTAATGAAGGCCTTGTTCAAGTTTATTTTGGACGCGGTAAAGGTAAGACTACTGCAGCACTTGGTCAAGGATTTCGAGCAACTGGTCACGGATTCAAAGTATATTTAATTCAATTCATGAAAGGTTGGGATCAATACGGCGAAGTAACTGCCATAAAAAATACTCCCAATTTTGAAATAAAGCAATTTGGGACTCCAGAACTTATTGCATCACCTGGGAACATTGATTTAGAAGAAGGCAAGAAGGGGTTAGAATTTGCAGAGAAAATCATTACCAGTGATGAATATGATCTTGTTATTCTTGATGAAATTGGGGTTGCTGTAGAATATGAGATAATTACAGTAGAAGATGTGTTAGAACTAATCAATAAGAAACCAGAGAAAGTTGAGCTAATTTTAACAGGCGGACCTAAAATGCATCCCAAAATAAAGGAACGTGCAGATCTGGTTACAGAAATGAGGATGATCAAGCATTATTATTCTTCAAAAGGTATAAATGCAAGATATGGAATAGAATATTAAATGTAAAGGAGATTTTTAAGAATACGATATGTTTTAGGTGTAAATTTTGGATGACAAGATGAACGTTTTATTCATAATAACAGATGCACAGCGTGCGGATCATTTGGGCTGTTATGGTAATTCAATCGTTAAAACTCCTAATTTAGATCGATTAGCAAGTGAAAGCTTACGATTTACAAATTATTTTTGTACCAATCCAATCTGCATGCCTAACAGAGCTACATTGCTAACTGGTTATTATCCAAATGTACATGGTGTACGTAGTAATGGTATGATTTTATCTAAGGAGATACCCACAATAACTCAAACATTATCGCAACAAGGATGGCATACCGTATCGATTGGCAAAATTCATCATCAATTTTGGATGGCTCCATTTTCTCATAGGACTAAATCAGCTGAAGATATAGTAAATTGGTCAAAAGATGAACCTGGTAAAAATCCCGTTAGACAAAATTTTCCCCTTCCCTACTATGGTTATGATGAAGTGGATTTAGTAATTGGTAATGGTAGTATTTGCTCGGGTCACTATATAGAGTGGTTGGAAGAGAGAGTACCATCTATTGCTGAGGATGTAAAAAAGCGGTGCCTGAATTATGATTATCTTTTTAGCTTATATTGTGATGAAATTCCCGAAGATCTATACAATACAACATATATTAAAGAAAAAACCTTATCCTTCTTAGAAAGGTTTTCTAGTGGTTATTATGGCGAAAAACCATTTTATCTGCACTGTTCCTTTCCAGACCCTCATTATCCAATATTTCCCCCGAAAAAATATCAAGATATGTATAATCCTGAAGATATGAAGCTTCCTCCAAGCTTTAATGATATTGAAAACCTATATTATCATGAATATTTAGCTAGACACCTCAAAAATCCTCCATTTAAAAACGCATTTTTGAGAGAAAGCACGGAAGAAGAAATAAAAAAAATTACAGCATTAACTTATGCCTCAATTTCCTATCTAGATGCATGTATTGGTCAAATATTAGCATCATTAGAAAATCGCGGATTAATTGAAAATACAATGATAATATTTTCTAGTGATCATGGGGATTTGATGGGAGATCACGGATTGCTATTTAAAGGACCTTGTCCTTTTAATGGTGTATTACAACTCCCCTTAATTGTTAAAGTACCTGGAAAGACAAAACCTGGAAGTATATCAGATTCTTTAGTTAGTTCCATTGATTATCCAAAAACACTTTTAAATCTTCTTGAAATTAAAGAACGGCATCATCCCCCAGATATGCAAGGATTTGATTTCACGCCTATTTTGATTGATCCAACATTTAAAATCAGAGACAATTGTTTTATTGAAAATGATGAAGAAGTCGGACCTCTAACATCAAGATTGCGACATTTAATCACTGAGGATTATAAAATAACAATATACGAAGGATTAGATGATTTTGGTGATATTTACAATCGTAAAAACGATCCCTATGAATTGAATAATTTATGGCATGATAAAAGTTTTCGAGAAAAAAGATTTAAGCTGGTCTATAAATTATTACAGGAGAATTTGAAAGCCCAATCTAAATATCCTAAGAGACTTGCTGGTACTTAAAAATAAGGTTCATTTCTATTTTTCATTTGAAATAAATGTTATGCAGATGCGCAAGGCATTTTCTAATGTTCCCTTTTTAATTTTATCCGGCGTGTCTGTAGATTGATGATAATAGCTCGATCTAGTTTTCCAATCTGCGGAATTTAAAAATGCTGCCTTAATATTTGCTTTTGAAAAAGCAGCAGCATCAGAACCTCCACTTAATCTACCGACTGTCTTTTCTAATTTACCTGCTCCAAATCTTTTTGCTTTAATGCCGTTCATTTCAGCTGCTTTTAAAATTTTTTGAACTATTTCTTCTGAATGTTTAGTTCTAGTAGTAGGTTCATATTCAATAACGGCAAATTTATCTGGTGTTTCCAAACCGTCCATGTTGAAAACTATAGCATTAAATTTTTGTAGTTCTTCTAAGTGAGCAGCAGCATAACGGTAAGAACCTCGTAATCCACTCTCTTCACATCCAAAACTAATCAACCTAATTTCAGTGTTTTCTGGAATGATGTCTCTATGGATCTTGAGATATCTTCCAAGCCCCGCTATAACTGAGCAACTACTAAGGTTATCCACCGAGCCTGGAACAACATTTCCTTTATCTCCCAATGGAACGAAAAAAAACAAGCCTATAAAACAAGGACTTCCAACAATTAGTAACCAAAACACAGTAGGGAAAAATAAACCCTTAAATTCTATTTGTCCAATAATCATGAATAATAAGGAAATGGCCGAAAGAACTAACCATATCAAGATTATGATTATAGCAATGAAAGCAATTGGAATGAAACCCCATTTTAAAATCTTTAGTAGATTAAATTGTAAAGCAGAATCAATGTGGCTCGAGAATATTATAATTTTTTTTTTGTCCTCTTTAGATTTAATTTTACCAACAACATTTTGAGACCCTTTTTTTCGAAAAAATACATCGATAAACTCTTTGTAGTTGAAGAATTCTTCCCACATGATCAATATAGATAATAACACCAAAGCAAAAGAAATTGAAGAAAGGATAATGAAAACAATAATTTCTGTGGCGAAATAAAGTAGTAAGTATAATAACATAGAAATAGGGGTCATGATAACAATCAATTTAATCCAACCCAGAAAAGCTTTCGGATGGCACTCGAAAGGTTCTAAAACAACTTCATCACAACTTTTCTCCAATTCTTTTTGAATTATTGTTGCTCCTTCAGCTTCTTGGGTGCTACAAGGCATTCTTGGTCCAACTTTATTAACGATTCTTTGAACGAGATTATACATGTAATCAGAATCTTCTTTTAAGATTTCAGTTTTCATATTTATTACTTTCTCCATAATCATCAATTATAAAAAAAACAACTTTAAATCATTTAAAGATATACCTTAAGTTCTTCAATCATTGAAGATTATAAATACTACTTTACTTAACAATAATTATAGTAAAAAGAAGTGATTTTATAATGGCTCTCGAAATATATCAAATCGTAATTTTAATATCCATAGGCGCCCTTGTGGGAATTAGTATAAGCTTTATTGGTCAAACAGGTCTAGGAATTGTGTTGCCTATAATATTATTATATACTGGAGATGTATTTTTAGCCATTGCTATAAACCTGTTAAATGATTTTATTACATCCGCAGCTGTATTAATAGGATATCTCCGGAAAAAACAATATAAAATTAGAGTTGACACGTTTATAATAATAATTATAGCTGTATTTATTTCCTTTTTAGGAGTTTTTATATTAATGACAACTGCTTTAGGTAAGGTTTTTGGTTGGTTCATCCCTTTATTTACAATAATTTTAGGACTCATTTTTCTCAAACGGGGTTTTCCTACTTATGAATCAGTTAAAAAAATGGCTCAGAACTGGGCTCGCAAAACAATAAAAAGAGGAAAAAGTGAAGCAGAACTTTCTGAATTAGAAGAGAAGATTGATGAACAATTAGCTTCTGAATCTGATACTATTCAAGGATTTATATCGGGTGGTTCGAGATTGTATTATTTAATAGCATTTTTTTTTGGAATATTTGTTGGATTAAATTCTGGATTATTTGGAGGAAGTTCTGGTCTTATTTTTGTGCTAGCGTTGGTTATACTTTATGGATATCCCCTTAAAAAGGGAGTGGGTACAGCTCTGATTCTTAGTATGATGATTAGCTTATTTACATTCTTATTTTATCAAATTTTTGGCATTCTAGTTAAAGAGCAATTATTTTTTAATTTCGAATTATCGTTTTATCTTGCTATAGGGTCAATTATATCTGGCATAATAGCTTCGACATATATCCAAAAATTATCTGCTAAAACAATGGGGCGAGCAGTTGGTTTTGTAATTTCCGTATTAGGGACCTTGGCATTTACTTTTTACTTTCTATCTTAAAAAAGTCACAATACATTCAAATTAATAAATAAAAAAAATAAGGAAAAAAAGAATTTTACATAAAAACGATTGTACCCTCACCAGAGGTTACAATTTCATCATTCTGATTTTTAACAATTGTTTCAGCAATGATAAATTTTAATTTTCCATCTTTTTTAGTGAATTTTTCTTTTACTTTACCAATAGCGGTTAAAGTATCACCAAAAAACACGGGTTTTAGAAATTTAACAGTTTGACCCCCATATAAAATACCTGGTCCAAATAATTTTGTGCCTAATACAGCTGAAATTAGACCAGAACTTAATGCACCATGAGCTACTTGTTTCCCAAACATTTGTGTTTTTGCATATTCGGGATTTACATGGATAGGGTTGTAATCTCCGGTTACTTCAGCAAATTTCATTACATCTTCTTCGGTAATTGTTTTTGTAAACTCTGCTGAGTCTCCAACTTTATAATCTTCCCATTTGACTGGTTTTAGATCTGACATAATAATTTATTAATGTAAAAAGGGATAAAAATATTCACTATATCCCCTAAACGTATTAAAATGATAATCTTATTGTAGGAGGCTAAATTTCTCATATCATAAATTTGTATATTATCTGATATGCAGTGTCTGCTTCGATAAACTCAAAAAGTCTTGAAAAAACAAAACGTAATAATCTATTAGCAATCTCATTTACCAAATTGATTCATGGTTTCGGTTCAAATATTTTTAGTGTTATATATCAACCATATTTGCTAAAACTCACTGATTCGCTTGTTTTAACTGGCATTATTATTTCTATTGGCTCAATCATGCAGTTCTTACCTTTACCATTCATAGGAAAATTATCCGATCGGTACAATCGTAAAATCTTAATCACATCAAGTATGCCTATTTTTATGATGGGGTTATTTTTATTTATGATAGCATCCCCATCTACGATATACTATGCAATTTTAGGGATATTACTCTACTTTTTAGGTTTTGCGATTAATAACATGAATTCCCAATTTATTGTTTCAGAAAGTTCAAATAAATCAAAAGGTTTGATATATGGATTTATGTATTTCTCATTCTTCTTAGGATCCATTGGAGGGAGTACCTTAGTGGCATTGAGTCCTAATATTGATGCTAAAATGTACTTCTTGATATTTATCGGAATTTTAGTAATTGAAGTGATAATATATTCTTCAATGTTATCAAATAAAACAC
>Ga0315535_1002727_pt1 | contig 11074 bp, 9 predicted proteins | sample SalMarSW160220MG_2_FD_203092 | JGI IMG/M metagenome (GOLD analysis project Ga0315535, IMG submission 203092) | Salt marsh sediment microbial communities from the Plum Island Ecosystem LTER, Massachusetts, United States - Salt Marsh Sediment SW1602-20 ...
TGCCGGGATCAAGCATTGGGAGGCCGAGGGAAGCAAGAAACATGACAGCCGCAGACGACAACACTTCGACCAGGTTTCCCACGTCACTGCGACTCAAGGTCGCTGTGGGGGTTGCCCTGCCCGTTCTGGTCATTCTGACTGGGCTGTCGCTCCTGAGCTACTGGCGCGCCAACGTCCTGATGGAAGAGCAGATCGGGGCAGGCGTAGAAGAGTTGGGGCAGGTCACCTTGGGTAGCCTGCGGCACGCCATGGTCCGCAATGAGCCCGCTCGCCTTTTGGAAATCCTGGCCGACGTCCGTCAAAGCCAAAACGTTCAGCGGGTGGAAATCATCGGTCTGGACGGTGAAGTGGCCGCTTCCAGCGACCCCAAGATGGTGGGACAAGTCCTGCCGCAAACCGCAACGGGCTGTATCGACTGCCATCGGATCGCTCCAGAACAGCGACCGCTGACCGCCCAGTTGGCCGAAGAGCCGGGCGTGCTGCGCGTCTCGTCTCCGATCGTCAACGGGTCCGAGTGCACCACATGTCATAGCAGCCAACTCAATCACCTGGGGATGCTTCTGATCGACATCTCGGTCGCCGACACCCAAACCAGGCTGCTGGGCGATCTCAAGCTCAATCTGGGTGTTTCCGTTCTGGCCACACTCTTCGTCAGCCTTGCGGTATTCGCGCTGACCCACCGCCTGGTCGTCGGGCGAATCGAACGCTTCGAGCCGGCGCTTAAGAAATTCGCCGCGGGTGATTTTGGCGCCCGGCTGCCTGAAAACTCGACTCCGGCCGACGAATTGGACCACCTGGCCGGGGCATTCAACACCATGGCGCACAACCTTGAGCGGCTTACGCGGGAGAACGAACAGCGTAGCCAGGTGCGTCAGCAAGCCATCGCCGACGAACGCGAGCGAATCGCCCGAGAATTGCACGACGGACTGGCCCAGCTGCTCGGATATGTGAACACCAAGGTCATGGCTGTCAGCTTGCTGGTCAAGAACAACCAAACGGCGGCTGCCCAATCTCAATTGGAGCAGCTGGGCGAAGCCGCCCGCGCCCTTTTTACCGACGTCCGCGAGGCGATTGTTGGGCTCAAACTGGCCAGCCAAACTGGTGAAGGCCTTAGGTCCGCTATCGAGAGCTACGTCGAACAATTTCAGCGGTGGACCGACCTCGAGGTCCTGGTCGACATCGATCCTCAATCCGAGCAAGTCAAACTGCCTCCGGAATCGGAGCTGCAGTTGATAAGAATCCTCCAAGAGGCCCTGTCCAACATTCGCCGGCACGCCGACGCCACCCATGTGGAAATCGACCTGTTCCTGGAGAATGGGGACCTCATCTTGAGCATTGCTGACAACGGTGAAGGCTTCGATGAGAGCAAAGTCCCCATGCTCGAGCCGTCCCATTTCGGACTAGGTACGATGCGAGAACGAGCCGAGGAGATCGGCGGGCACCTGGATTTGTCCAGCCACCTGGGACAGGGAACGGAAGTAAAGATCACGATAGACATGACGTCGCAGCCAGAGGAGTTTTGATATGACCCGCGTGATGGTCGCCGATGATCATTCCCTTTTTCGTGACGGTATTGTCAGCCTGTTGGAAGCGGCCGGTTTCGATGTCGTGGCCGAGGCCGGCACAGGCAAAGAAATCATTGAAGCGATCCAGAGCTCTCCCCCGGATCTGGTCTTGCTTGATCTCACCATGCCGGGGATGAGTGGGTTGGAAGCCCTCAAGCAGATCAGGCTCGACCATCCTGAAGTCAAAGTCGTCATCCTGACGGTTTCGGACGACGACGATGACCTGATGGCCGCGATCCAGTCTGGCGCCAGCGGCTACTTGCTCAAGGACCTCGACTCACAGGAGTTCCTCGAATTGTTGAGCGGGCTCGAGCGAGGCGAGGCGCCAATGACCCGCAAGACCGCCAGCCGCCTGATGTCCCGTCTGGCCACTCCGCAGCACGATTCGGGCAAGACTCTGCCTCACCTCTCCGATCGCGAACTCGAAGTGCTCGGGCTTGTGTCACATGGCATGGCCAATCGGGCTATCGCAGACAGACTCTCGATCAGCGAGAACACCGTCAAGTACCACATGAAGAACATCTTGCAGAAGCTGGATGTCCAGAACCGCACCGAGGCTGTCAGCCACGCGCTCCAGAGTGGGCTGGTCGAATCTTCCATCGAGGCCACGCAAGGACCGCCTGCAGGCTAGCGAACTGCCGCTCGCCCACCCACGGGAGTAGGGCCCATGGCACGGAAAACCACCCAATGGCTCAGTCGGGAATGGCGCACATGAGTGTGGTCAGCGTAGGCTGTTCCAACCTATGCTTGATCCAGGAGGCCCTTCGCTCTGCAGCGGAGGGATTGCGTATGCAGCCCAAGCGCGTTTTGATCGTCGCTGGCCACTCCCTGTTTGCGGATGGAACTGCAAATCGCCTTGGCCAGTACCCAGAGCAGGTTGAGGTCTTGAGATTGAGCCCGGCAGAAGGGAACTTACTTGACCGGGCGATTGCTGCTCGCCCTTCAGTCATCATTATGGACCCACGCGACCCGGAAATCGGGCGCGCCTTGTCGCTGCGGGGCGTACTGAGTGCGCTGCCGTCGGTTCACGTCTTGCTTCTTGACCCCAAAAAGGCCCAGATCCAGGTGGTAACGAGCCAGACAAGTGAGCCGGTTGAGGTGGAGGATCTCATCGAGTTGATTTCAAATGCAACCTAAGACAGGATCTTGTTTCGCGAGAGAAGCACGTCAAGCTCGGCAAGCTACCACCGGCATGATCGACATGTTCTACATCTCATAAGGAGTTCCTACATGGTTCGAAAGCGACATCTCCTCGTAATCATCGGATTGTCCGCGGGCGCCCTGCTCTCATTGTCGGCTTGTGGTGCCGGTAAAACACCTACGCCGATTGTGATTCGCGAGACGGCCGAGGCGCCATCGAGTTCCCAAGCCCCGGTCGAAATCCCCTTTCTCGACAAGTGGACGGCTTCAGCCCATGCCGACTCATCGGCTGAAGCTTTCAACCACTGGAATGAGGATGACCCTGCGGAGATCCCGACCACGTGTGCCAAGTGTCACAGCACGCCTGGCTATCAGGATTTTCTTGGGATCGACGGCACCGCAGCCAACAAGGTTGATAATGCTGCGCCCATCGGGACGGTGATAACGTGCGTCGCCTGCCACAATGACGCCACCAGAGCCATGACCAGCGTCACCATGCCATCTGGCCTGGAGATCACCGGCCTTGGGCCTGAAGCCCGCTGCATGCAGTGCCATCAGGGGCGGGAGTCTACGGTCAGCGTCAACGCCGCGCTGGACAAGGTTGGCGTAGGCGACGACACGGTGAGTGCCGACTTGGGCTTCATCAACGTCCATTACCTGGCGGCCGGCGCCACCAAGTACGGCGCCATGGCTGAGGGGGGGTATCAGTACGAGGGCAAGTCGTACGACGTCAATTTCGCCCATGTTGACGGGGTGAACAGCTGCGTCACCTGCCACGACATGCATTCCCTCGAGCTCCGCATCGACACCTGCAGCACCTGCCACACGAATGTCGCCTCCGCCGAGGACACCAAGAACATCCGCATGAATGGTTCTCTCGAAGACTATGATGGCGACGGCAATGTGACGGAAGGCATTGCCATGGAGCTCCAAGGATTGCAGGAAAAGCTCTACGCAGCGATCCAGACCTATGCCACTCAGGTGGCCGAGAGTCCCATCGCCTACGATGGCAACAGCTATCCGTACTTCTTCGTCGACACCAACAACAACGGGAATGTAGACGGCGACGAGGCACAGGTTCCAAATGCTTACAAGTCTTGGACCCCGAGGCTGGTCAAGGCCACCTACAACTACCAGTTTTCACTCAAAGATCCGGGCGCCTTTGCTCACAACGGGAAGTACGTGATTGAGCTGCTGACCGACTCGATCGATGACTTGAACAGCGCCGTGAAAGACCCCGTCGATATGGCCGGGACGCACCGCATCGACGCCGGACACTTTGCGGGCTCTGAGGAAGCGTTCCGTCACTGGGACGAAGAAGGCGAAGTCCCAGGCTCATGCAGCCGCTGCCACAGCGCCGAAGGGCTTCCGCTGTTCCTCGAGCAAGGGGTGAGCATCAACCAGCCGGTGTCCAACGGCATGCAGTGTGCCAACTGCCACAACGCCATGCCCGAGTTCACCCGCTACGCACCTGAGACCGTCTCCTTCCCCAGCGGCGCTAAGTTGGGCTTCGAAAACACCGACGCCAACCTGTGCATTGCCTGCCACCAGGGGCGAGAATCGACGGTCAGCGTCAATCGGGCCATCGCCAATTCGGGGGCGAGTGACGACCAGGTCTCCGACCAGCTGCGCTTCATCAACAGCCACTACTTCCCTGCCGGGGCAACGCTCTTCGGCGATGACGCCAAGGGCGCCTATGAGTATGCGGGGAAGACGTACAACGGCCGGTTCCAGCATGTGCCTGCCCTCAACAACTGCGTGGCCTGTCACGACGCACATACCCTTGAGGTCCAAGTCGACAAATGCGCCGCCTGCCACTCGGATGTGACGGATGTTGAGTCGACCTTGACCATTCGGGCCAGCAAGTCGGAAGGCATTGACTACGACGGAGACGGCAATGCGACTGAAGGTATCGGGCAGGAAGTGGCCACGATGAAGGACTCGCTGTACGCAGCCATCCAAGCCTATGCCAAATCTCGGCTCAAGGCGCCCATTGCCTACAACCCGGATGCCTATCCCTACTTCTTCGCCGATACCAACGGCAACGGTACTGTCGATCCGGATGAAACCAACCCTGGCAACAGCTATACCAGTTGGTCCCCACGCCTGCTGCGGGCGGCCTACAACCTGCAGTGGGTCCAAAAGGACCCCGGTGCATTTGCCCACAATGGCAAATACATCATGCAGGTTCTCTATGACTCCATCAAGGATGTCGGTGGGAGCACCGCCGGTATGACCCGACCTTAGCAAAAGCTCACTGACGCCCCCTCACGAGGGGGGTGAGAGGACCTGGGCCTCCTGGATGACCGCTCCATCCGGGGGGCCCAGTCTTATTCTTGCTTGAAGGGACACTTCCAAACTCACAAGAAGTCCGTCATGCTAGAATTCCCCCTTGATGGTCGAATTCCTGCGAACCCTTTTCGCGCTGAACAGAGACATCATTTACTTTGTGTATGGCCTGACCTTCTTCATCCTTGGCCTGGCCATCGCTCTCCAATCGCGCCATGCATCACGTCTGGATCTGGCACGTAATCTGAACTGGCTGGCGGCCTTTGGCTTCACACATGGTTTGCATGAATGGGGGGAGTATTTCATCCCCATCCAGTCAGCCTACCTTTCCCCGAATATCGTCCACTGGCTGCACGGACTCCGGCTCCTGCTCCTGGCGATCTCCTTCGCCTGCCTGTTCGAGTTTGCGGTGGGTCTTTTGTCGTCCCTGGGGCCGGCGAAACGACTGCGCTACGTTCCCTTTGGCTTGTGCACAGTCTGGATCGTCCTTTCCTTTTTTCCACTTCGGACTCTTCTGGGGGACATGGATCTCTGGCAGAACGTTGTGGACGCCATCGCGCGCTACTTCATTGGCCTGCCAGGCGGGTTGCTGGCGGCAATTGCCCTCCGCAGGTACGCATACGCGCGGATCGCACCCCTGAATGTGCCGGGCATCTTTAGAACCTTTCGAGGTGCAGGCATTGCCTTGGTGCTCTACGGTCTTTTCGGCGGTCTGCTTCCTCCCCCGGTTCCCTTCTTCCCCGGGAGCGTGCTCAACAGTGTCATCTTCGAAAACGCCCTCATTATCCCAGTGCCCCTCGTCCGTTCACTGATCGGCGTGGGCCTAGCAGTTACCATCATTCGGGGATTGGAGATCTTCGATGTGGAGGTGGCTCGTACGATTGAGTCCATGGAACAGCAGCAGATCCTCAGCGCCGAGCACGACCGCCTGGCAAGGGAACTCCACGATGGTGCAATCCAGAAAGTTTACAGCGCTGGATTGCTCCTCGAATCGGCCCGCAATCAAGTGCATGAGCCTGGGCCCCTGGCCGAACGCCTCGACCGTGCGGTCAACGTCTTGGAGGACGCTATCCATGATCTGCGGCAGAACTTGATGGCGCTCACCGATACACCCGAGGACACCCCTCTCCCAGATCGAATTCGGCAAGCCGCCGAATCCCCCAGCATCCAGTCGATGGTTTCCGTTAAGCTCGATCTTGAGTTGGCGCCGGACGACAAGCTGGATCCCATCCGGACCGAGCACGTGGTGGCAATCGTCGGGGAGGCGCTGGCCAATGTGGTGCGCCATGCGAAAGCCAGTCGTGTCGAGCTGTACGCTGGACGGCCTGGCGGCCGGCTGGACATACGCATCCGAGACAATGGCGTCGGCATTGCCGACGCAGTCGATGCAGGCTTCGGGCTGCGCAACATGCGTGATCGCGCCCGCATTATCAACGGGGATCTCTCGATTGAACGCCTCGATCATGGGACGGAAGTGCGTCTGAGCGTGCCCTGGAGGGAGGCTGAATGACTCGTACTCGCGTGCTGCTGGTAGACGATCACGAAGTCGTCCGCCTGGGTTTGATGACCCTGATCGATGATCAGGATGACTTGGAAGTTGTCGGGGAAGCCGGCACGGCGGCTGAGGCAGTCAGAAAAGTGGGGCAGCTTCGCCCCAACGTGGTGCTGATGGACATCCGGATACCTGGGGAAGGCGGGATCGAGGCCACGCGGCAAGTCACCAGCAAGTTTCCTGAAACCAAGGTTGTTATGCTCACATCCTTCGCCGATGATGAGCTTGTGTTCCGCGCCATCCGCGCCGGCGCCGCAGGCTATGTGCTCAAACAGATCGGCAACGAAGAACTCTTACGCGCAATAAGGGCGGCGGCGGCCGGAGAAGCTCTCCTGGACAGCTCGACCACCGCTCGCCTCCTCGCGCATGTCCGTGATCTCGAGCAGAAGGCGGACGATGATGCCTTCAGGGATTTGTCGGTGAGAGAATTGGACGTCCTTGCGGAAGTCTCTCGTGGCAAAAGCAACGCCGAGATCGGTGCCAGCCTGAACCTGAGTGAAAAGACCGTTCGCAACTACATCAGCACCGTGTTGGGCAAGCTCAACCTCAGCAATCGGGTGGAATTGGCGACCTATGCCGTCCAGCATCACCTGTCAGATAGACAGCGGCGCGATTGAGATTCACCCCAACCAGTTGATGATGTCAAATGTGAACGGGCGGCGAGAAGATCTCGCCGCCCGTTTTGTTTTCTACCGAGGTTCGTCTTGAACCAGCTTCAGTCACCTGCCGCCGGAGAAGGCTGAGGAGCCTGGCGATACTGCCGCTCATGCTCCTCCGAAGCGTGCCACGGGGTTCCGATAGCGGGGAGCAAGAAGTAGTCCGCCCCGATATGTCCGGCGACCTTCCATGCCAAGATGAGGCCCACCGAAATCACAAACAGCATCGGATTGGTGCTTGCCGATCCGGCCATCATGTAGTTCCAGTTCATCAAGCCGCCGAAGAACGCCGCCACCCCTGTGAATGCTCCGAGGATCAATGCGACTCCTACCAGGAATTCCCCGTAGGCAATGAGCTTAGCAAACCACGTGTAAGCCCCAGCGTTCAGGAGCATGGTCAAGAAGTCACGATACCAGCCGAAAGCGATCGCTGGCCGACCCGTGTCGGGAATGGCGATCGCGTGCTGCCAATACCCCTGCAAGGCAGAGCCACCGCCAACCCAGGCTGCCTCGGACAACTTGTGCCAACCGGCTTCCAACCACTGGTAGCCAACCCAGATTCTCAGGACCAACCACACCCAGCCCATACGCGGGTCGTTGAGCACAGTCTTTACAACTTCAGGATCCGTTACCAATCGACCTCTTCGAGTTCTAATTGCGTTCACAATTGCCTCCTGTTCTATCCCCACCCGGCCAATACCACCGGAGATCGGATGTATCTGCAGCTGGAATTATCTCTGGTTCCCACTCCCCTTCGTAGGGGCACATGACCCCAATCGGGTAGGGACACACGACCCTCTTGAAGTTAGGGGCAGCTGAGAGAAGCTTCGCTTGATGGTTGGCCCAGGAGGTTGATTAGGGGCCTGCTAGCATTGGAAACCCCGTCCGATGCTCGAACGTGTATCCCAATGTAGGCCACAAGAAGTCCGAACCAGACTCAGCGTCGCAAGCGAGTCCCACACGACCTGCAGAACTTGTCCTGTGGTCCTGCTTGAGTACCGCATTCGTGACAGAAAAACGGGCCCGAATCTGCCAACTTCTTTTCCGGGGACGACACAGGCGGTTCGGGAGACCTTGACCTGGATCGGTGACGTCTACGAGGTGAACGCTCCTTGGGGGGAGTCCGCCAGACTCTGAAATAGAGCGTGCTGATGACGACAACCAGGATCACCACCAGCCCGACAGCAACCCACGTCACAATCTGGCTTGGTTCGGGAGCGCTGCCCGCGATTGGCTCCGTGGAGCTGGGAAGCGGGGTTTGTTGGAGCGAGTCTACAGTTAGCCCTTCCCCGACCTTGGTGTAGCTGACCTGGATCGTCCGCTGATCGGACACCCCAACCGATCCCAAACTGAGCTGCTTGTAGGTCAGGCCGTACTCCCCAACAACCTCTTGCGTCGACGGCGGGCTGAGTGTCAGATCGGTGATTCCCGGCGGATCCTGGACTTCAATCGAAAGTGATGGGATCGCCAGGCCTCCGGGCCACTGGAAATCGAATGAGCGCTTGGGGCCGTTGAGCTGAAGATCCTGATAGAACTCGAGCCAAACCAACTGACTGGTCACCTGCAGATTAACCATCGCCCGGCCGGATTCCTGCTCCAGTCTGTAGTCAACATCCACCAACCGCCCATCGGCATCCCCCTGTGCCACGGCGTTCGGTTGGACGCCAGCAGGAATTGGCAGGCTCACACTCACCGGAAACTGTGCGTCCGCAGGCAGGTTGGCGCGGTAGATGACGAGCATCGCCTGCTTGTCGAACTCAGGCCATAGGGCGATATCCAGACTGTCGAAGGTTGTGGACGATTGGGCATGCGCCCGCATCATGGGCAGGGACAACCACACACTCCCCGCCGCAACAAAGCACATCGCCATCCATCTGATGGACCGCTTGGCCGATTTCATATTGATCAATGGAAACCTCACCCGATGGGCTGGCAGACACCGAGAGGTCAAAACAACCATCTTGATCGGTTATTCTACTTTCGATGGCCGCCATCAGCAACGGCGAAGGCAAGTGCATCTTTTTGCCGGGCTGTATAATGGGTTCTCTTATGACCACGCCATCCCTACCCCCACCCCATCTCATCCAGTCTTCCGAAGAATTGATCACCCTGGTCCAACGTCTGGAGGCCTGCGACCGGATTGCCGTTGATACCGAGTCCAACAGCTTGTTCGCCTACCAGGAACGGGTATGCCTGATCCAGTTCTCAATTCCGGGGCACGATGCGCTGGTTGACCCTCTGGCTATCGATGACCTGAGTTCTCTCGCCCCAATCTTCTCCAGCCCTCGCATCGAAAAGATTCTTCACGCTGCCGAATACGACGTCATGTGCCTCAAGCGTGATTTCGACTTCGAATTCGATGCCTTGTTTGATACCTATCACGCGGCTCGCATACTGGGCTGGAAGAAACCCGGATTGGGCAACATCTTAGAAGATGCATTTGGCGTCAAACTCAATAAGCGCTATCAACGCGCAAATTGGGGCAAGCGGCCCCTCGAGCCCGAGATGCTCGATTACGCTCGGTTCGATACACACTACCTGATTTCCCTGCGAGATCGCCTGGCGGAAGAGCTCCAAGCTGGTGGCCACTGGGAAGAAGCCCAAGAGCTGTTTCAACTGCTCAACCAGACCCCCCCAGCGACTTCCAGCTACGATCCCCAAGGATTCTGGAGCATCGGCAATGCCCATCGACTGAACGGGAAAAACGCCGCAATCTTGAGAGAGCTCTATCTTTGGAGAGAAGAAGAGGCGGCTCGCCAGGATCGACCGCCCTTCAAGATTGTGGGAGACAAAGGCCTACTGGCTGTACTGGAAGCCAACCCGGTCAGTCTGGACCAGATCGAAGCGATCGACAAACTCTCCAAGCGCCAGGTTCAGCGGTACGGGCAGGCGCTGCTCGAAGCCACGGCGCGCGGTCGTCACGCCCCCAAGCCCCATCAGACCAGGACACGGCGTGTTGACCAGGCGACCCGCGATCGATACGAAAGCCTGCGCAAGTGGCGCAAGGAAACCGCCAAACGACGACAGATCGAATCGGACGTGGTTCTTCCGCGCGATTTCCTTTGGGAGATCGCCCGTAAGAAGCCTTCTAATCTTGCTGCTCTGCGCGAAATCCTGGCGCCGCTTCCTTGGCGGTTTGAGGCCTATGGCGAAGCAATCCTTGAGACTCTGCGTTCCTAGCCTGACTAAGAGGTGAACATGAAGATCGGTTTTCACGGTGCCGCACAGACTGTCACTGGCTCCCGCCACCTGCTCCACATCAACGGGCATCAACTCCTGCTTGATTGCGGTCTCTACCAGGGACACCGGAAGGACACCTACAGCCGCAATCGCGACTTCCCCTTCGACCCTGCCGGCGTAGATGCGGTGATCCTCTCGCATGCCCACATTGATCACTCCGGGAATCTGCCAAACCTGGTGGGCCAAGGCTACGGGGGGCCGATCCATGCCACATACGCCACCCGGGGCATGACCGACATGATGACAAGGGACGCCGGGCACATACAAGAAGAGGACGCTGCCTACATCAATAAGAAACGGCGCCGCAAAGGGCAAGAGCCGATCGAACCTTTGTACACAGCTGCCGATGCAGAGAGAGCCACCAGGCAGCTAGCCGGTCATGCTTACGACGAGATATTCGAGCCGATTCCAGGTGTTCAGGCACGCTTCGTCGAAGCGGGCCACATCCTCGGGTCCGCCGGGGTCGTACTTGACATTGATGATGAGGGACACAAGATTCGACTGATGTTTTCGGGCGATATCGGCCGCGTGGGACTGCCGCTGTTGAGAGATCCCGTCCTACCTGACGCGGTCGATTATCTGATTATGGAATGCACATACGGCGACCGCCTGCATGACGCCCCCGACAAAGC
>Ga0315535_1002728_pt1 | contig 11073 bp, 12 predicted proteins | sample SalMarSW160220MG_2_FD_203092 | JGI IMG/M metagenome (GOLD analysis project Ga0315535, IMG submission 203092) | Salt marsh sediment microbial communities from the Plum Island Ecosystem LTER, Massachusetts, United States - Salt Marsh Sediment SW1602-20 ...
GCCTTGCACTTCATTGGAGGGATTTGTTCGAGAGGATTGGGTTCAATTCCCTGTTTGCAGGCATAATTTTGGTATCAGGGACACTGTTGGTAAGACTCCGAAGGCCCGGGGATCCCGTATCCTCTTTGATTGGTTCTGGTGATATGCTATTCCTTCTGGCCATCAGTCCGTTGTTCACTTTTGGTTCTTACCTGGTGTTCCTGAATACCTCAATGATCCTTATGCTTCTCATTTTCGGTTCAATTCTGGTATTTATCAAACATCAGACCATCAAAACCATACCCTTTGCGGGAGGCCTGGCCCTTTGTCTGATCATATTTCTTCTCGCAGATGTGGTTCTGCCTGTTGAGTTGCTGGAGAAGAACGATTGGTTAATTCATCTGATGCAATGAGAGAACAGAATAACCATATGGAAGCCTCGGTGAAGCAAACCGTGTCGAGTAAGTTGGCCTGGCACTACAGGATTGTCCCCAGCAAAGTTGAAGGCGATATTCTGAATGTATTAATGGACCGTACCAGGCAGATCAACGGCATCAAAAAGGAACTGGAGGTGGTAATCGGGAAACAGATCAGGATTCATTCCGAAGATGCCGGGATTATTGAGGAGCTGCTGATCAGGAACTATCCACTGACAAGCATGGGCAATGCTCCATCGAATATCCCCAAACTGATTGCTAACAAAGAAAATTTCATCCTGTCCCTCATCGAAGAGGCCATGGCAGATGGCAGTTCAGATATTCATTTCGAGGTGCAGGAGAAAAGTTCGCGGGTAAGATACCGGATCGATGGGAACCTGGTGGACAAATATGAGGTTCCGTTGGATGAGTATCCGGCCATGGTGAATGCCATTAAAATAAAATCCAGTCTCGATATAGCCGAGAAACGGCTTCCCCAGGACGGCCGAATCTTTTTTAACCACAATGGAAAAAGGCTGGACATACGCGTTTCGATCATACCAACCATTCACGGGGAGAAGGTGGTGTTCAGGCTGCTTAATAAAGATACCTCACACATCGACCTGGAAAGGATTGGATTTCAACCTGAGCAGTTGGAACATTACAAAAACGGATTCCTTCGGTCACACGGACTGGTGCTCATCAGTGGACCGACCGGATCGGGGAAGACCACCACTCTGTATGCCACATTAAAAAGGCTTAATACCAGAGACAAGAATATACTTACCATTGAGGACCCCATCGAGTATACCCTCGGGGGAATCAACCAGGTACAACTGAAAGAGGGAATCGGACTCACCTTCCCGGTGGCATTGCGGACATTCCTCCGGCAGGACCCGGATATCATCATGGTGGGAGAGATCCGAGACCCTGAAACGGCTCAAATTGCCATTCGGTCAGCATTAACCGGCCACCTTGTATTGTCCACGATTCATACCAACTCAGCCTGGGGAATTGTCTCAAGGTTGATGGAAATGGGAGTGCCCGAGTACCTGATCTCAGCCACGCTGAACGTAGCTGTTGCTCAAAGACTGGTACGGCTGGTTTGTCCGGATTGCAAGCAGGAAATGAATCCCGATATAGGTACGATTGGCAAATTTATGCCTGACTGGAATGGATTGACTTACGCTCCCAAAGGATGTTCGGCTTGTAACTACTCAGGATACCGGGGGCGCAAGGCTATTTTTGAAGTGATAGAGATGAACAATGATCTGAGGAATGAAATCAAGCTGAAAAATATCGATCCCGTTTGTCTGAAAGGAACCGGTCAGAATCAATCACTGGATGCTCAGGCCAGGAGGTTATTCATGGAAGGAAAGACCACTTTTGAAGAGATTCTTCCCATACTTCTAAATCAATAAGTGATGATGGAACGCCACAGACGGATATACCTCCAGTGTCTATTCATCCTGTTGCTCCTTATGGGATCAGGCCGGTTGTTTTCTCAGGAAACATGGTTTTCAATTCATGCCGATTCGCTTGCCAAAAAGATTCCCGCACTTGGAAGTGATGTCGACATATCTGTCTCCAACGTTGGCATGCAGGAGTTTCTGAGGGCCATCGCCAATTCTTCCGAACTGAACCTGAATGTCGATCCGGGGATCAATGAGATGGTGGTCAACAACTTCAATGATGTGACAGTAAAGGATATGCTGGTCTTTCTGGAAAGGAATTATCCCATCGATATAGAGGTAATCGGGAACATCGTAAATATTACAAAACGGGTAGTGATTGAAACAGTGGTAACAGATCTCAACGGGGTGAAATACGATTCTTTAAACCACATGATCACACTGGATTATTTTCAGGCCGATATGAATCAGGTGGCCAGGGAGATCACCATGGTTACAGAGTTTAACATCATACTGGCTCCTGCCATTGCAGGAAAAAAGGTATCCGGCTACGTAGAAGAGATGCCCTTCATCGGTGCTATGGAACAATTTGCGTTCAGCAACGACCTTCAGGTCAGGATAACCGAAAGCGGTTACTATGTGTTGGAGCCACTGCCTGAGCCAGAACAAGCCGTTCAACCAAACCAGCGACCCAACAGCCGGAATAAATCCAACTCCGATCAAAAAGAGGAGTACACCCTGGAGGTCAGAAAATCTACCCCCGGATCTGTGGCTGTTCATTGTATCAATGCCCCCCTGGATGAGGTGATCAGAAAAGTGGGAGACGATCTGAACGCCAATTATTATTTGACAGCTTCTTTGGAAGGGAAGGTGTCAATGAAAACCGACGGAACAAAATTCGAAGCCCTCCTGGTAGATGTTCTGAAAGGAACGTCTTATATATACCAGGAAAAGGGCGGTATTTATATCATTGGCACCAAGGAGACCTCCAGATTGAAGCAATGTGATATATTTCAGTTTCAGAACCGAACCATCGACAAGGTTATTGAGGTACTCCCTGTTGATGTGAAACAGGATCTGGAAATTACTGAATTCCCCGATTTAAACAGCCTCCTGATCTCGGGCGAAGAGACTCGAATTAGAAGCCTGACAGAACTACTCACCTCCATTGACAAGACTGTTCCCGTCATTCTCATTGAGGTGATCATTGTCAATGTAAGTAAGAACTACACCATCTCCACCGGAATTGAAGCAGGTATCGGAGATGCACCGATTCAGACCCAGGGCAAGGTCTTTCCGGGGGTGGATATTCAGATCGGGGCCAATGACATCAACCGGATCATCGAGGGATTTAATGGATTTGGTGTGCTGAACCTGGGGAATGTAAATGCAAATTTTTACCTGACTCTGAAAGCCATGGAGGAGCAAGGGATACTGGAGGTAAGTTCTACTCCTCAATTGTCTACTCTAAATGGTCATGAGGCCACCATGAACATTGGCAATACCGAGTATTACCTGGAGGAGACCAGCAACTATATTGGGAGTCAGAATCCTTCTCTTTCAACAGCGAAAGTATATAAGTCGGTGAAGGCAGAATTAGCTGTGACCATCAGGCCCATCGTATCGGGAGATGATCAGATCACGCTGGATATTCTTGTGGAGCAATCCGATTTTACTGAAAGGATTTCCAAAGAAGCTCCTCCGGGATCGGTCAACCGGAAATTCGAATCACTGATCAGGGTGAAAAACCAGGAGATGATTATTCTCGGGGGACTGGAAGAGAAGAGATACCAGGACAGCTCCTCAGGTACCCCGATTCTTTCCCGTATTCCCATCCTGAAATGGTTTTTCAGCAGCAGGACTCGGCAGGATCAGAAATCCAAACTGAACATCTTCATAAAACCCACCATCATCGGTTAAAATGAATATACTCGATCGAATACGAACGAAGAGATACCATGTGCTTCAGGTTGATTTAAGCAATCCGGAAGTACATCCCTCCAGCTGTGGTGTGTTTTGTAAACTTAGAGACCGAATCGAATTGGAACATGTGCTAAATGCAATGCCGTTGAACGAAATCCTTGATCTCATTCCAAAGAACTCCAGGGTGATTGTCTTGTTTTCGGGAGACCAGGTATTAACCCGCTATTCTGCTGAAGAACGCAGCACTTTGTTCGAGGAGATTGAGGAGGAGGAATTCTATCTCCAGAAGCTGGTTACCAGAGGAGGATGGGCTATCCAATCTGCTTGCCGGAGAGTGATTATTGATACAATTCTTGATTATATAATTCTTAACAAACGGTTTCTGATGGATGTATCGCTCTCACCCACTGCCATTCCTATCCTGGAAGGTACAATAAGGAAGGAAATTTTGGTTATCGGGCATTTTCAGTTTTCATTTGGAGAAAAGGAATTAGAGCATATCCGCGAGGATAAAAGTACGGGCAGTAGGAAGAGACCTGATGAGCGAATAAATCTTTCCGGGACTAATTATACTCCTGAACAACTGTCACAGATGGCTGCTCTCATGCATCTTCTGCTGGAAGGGCCTGCACATCTTTCAATCCTGAAAGGGCAAAATATACAGAACAGGTTTTTTTGCAGATTTCGTCTGACTGTGGTTTTGACTCTGGCCAGCTTATTCGTGTTACTGCTTGTTAATTTCCTCCTGTATTCACACCTCCAGTATGAACTGTCAAACCTTAAAAAAAACGGACAAAACAAATTGGAGAAGATCCATGAGATTGAGGGGCTAAAGTCTCAACTGACCGAATTTCAATCTCTGAGAATTAGCGACAGAAGCGATCCTGAGGAAACCTACTCATTTTACCTTGAAGAAATTGCCCACGGCAGGGAGTCCGGAATCTGGTTTAACTCCTTATATATTCATCCTGGAAATAAAAGATTTGAAAAGGGGAAGCCTTATTCTGTGGATGCAACATCAATCAATATTGAGGGAGAAGCAAAAGATCCTGCCAGCCTGAATAGGTTTCTCGTGTCTTTAAAAGGGACAAAGTGGATCTCGGATATTGAGGTGATGCACTATGAAAAATCATTGGAGCAGCCTAATGCCGATTTTGAGATCATTATAAAGAAAAAATGAATTTCGGAAATTATAAAAACAGGTTCATTTTATTGATGGTGGGCATCCCAATAATGATGTTGCTGGCCTGGAGACTCTCTTTTAGGCAGACATACAATTCTGTCATGGAGTTGAGGCAATTCCGGAGTACCAGTTTGCAGTATCCTGATCCGGACCTGACAATAGCTCAGTTGAATGAGAAGTTGCAATTAATCAAGGCCGATGATATGGGTGATCATCAATCAACTGATGAGCAGCTCATGAGCGCCATCAGTCAGAATACAGAGAGGTACCATGTTCAGCTGGTGGAGTTCCCCGAGTCACATATTTATGCGAGTAACAACTACACCGTGCAGACATTCAGGGTCAGGCTTTCGGGCCGATTCTCCAACCTGGTAAGGTTCATCCATTCCGCCGAATACGATCTCCATACTTGCCGGATTGTTTCTGTGGGTTTTACCAGGGAGGTACATCGTAAACAGGGAGAAAAGCTCTACGCAGATCTTCTGTTTCAATCCGTATATAAAACAAACCAATAAAATGAGACAGTTAATCAGGAAAATAGCGATTATATGGATGATGCTACTGCTGATAGAAGGATGCAACATCATCTTTGAAGAGGATATTTCCGGTGAAGAGGTCTATATAATCATGCCGGTGGATGGCACTACCTCTGTTTATGAATCTCAGGTATTCTGGTGGGAAACCATCAGGGGGGCAATTAAGTATAACCTTGAGATTGTGGAAGGGAGTTTTTTTAAACCATTGTCCCTTATCGCCGATACCAATGTTACGGGAGATAAATTTGAGATAGCGCTAATACCAGGAAACTACGAGTGGCGCATCCAGGCATGGAACAATTACAGCGAAACGGAGTATTTCTATAATACTCTGACCATTTCCGATACCGCAATGGTCAATGAAAAATAAGAAAACATTATATGTTCTGATCCCGCTGACGGCCCTGATCTGGAGCCTAATTATCTGGAAGGTTGTTGTACTCCGACCCGATGAGCAATCCCTTGTCGGCTACCAACCTCAGATTGCTGAAACAGAAACGGCCGATACCAGTAGATATATACTCAGGCTTAATTACAGGGATCCTTTTTTGAGATCATCACAGAATGTTGATACCCGGACCAGTCCCGTATCAGTAAAAAAAGCCAACAATATTCGAACAGTAAATCTGAAAAGTGTCCGGAGTCCGTCTAAGCCCAGGGAACTGGTATACCACGGAACAATCACGTGCAACAAACAAACGGTCGGACTCCTGGAGGTGGGGGGAGAGAAGAAACTCATTTATAAGAGCAGCCAGGTTGGTGATTATCAAATTATTGCAGTGAATAAGGACACATTGCGAATCGTTTATCTGGGAAAGGAGTATGCGTATGGCAAACAATAGGTCAGTTTTACATGGAATAAAGCTCTGCATCCTCATGCTGGGGATGTTGCAGACTGCACACGGACAGGAGTTCATCAAAATCCGCAAAATCTCATTGTCAAAAGGAGATACCACAGTGGTAGCGGGCATACTTGCTGATGTGAAGATAGATCATGTCAATCCAGGGGTATTTTACCACTGGTATGCCAATGGACAGGTTTTCTCAAACCAGGGTGGATATGCCGGGAATCTTCTGCATGGCGAGTATGTGGAATATGGTCCGGATGGCGGACTATTGCTGAAAGGGTCATATGACAGGGGACTACAATCCGGTCAGTGGACATACTGGTACTCCAACGGGGCCACCAAAGAGATACTGCATTATGAATCAGGACACCTGGAGGGAAAAATGACCCGTTTCGGACCCGCAGGTCGAATATATTATTCGGCAAATTTTAAGAAAGGACAATTGCACGGAGAAATGACCACAGTGGTCAACGATACCCTGTTCCAAGTGAAGTACAAGAGTGGAATTGAAAAAAAGAGAATACCGCTGCATGTATTCGAGAATAGTAAATAGTACGCTGAAGGGAGGCGCATTGTATTACGTGATCTTTGTGGTTTTCGTGATCACCTCCGTCATATCCATGTTACTGATGCACCGTGGACTAAAGATCCGGCAGGTGAGGGAGGAGATTTGCTATTTTGAGAAGCTGGATGATTTAAACTCGGGACTGTCCGTATACTTTGCTCAGCCTGAATTGTACCAGGAAACAGCTGAATCAGACATTTGCTTGTTTGACGATTCAACCCGGGTGGTGAACATCCGCAGGGAAGCGCATGGATTAATTGACCTGCTTACTGCCACGGTAGTCTATCATGGAAAACCTGTGAAGAAGATGCTTCTGACGGGAATGGATCCATTCAGAGGGGACTCGGTGGTTTTATATGTGCCCGATCGAAGACAGGCACTGTATGCTAGCGGAAGCACTGCTGTCAATGGAAATGCATATTTACCGGCAAAAGGCATGCAGAGGGCCTCCATTGAGGGTAGGCCATTGCAGCGAGGCATGCCTGTTGTTGGAAGAATATACAACAGTGGATCCACACTTCCCCATCTGGCCTCATGGATTCTGCAAAAGATACAAATGGTTCAGGACATGGACTCTTTGGATCTGGTATCAAAGGGAATCGGACAGCTGACTACAGCCTCGATTGAGAATCCGTATACGGATGAACCCTTGTGGTATAGCTCCGATGAAGATTACCAGATCTCAGGAATTTCTGCCAAAGGCAGAATCGGATTTCTTTCCCGGGGGACCATCTACATAAGAAGTGATGCCCGACTTGAAGGAACCGTGGTTTCTGCAGACAAAATAGTAGTGGAGGATGGATTTGTCGGTATAGTTCAGCTGTTTGCCCGGGACAGCCTGGTTATAGGCAAGCATTGCGAATTTCGATTTCCCTCTGTAGCATGCCTCGCAAATGACAATGTCAATCCCATATTTATGGAGGTAGGGGAGTCAACCACATTCCACGGGACCATAGTCAGCTATCAACCCAACCTGTCAACCCAAGCCCCGTTCCTTCGAATTAAACGGGGGGTTATGATCAGTGGTGAGGTCTACCATCCCGGAAAGGTGGAACTGTTGGGCGGGATACACGGCAGTTTGTATTGTGAGGATTTCTATTTGAAAACCGACAGGGCCTACTATGAGAATCACCTATTAGACAATCAGATTGATTTTCTGCTGCTACCTCCTCATTTCGTTTCTATTGATTTGTTTACCGGATACAATAACCAAATTATTGATGTAATTGAAATTGATATATAAAATATCAACCCGGTCCATTTCTGGTTCAACTTTACTGGAAACAGTAATTGCAATGACCATCCTTCTAACCGTACTTTCTGTCGGACTTACCCAAATGGACAGGATCAATGCCTCGATCAATCCACAGGTATTATACAAAGCTCATCTTTTGACCAATGTAGTGATGCATATGGATTCTTCGGAAATTGATTTAATTTCCGAATATGAAGTGGATGGCTACAAGGTAAAAAAGAGGATTGAGAGGATCGGTGACGATCTTAAATTGATTGAGTTATCGGTTTACAATGGACTTGATAAGCTGGTTTACACCCGGCAATACTATAAATTTTGCGGAGTTGAAATTTAGAAATTCATACAAAGCTTTTACCCTGTGGGAGATGATCGTGGTGATGGTGGTCATTTCAATCCTGGTTACTCTGTCCTATGGGGCGTATAACAAGTTCACACTGATGCTGGAGAATGATCAACAAACTACGAATGATTTGATAGAGATGATATGGCTTGAAAAGGAAATCCATCGTATTATTGAATCCTCTCTTTCTGCTGAATTGATCAATGCTGTAGTGTATTTCAATTTACAGGCAGGGGAAATGTCTCTTGCATTTTTAGACAGCCTTATGATTGTAGACTTATGGGATACGGAACCGTTGGAGGTACATGTGGATGAGTGGTCGGTGGGATACCTGGACAACAGTTCTGATTATATCAAATCGATCAGTATAGATTGCCGGCTTGATAAGGAAAATTACCGCATGTCTTTCGGGAAAACCTATCCAAAAGCCTTCCTGTATACGAATGACTTGAACGGCTTAAAGCCGGCTATATGAGTATTATCATCACACAGAAACGGATTGAAAAGAATGGAATCCCAAAAAGTAAGGTTTTTGATTTTGGGTTCATCAAGAGTAGCCTGAACCGTCAAAAGCGGTTTAAGGATAAGCAGAAGGCCCGTTTGTATTCAGATCTTCACCTTCTCCTTTCGTCGGGACTTGATATCAATTCAACTTTCCATATCCTGATAGATCAAACCACCTCTGAATGGGAAAAAAGGCAATACCAGGATGTGAGGGATGGCATCGTTTCAGGAAAAACCCTGGCACTTGCCATGAAGGAGGGTAAACTGGCCTGTGATTATGAATACTATTCCCTGAAAATAGGGGAGGAGAGCGGCAAAATTTTGGAGGTGCTCGGTGAAATCAAACGGTATTACGAAAGAAAGATCAAACAGAAGCGACAGATGACCGGTGCCCTCACCTATCCTGTGATGGTTCTCCTCACAGCCGTTGTTGCAGTGGGTTTTATGTTAAATGTGATTGTCCCAATGTTCGAGGAGGTGTTCCGCAGATTCCAGGGGGAATTGCCGGTGTTGACCAGGAAGATCATCGCTATGTCCGAGTGGATGAAGCAGTACCTGTGGTTGGTGGTTGTCATCGGCCTTATTCTGGTTTTTGCAGTCAGGAAGCTGTGGAAGAAATATGCATTCCGAAAATTCTGGCATAAAGCGGTGCTTCATGTACCGGTACTGGGACATCTGATAAAAGATCTTCAGTCAGCCCGGTTCTGCCACATCATGGCCCTACTCACCGGCGCCCGGGCGCCGCTGGTCCAATCGCTACACATGGTGTCTGATATGATCAGTTTCCTTCCGCTGAAAACATCCATCTCAGAAATGGCTGATGCCATTTCCCGGGGGAAACCCTTTCACGAATCTGTGTCTGATGCAGGCTTCTTCGATAAGAAATTCACCTCACTGATAAAAGCCGGCGAGGAAGTAAACAAACTTGAATACGCCTTTAACCAGCTTAATGATCAATACAACCAGGAAATCGATCACAAACTATCCATTCTATCAAGCCTGCTCGAGCCCATGCTGATAGTCATTGTAGGTGGAATGGTGGCAGTGATATTGATTGCCATGTACCTTCCCCTTTTCCAGATTGGAAGTTCAATTTATTAGGTGACCTGTTTATTCCCAAAGTACCGTATATATTCCGGGTCCTGGTATATCAAATCCAGCTGGCGCTTTTTGCAGGTGAATGCTTTGTTTCTTGAAATCTGTTCACTACTGAGTCCCATTTTTTCTGCAATTTCTTCACATGATAAGCCCTCCATACGAAGTTCAAATACCTCTTGGCATTTTTCACTGAGCTTCTTGATGTTTCTGATAAAAATGTCCATCAATAATTCTGAACTCACCTTTTGATGGATTTCATCTTCAACGCTTTGTTCCAGTTCTTCAAAAGCATCGGTAAAAGACTTACCCTGCCTGTTGCACAGTTCTTTAAGCCAGAGTTTTTTACAAATACCCAGAACGTAAGACTCGATCTGGCACTTCAGATCCAGCTCCTTCTTTTCTGCCTTTCGAAAAAATATGTAAAATCCATCTTGCAGAATATCCTGAACATCCTCGATAGATCCGGATCTGCAAATTATGTACGCCCTTACCAAGCTGTAGGTTTTTTTGTATACAGCAGGATTGAATAATTCATGGGGCATTCCTTCTAGGCTTTTCTTCAGAGGTTGAAGTTAGCAGGATCATTAAATTTTACAATTGATTTAATGCCTATTAGACGAGAAATCTGATATTTAGACCATTTCTAAGTAACCAAACCTACAAATCCTGTCTATATCATCTTATGAGATTTCAATAGTCATTTCGTACTCCGATGTAGGTAGTATGTATTCGGAAGAGCCCCAGTAACCAGGTAAATTGAAATCTGCTGGCTCTAATTGGAAAAACTGGCAGCGTATGTAACTCGCGGAGTTTTTATAAGAGAGTGCTTTCCATCGAAAATAAGGGTTTCCAATCACTTCGCTAGCATGAATGAAGTTATCCCTATCAATGACATAATCAGCAATTGTGTCTTTCAGGAAGGAAACCTACTTGATTTTCAAATATTTTCAACTCCATCATCATCGGAGTGATCCTCAAGGGCCTCCTCCAATTCAAGTTCCCTCACAAACTCTT
>Ga0315535_1002730_pt1 | contig 11069 bp, 8 predicted proteins | sample SalMarSW160220MG_2_FD_203092 | JGI IMG/M metagenome (GOLD analysis project Ga0315535, IMG submission 203092) | Salt marsh sediment microbial communities from the Plum Island Ecosystem LTER, Massachusetts, United States - Salt Marsh Sediment SW1602-20 ...
CCTTGGGAACGGCGAGAATGCCACCCCGAACGATCTCGGCGATGAACCCGGCCGTGTACAGCGTGATGCCGATCCACACGGCGAAAAAACCCTGCGACATCGTCATGCCGGTCGGCGCGAACTGCGGGAACCTCCCCGCCACCACGACTCCCGGCTTCCCGAACTCGACGATCTGGCCCGTGCGCATCCACTCGAATTTGGATGCTGCGAACTCGAACAACTTCTGGAGGCCATCGAGAAGACCCCCGGTGATGTCGGGAACGAGGATCAAGACGGCTGCGCCGGCCATGCCAACCAGTCCAGCGAACGCCAACCGGAAGTAGTCATCATCGGTCAGTTTGGCGAGACCTGCAGGCGTCCTCCGTGAATCCAGGAACCGCTTGATCCACAAACCTCCAAGCCCTGCGGACACGACGGCGAGGATGACCTGCGCCAGGATCAAGGGACTGGACCGGAACACCCAAGCAATCGCATCGAAGATCCAGCCGAGAAAACCGGTGACCGGATGCAGCCACCATCCGGCAACGGCAAACGCCAGCAGTGTCCCGATCGCGAAGAGGAACTCGTGGCCCGCCTCACCGGTCTCCTCCACGTGGCGGACCCTTCGACGAAACACCCACCTGGACGCGACGAGGCCCACCACTACGAATGCCGCCCACTGCCAGAACACCTCCCTCGGGAAGAACCACGGTATGGAGATGCCTTTGTTGGAGATGTAGAACCAGCCTTCGATGGGCCCGTTACCTTGGGCCTTCAGGTCGGGGAAGAGCGCTGCGATCGCAAACCAGAACACGATCTGAACGAGCAGCGGGATGTTGCGCACGATCTCGATGTAGATCACCGACACTTTGGCAACGATCCAGTTGGAGGACAGCCGGGCGATGCCGACGATGACCCCGAGCACGGTCGCCGCGATGATGGCGGTGGCAGTCACACGAAGCATGTTCACGATGCCTACCAGGAGCGCCTCGAGACCCGTAGCCGGCAGTGTCGTGAACCCTTCCGGCACCTGTATCCCGACAGGATTGGTCAGGAAGGCCCAGGAGAACGGCAGCCCTTGAGCCTTCAGGTTGTTGGAAGCGACAGTCACAGCGGCAATCGCCCCTGCGGCCAGCACCACGACCACAGCGATCTGGCCGGCCCACTTCAGGAACGCCGCGTTGCGCCACAACGGCGGCCTGGCATGCGCTCGCGATGCCTCTCGATTCACGCCCCTCCCAAGGGTGGAGGGGGACGCGGTGCGTCCCCCTCGTCAGTTGCTAGTGGAACGGTGGTGCGTACATCAACCCGCCGTCGGTCCACAACGCGTTCAGGCCACGCTTGAGACCGAGCACCGACAGGTTCCTGTCGAACACCTCGCCGTAGTTGCCGACCTGCTTGATCACCTGATAGAAGGCGTCCGCAGGCAGTCCCATGACCGACTGGAGTTCGCCCTCACCGCCGAGCATGCGCTGCACCTCACCGTTGGGCGGGTTGGCCACCATGTCATCGACATTGGCACTGGTGATGCCGTTCTCTTCCGCCGTGATCATCGCGAACACGGTCCAGGAGATGACATCGCTCCACACGTCGTCACCCTGCTTGGTCGCGGGACCAAGGGGCTCCTTCGAGATCGGCACGGTCGGGAAGATCACCCAATCGCCCGGGGCAGGTTCCTGGACCGACTTCTCGGACACCAGACCTGAACCGTCGGTCGTTACCGCGTCACACGCACCGGCCTTGAAGTTCTCCAACACGAGGTTGAAGTCATCGAACGTCGTGAGGGTGAACTGGACGCCGAGGGCGTCCATTGCCTCGCTGATGTTCTTCTCTGTGGTGGTACCGGCGTTCGTGCAGATCGTCGCTCCGGCCAAGTCGGAGAGTGTCGAGTCGCTCGTGAAACCGTCGGCCGCACGAGCCATCACCTGCTGGCCGTCGTAGTAGGTCGTCGGGGCAAACGTCAGACCGAGCTCAGTGTCACGATCCTGTGTCCAGGTCGTGTTGCGGCTCAGCACGTCGATCGCGCCGCTGTTCAGCGCTTCGAACCGCTGTGCAGCGGTCAGCGATGTGTACTCGACCTTGGACGCGTCGCCGAGAACCGCAGCGGCAACCGCCTTGCACAGCTCGACATCGAAGCCGACGTAGTTCCCCGCGTTGTCCTTCGAGCCGAAGCCCGGAAGTGTCTCGTTGACGCCGCACTTGAGGGTTCCGCGTTGGATCACGGTATCCAGCAGACCCCCAGCACCCTGTGATGGCGGCGCCGTCGTCTCTGTTGCGGCGGTGGTCGTTGTCGTTTCGCCGCCGGTCGTTCCGCATGCAGCGGCCACCATGGCGAGCACAACCACCAAAAGGATCAGTCTCTTCCCCATTCGTCCTCCAGCTCCTGTAGGTACGCGGGGTGTTCCCGCAGTCCTGTCAACTTAGCTGGCGGGGAATACCGACTTCAACTGGTACCAGGTATTCCGAGGTGGTGGCGGTCAGCCGAGCGCGGTCGCGATTCGGTCCACCAGGGATTCGACGTCCATCCCGACGGATTCCAAGACGGCGGCGGCCGAGCCGAACGGCAGGAATCGGTCAGGGAGACCGATGGTGTGCACCTTCGACGAACCATCGCTCAGCAGATCCATGACCCCCTCCCCGAAGCCGCCTGACAGCACGTTGTCTTCGATCGTGATGACGTGAGGAACGCCGGCTGCCCACTCGTGAATCCGCGGGTCCATGGGTTTGACCCAGCGAGCATTGACGACTCCTATCGACAGGCCTCGCTGCTCGAGTGCGATGGCGGACTTGACCGCCGACTCCACCATCCTCCCCACCGCGAAGATCACGGCGTCGGTTCCCTGCCGGAGTTCTTCCCACACGCCGACCTCCATGGGTTCGATGGGGAGCCCGGGCAGCGAGCCGGCCGCACCCTTCGGGAAACGAATCGCTATCGGCCCATCCGTGGTCACCGCCGTACCGATCATCGCGCATAGCTCTGTGGCGTCCGATGGAGCCCCAATCGTCATGTTGGGGATCATGCGAAGGTAGGAGAGGTCGAATGCACCGTGGTGTGAGGCGCCATCCGGCCCCGTAATGCCGGCCCTGTCGATCAGGAACACGACCGGAAGATCGTGCAGTGCGACGTCCATGGTGACCTGGTCGAACGCTCGTTGGAGAAAGCTCGAGTAAATGGCGACAACGGGGCGAAGCCCCGCCATTGCGAGCCCGGCAGCGAGGGCGACGGCGTGCTGTTCTGCGATCCCCGTGTCGATGACACGATCCGGCAACTCCTCAGCCATCTCTGCGAGACCGGTGCTCGAGATCATCGCAGCAGAGATACCGATCAGCTCGGGATGCTCCCGCGCTGCGTGCACAAGCGCCCTGCCCGCGATGTCGGTGAGCTTCAGCTCGGAGTTCTTGGGCTGGCCGGTAGGCACGTGGAACGACCCAACGCCATGCAGTTTGTCCACCTCATCACGAATGGCCGGCTCGTACCCCTTGCCCTTCTCCGTGACCACGTGCACAACGGTTGGTTCATCGAACGCGCGTGCATGGGCGAACGCTTCCTCCAGTGCTTTGATGTCGTGCCCGTCGATCACTCCGGAGTACTTGAGGCCCATGGCGTCGAATACGGTTCCGGGCTCGATCAGCTGCTTGAGGCCCTCCTTGAGTCGCCTGGCCAGCTCGTCCGCGCCCTCGCCGACCCCGGGGATGCCACGCAGCATCTTGCCCAGTGCCTTCTTGGCCCACTCATACCGAGGGTCGAATCGCATGTGGGCGAGCGCCGCGATCCCGCCGACGGTGGGGGCGTACGACCGGCCGTTGTCGTTGAGGACGATGATCAGACGCGGCGGCTGCACAACCGCAATGTGGTTCAGTGCCTCATACGCCATGCCACCGGTGAGCGCACCATCGCCGATCACGGCCACCGTGTAGGCATCTTCGCCTCGGCGAGCGACGGCCAGCGCGTTTCCAAGCGCGTAGCTGAGTGCGGTGGACGCGTGGCTGTTCTCCACCCAATCGTGCTCGCTCTCCTGCCTGTTCGGATAACCGGAGAGACCACCGAACTGACGCAACTCGGAGAAGTCCTGCCGGCCCGTGATCAGCTTGTGGACGTACGCCTGGTGGCCGACATCGAAGATGATCCGGTCCCTCGGGCTGTCGAAGCTGCGGTGGATTGCCAGCGTCAGCTCTACGACGCCGAGGTTCGGCGACAGGTGCCCGCCCGTGTTGCTGATCTGGTCGACAAGATACGCGCGGATCTCCGAACTCAGCTCCTCGAGCTGTTCGTACGAAAGCACCGCGAGGTCGCGGGGATCATGAATCTGTGCCAGGAGACCATCACTCATCGACGTCCTCGAGATCGACGGGTGAACGACAGACTAGTGGCGAATCGGGTGGAAGCTCGGGGAACGACATGCGACCGGCGTGTCAGTCGCGTACCATCGGACAAGCGGCACCTGTGCACGCATGGAGGAAGGAAGACCAATGAAACGATCAAGAGCGGTCCTGCTGCTCGTCCTTGTACTGGCGCTGGTCGCAACAGCGTGTGCCAAGGGAGCAAGCGGCGACTACAAACTGGTGAAGCCAGACACACTCACGGTCTGCACCGATGCGCCCTACGAGCCGTTCGAGTACCAAGACGCGAATGGGAACTGGACCGGGTTCGACATGGACCTGATTTCCAAGATCGCCGACGGCCTCGGGCTGAAGCTGGAGGTCACCATCCAGCCGTTCGACGGCATCTGGCTACAGCCCCAGGCAGGAGCGTGCGATCTGGTGGTTTCGGCGATGACGATCACACCGGAGCGATCGGCCGCAGCGCTCTTCTCGGACCCGTATTTCGACGCCGATCAGTCGCTGTTGATCCGGAAGTCGGATGAGGGAACACTGACCTCGCTGGCCGACATGGCCGGCAAGACGATCGGTGTCCAGACCGGAACCACCGGAGAGATCTACGCGCAGGAGAACGCGCCGGCAGATGCGACACTCAAGTCGTTTGATGAGCCCGCCGCAATGTTCCTTGCACTCCAATCGGGCGATATCGACGGCATCCTGCAGGACTTCCCCGTGAACTTGGACCGGGCCAATCAAGACCCCGCCAATTTCGTGGTGACCGAGAAGTTCGCCACAGGAGAGCAGTACGGTTTCGCGACGAGCAAAGATCGCACCGCTCTGATCGACGCTATCAACAGCGAACTGAAGAAGCTGAGGGACAACGGTGGCTACGACGAGGTCTTCCAGAAGTACTTCCCTGGCGGATGAGCCACGTCACAGCAGGCATGACATGGGGGAGACCCGGTAGGGTCTCCCCCATCACTTGAACGGAGGAGAGGTGAGCAAGCGACAGAGATCCAGGCTCATACGGATCGCGATCTACATCGTCACAGTCATCTTCTTGGCACTGGTAGGACGGGCCATCGACTGGCCGGTCCTAAGAGAGGCGCTCTTCAACTGGGGAATTGCGAAGGAGCAGTTCCCGCGAGTGCTCACCATGGCAGCTCGAAACACGTTGATCTTCACCGCTTTCGGTTTCGGCGGGAGTCTCATTCTCGGACTGGTGCTGGCTCTCATGCGTCTGTCGTCGATCCGCCCCTACAGGTGGTTTGCGTCCATCTACATCGAGACATTCCGAGGGTTGCCTGCACTGCTCACGATCTTCCTCATCGGATTGGGGGTTCCTGTAGCCACCGGACTGCGTATCCCGGGTGTCTACACGGCGGGCTCACTTGCACTGGCTATCGTCTATGGCGCCTACATGGCAGAGACGATCAGGGCGGGGATTGAAGCAGTGCCGAGGGGCCAGATGGAGGCCGCACGGTCGCTTGGCATGACCTACGGGACAGCAATGCGAACGATCATCATTCCCCAAGCGTTTCGCATCGTGATCCCTCCCATGACCAACGAGTTCATCGCACTCCTGAAGGACACGTCACTCATCTCGGTGCTCGGCGTCACCGATCTCACTCGAGAGCTGACCCGATTCGGAAGGGACGGCGTCATCCACCTCTTCAACGCCACACCACTGGTCGTGGCAGGTCTCATCTACCTGGCGATGACGGTCCCGATGACGAGGGGGGTTGCTCAGCTCGAGAAGCGAGCCGCCAGGGCAAGGTGAAAGGAGAGACGATGCCAATGCCTCCCATACAGGTCGTCGATCTCCACAAGTACTTCGGGGAACTCGAGGTCCTGAAAGGAATCGACTTCCAGGTCAATTCTCGCGAGGTCGTATGCGTCATCGGACCGTCGGGCTCCGGCAAGTCGACCCTGCTGCGGTGCATCAACCGACTCGAAGAGCCTACCGCCGGCAAGATCTACATCGAAGGTGAGGACATCACCGACCTGGATGCCGATGTCGACGCGCTGCGGACCAAGATCGGCATGGTGTTCCAGCGCTTCAACCTCTTTCCACACCTCACCGTGCTCGCCAACTTGACCATTGCGCAGCGCAGGGTGCTGAAACGTACCTCAGAGCAAGCGCAAGATGTCGCCGTCAAGATGCTCGAGCGCGTCGGATTGAGCGAGAAGGTGGACGAGTTCCCGATCCGACTCTCAGGAGGTCAGCAGCAGCGGGTCGCCATCGCACGAGCCCTCTGCATGAACCCCGACATGATGCTGTTCGACGAGCCCACCTCGGCGCTCGACCCCGAACTCGTCGGTGAGGTCCTCGACGTCATGCGAACACTCGCCGAAGAGGGCATGACGATGATGGTCGTCACCCACGAGATGGGGTTCGCCCGACAGGTAGGCGACAGGGTGACGTTCATCGACGGTGGTGTCGTCGTGGAAGAGAACACGCCGGAGGAGATCCTGCTGAATCCGCAGCAAGAACGAACCCGCAAATTCCTCGAAGCAGTCCAGCACTATTGAGCGTCATCGCGCCTTGCTCGACCACGCGTACTTCGTGGTGCGTATCGTGGGTGCGACTGGAATCGCCAAGGACAACGACCGTCACGAGATACGAAATGCGCCGTACAACGCACGGACCCGCCTGCGGTAGGTCCTAGCGGGCTTTGGCTCGTCTGCTGATCGTCCTCGCAATGATCGTCAGAATCAGAATCAGCAACATCAGCTCCAGCGACCCGGCCCAGGCACGGGCGTGGGCAGCCTCGTACGGCCCCCGGGCCTCCGAGTAGACCAGGAGCGGCAACGCCGACTGTGGCTGCCCGATGAGCTGCGGCACGATCTTGAACGCACCCAGCGCAGTGAGTAGCAGAGGCGCGGTTTCGCCGGCGGCTCTCGCCACGGCGAGCATTGAACCGGTAACGAGACCGTTCGACGCCGTTGGAAGCACGACCTTCATCACCACTTGCCAACGGCGTGCTCCCAAGCCATAGGCCGCGTTCCTGAGATCGTCGGGCACGAGCCTGATGATCTCCTCTGACGAGCGGGCGACGATCGGCAGCATGAGCAGCGTCAGCGCCAACCCACCGGCCAGCGTCGAGAAGCCGATTGTGCCTTGCACGAGGATGGCGTAGATGAACAGCCCCACGAAGATCGACGGGACGCCTGTCATCACGTCGGTGAAGAACCTGATCAACGGGCTCAACTTGCTCTGCCGGTACTCGACGACAAACGTCGCGGCGCCGATGCCGAGGGGCACGGCAAGGACCGACGCAATCGCGACCATGTAGATCGTGCCGACCAGACCCTGTAGGTACCCGCCGCCGGGACGCCGTTGTGAGAACGGCTGAACCGACGACAGGAAATCCCACGACATGGCGCCGGCTCCACGTCGGATCACCTCGAAGAGAATCAACGCGAGCGGAATCACCGCGAGGACCACGGCCGCGATCAAAACACCGGTTGCGAGCCGATCCCGTCGCTTGCGCTTCGTCGCATTCCGACCGATGTCGCGGAGCGGACCGACCGTGGAGGCACTCACAGGTTCTGCTCCTTCGCGACGTGGCCACCCGTCATCCACACGATCAGCCGGGCAGCCATGTTCACGATGACCGTGATGACAAACAGCAGTACGCCCACGCCGATCAGTGCTTTCACGTTCTCAGGTGCCGCTTCCTGAAACGTCACCGCGATGATCCCCGCCATCGACTGTCCCCCTCGAAAGAGCGAGGATGGGATCTGCTGTGAGCCGCCGATCAGCATGGCGACCGCGATCGTCTCACCGAGGGCCCTGCCGAGCCCGAGCATCGTCGCGCCGATGATGCCTGGTCTGGCCCTCGGAAGCACGACGTGCCGCATCATCTCCCAACGGGTCGCGCCGAGCCCATACGCTGCGGAGATCTCGGCCTCCGGCGTGTTCGCCATCACCTCCCGCGTCACGGCCATGATGATGGGCAGAACCATGAAGGCCAGCACGACTCCCGCAGCGAAGTAGTTGTACGTCACGATCGGGCCGCCGAGGAATGGAATGAATGAGCCGAGCGTGCCCACTACCAGGTTCATGATCGGTCGCAACACCGTCGGCACGAAGAACAGCAGTCCCCAGAGCCCGAAAACGACGCTGGGCACCGCAGCGAGCATCTCAATCGTGTAGGTGAGCGGAGCTGCCACCCTTCTGGACGCGGCCTGCGTGATGTAGAGCGCCACACCAACCGCAAGCGGGACCGCAATGACGAGCGCAATCACCGATGTCGTGAGCGTGCCCACGATGAAAGCGAGTGCTCCGTACTCACCGGTGATCTCGGCTCTCGACGTCCCCGGATCCCAGACGGAGCTGGTCACGAACGACCATCCCTCGTGCTGAAACACCGGCCACGCCTGAATGGTCGTCGAGATCAGCATCGCTGCGAGGATCAGCAGCACGCTGGCGCCCGCGAGCCCGAGGATCAGACGGAACGTCGTGTCGGCGCTCAGCCGCCCTCTTCGACGTCCCGACAAGTCGCCTGCTACCGCCACTCCCCTTCCTTTCGCTCGAGAGGGGTCCCGGATGCCCGGGAGCCCTCCGAGTCATCCAAGTGCGATCTAGCCTTCCGAGTTGATCAGATCGACCTTCGCCAGCGCCTTCTCCTGCAAGGAGTCCGGCAGTGGCGAGTAAAGCAGCTCACGTGCCAGGTCGTCGCCGTTCTGGAGGTCCCAGGTGATCCATGCCTTCAGCGCATCGGCCATGTCCTGGTCATAGCCGCACGTCCAGCTCAGCAGCCATGTTGCACCGGCGATCGGATACCCCTCACCGCCGACGTTCAAGATGTTGAAACGAAGGTCGTCGGGAATGGTGATGCCGTCGGCGGCCGCGGCCGTCGACTCGAGCGTGGGCTCGATGGCGTTGCCATCATCGTTGATCATCTTGGCGACCGGGATATTGTTCTCCATTGCGTACGAGAGTTCGATGTAGCCGACCGCGCCCGGGTTCTGCTGAATCTGGGCGGTCACACCATCGTTCTTCTCGCCGCCAACCGAGTTCGGTGCGGGCCACTCGACTTGCTTGCCCGCACCAGGACCGTTCTTCCAGGCATCCGAGACGCTGCTCAGGTACGTCGTGAAAATGCTGGTGGTTCCCGAACCGTCAGAACGGTGCGCCACAATGATGTCCTCATCGGGCATGGTCACATCTGGATTCAGCGCGGCGATCGCGGGGTCGTTCCAGTTGGTGATAGTGCCGAGGAAGATGTCGGCGAGGGTCGGACCGGACAGGATCAGTGAATCGAGTCCCTCGACGTTGTATGCGACTGCAACGGCGCCGAACACTGTCGGAATGTGAATTGGATCACACCCGCGGGCGGTCTGCGCAGCGGCGATCTCGTCATCCTTCAGAAACGCGTCCGACGCGCCGAAGTCCGTCTGCTGGCCGATGAACTGCTCGACGCCACCACCCGAGCCGATCGACTGGTAGTTGATCGACACGCTCGGTTCGACGCTCTGGTAGGCGCCAATCCACTCTTGATAGATGGGAGCCGGGAACGAAGCGCCCGCACCGAGCAGGTCGACCGGCCCCATTGATCCCGCCGTCCCAGATGATCCTTCGGTTGTGGTTGTGCTCGACGTTCCACCGCACGCTGCGGCGACCAGCGTCAGCACGATGATCAGAGGTACCAGCCTCGATGGCTTCATGTCACCCTTCCTTGTTCTCGCCCAGGTCTGTCAACCGGCCTGGTCCTGAAGGACGCTACGCGGGGCACGTGACCCCGACATGGCTGAAACGTGAACGACAGGTGAACGTCGGACCGGCGTTGCTTGTCCCACATTCACCGTGATCGGTTCTTGGTTCCCGGCAAGAACGCGGCATCATCAGTCACGAGACCCCGGGGCCACACGGCGTCCTTCCGAGAACCGCGAACCGAAGACTGCCGAAACGAGCGGCGCTCGTTTCAGGCCTTGGGTATCCAGAAGCGAAACGTGGATCCGATGCCAAGGTCGCTCTCCACGTCGACCCCTCCGCCATGGCGTTCAACGACGTGTTTGACGATCGCGAGACCCAACCCCGTTCCACCCGATCTTCGGGATCTGGCCGCGTCCACCCGGTAGAAGCGTTCGAAGATCCTCGGAAGGTCCCGAGCGGGGATGCCGCTTCCCTGATCGGAGACCGTCACCAGCGCACGCTCGTCCTCTTCAGCCACACTCACCCGCACCGTAGATCCTGCGTCTGAGTACACCCTCGCGTTCTCCATGAGATTGCCGACGGCGAGTGCGATCTCCCTCGCGTTGGCTCGAACCGTTACCTCGGCTAACGAAGACTCCAGTTTGATCCCGGACTCGTCAAAGGACGGCTGTCGGTCTCTGAGCTCGGACTCGACGATGGGAACCATCGAGACGACCTCCATCGCGGGTGAGGCTGCTTCGAGCCGGGACAGATCGAGCAGATCACTCACGAGCGCAGCAAGGCGAAGTAGCTCGGCGTGGAGCCGCTGGGCGAACATCGCAGCGGTTTCTGGCTCGTCGGGTAGAGCGCTCTGGATCGTCTCACTGGCTGCAAGCAGCGCGGCGACAGGAGTCTTCAACTCGTGCGAAGCGTCTGCGACGAAATCCTTCTTGATCTCCGCTGCCTGCCGATTCGCTGTCACATCGTGCAACACGATGAGGGCTCGACGCTCGTCCATCGGCTTCACGGTCGCGTGGAGCCATCTCGACGGACGCCCATGCTCGAACACCTCGGTCGCGAGCGCAGCTCCTGACGAGACATGTCGGGCCAACCTGCGTATCGATGCCGG
>Ga0315535_1002731_pt1 | contig 11068 bp, 7 predicted proteins | sample SalMarSW160220MG_2_FD_203092 | JGI IMG/M metagenome (GOLD analysis project Ga0315535, IMG submission 203092) | Salt marsh sediment microbial communities from the Plum Island Ecosystem LTER, Massachusetts, United States - Salt Marsh Sediment SW1602-20 ...
GAGCTCCGCGGGGTGCTGCTGCGTGTGGCGGACGGGCTCAGCGAGGACGCCGCGGCAGCGGTGCCCCCGCAGCGGGGTGCCGCCCCTGGGCCGGTCGCTCCTCGGCCCGTTGCCGTGACCGCGCAGGAGGTGCGCTTCCCGCTGCTGGGGCTGGCGCTGCGACGGGACGACCTGGCCCTCGCTTCCCTGGCCGGCCCCGAGCTGCTACCGCCGCGGCTGGTGGCGCGCGTGCTGGCGCGCCTGGAGGGGCTCCCGCCCGTGGAGCGGCTGGCCGATGCGCTGGCGCTGGCGGTGCAGGAGGACCTGGTGATCATGCAGTCCGGAGCCGACGACGCCGGACGCGCGGAGCTACTGCAGGTGTGCTTCCCCAGCGGCTGGGATCCGGCCGCCCGAGCCGGCGCCGACTTCGCCGCCCTGCACGCCCCGGTGCCGCACGGCGAGATCCTCAGGCGGGCGGCGCCGCCGCTTGTGCGCGCGATGGTGGCCAGGGGGCCGTTCGTGCGTTACGTCTGGAGCCTCGCACCGGACGGCCGCCTCGACCGCAACCCGCGCCGAGTGCCTGCCAGTCCGGCGGTGCCGCCGGCGGCGCTGTGGTTCCGGGTCGAGCGGCAGACGGTCATGCCGATGCCCGAGCTTCGGCGGGCGCTCTTCACCATCCGCGTCTACGTAGCGCCGCTGGCGGCGGTGCTCGGCAGCCGCGAGCGGCGGACCCGCCTCGCGGCCGCCGTCGCCTCGATGGACGAGGCGACGCTCGTCTACAAGGGCATCGGCTCGACGCGCGCCGAGCTGCTGCGCTGGCTGGGCGCGGCGCCGGCCGCCGGCTGAGCGGCACGCCGGCCAGCCGTGAGCCGGCGGCGCGGCTACGGCGACTCTATCTGGATGTCGCCCTTGACGCCGCCCAGCACCACCACGTCGTTGCTGTTGAGGTAGTAGCGCAGGGTGCTGCCCTGCAGCACGTCCTGCCCCTTGACGCTCTTGGCCGGCGAGCCGGTCAGCACGGCCAGGCCGGCCGCTTCGTCCAGCTGCAGCGTGCTGGCGGTCGTCACCCGGCCGGCCGAGGTGACGCGCACGTTGCCCGTCAGGGTGGTGTGGCGCGTCTGGGTGTCGAACGTCATTCTGTCGGCCGTGGCGTCGAGCGAGGGGGAGTCGCCCTTGGCCGCGCGCGTGAGCTCGATGGGTCCGTCCATGGTGCCGGTGTCGCTGCCCTGATCGAGGAAGAAGCGCGTGCCCTTGACCGTCGTCCGTCCCTGCACCAGCGTGACGCTCGGCTTGGTGGCGCGATCCGCGGTGGCGATGCAGCCCGCGCGGGAGATGGTGACGCTGCCGTCGAAGAGCTCGAGCGTCTGCTGCTCGGCGGGGTTGGTGCCGGCGGGGTTGGTGCCGGGGGCACCGCTGCCGGCCGGGCCGCTGCTGGCGGGCGCCGTGCCCGCCGGGGTGCTCGGCTGGCCGGGTGCCGTCTGGCTTGAGCCGGGCTGAGTCGCCGCGCCCTGGCCGCTGCTGGTGGCCTGGCCGCTTGGCTGGCTGGCCGCCGTGTGGCTCGAGCCGGCCTGGGAGCCGCTCGCCGCCGTGCCCCCCTCCGGGCTGCGCACGACCGCGACGTTGGAGCGCAGCTCCGTGTCACTTCCGACCTTGGTGTCGACGAAGCCGGGGTCCGGACCGTAGAGCAGCGTCTGGCGCATGCCGTCGGCGCAATTGGGGTTGTTGCCGATGAAGCGCGCGCCGTTGGCGTACTGCGCCTTCAGCGTCACCACGATGGTGGTGTCCTTGCGTGTGAGGGTCACCTGCGACTCGGTCTGCCCCAGCGCCGCCGGGGCCAGCGTCAGGCAGGCGAGCGCGACGCCCGCTCGCCAGGCGTCACCGGCGCGGCGCAGGGCGGCCACGCTCAGCCACCCGCCGCCTGCCCGTTGCTCACGAGCCGCCCGCGGGCGTCATGGCGAACGCCGACCGGTCGAACTGGCTGGGCGCGGAGGCGTCGATGGCCTCGAAGTAGTCGTACTTGACGTCCTGCCGGATGCGGTCGGCACGCAGCGAGGAGCCGTTCTTGCTGTCCACGGCCGTCGCCGGGTGGCCGGGGCTGCCGAGGATCTCGGCCAGCGACTGGCTGTCGTCGAAGAACACGCTGGCGCCCTTGCTGGTGATGCTGCCGTCGATCACCGTGACGTTGCCCGTGGCGTAGAGCTTGTTCACGTCCGTGAGGACGCGGATCTCGTCGGCGGTGATGGTGAGCTTCTTGCCCTCGGCGCTCAGCCGGGTGATGGTCACCTGCTTCGCGGGGTCGGTGAGCTGGCCGAGGTTGCGCTTCTCCTCGTAGACGAGCTTGCCCGCCTTGGCCGACTGGTTGCCGTTCACCAGCGACACGTCGCCGGTGCTGGTGGAGCGATCTGTGTCGACCTCGAACGCCACCTGCGTGGCGGCGATCTTCACCGGCGCCTGCCCCGCCTTCGCCGGCTGCACCACGATGGCGACCCCGCCTTGCAGCGTGCCCAGGCCGGTCGCCTCGCTGTACTCGAGGCTGGGTCCGGTGGCCGTGAGCCGGTCGCGCACGACCTTCACCCCATCCGTGAAGGTGGCGGTCCGCTCCCCGCCCTTGAAGATGGAGGTGTTGGCGGGCGCCTTCAGCACGGCGTCGTGACCGTAGATGGTGAGCGTCGAGACGGTGGCCTTGATGCCGTAGGGGTCCGGGTTCCGGTACTCGATGGGGCCGAAGCGCAGGTTGCCGGACTGCGTCCCGCCGTTGTCGTCGATGGTGATGACCCGCTTCTGGTTCGTCTGGCTCGGGCCGCTCTGCTGCTTGGAGGCGTCGCCCGCCGTGGCCGGCTGCGAGGCGGGCTGATCCTGGGCCGAGCCGACCGCGGTCGCGGCCGCCACCAGCACGCCGGCCAGAAGCGCGAGCAGCACCCGTCGTAGGCTCAAGGGGACTCCTTCCCGGGCGGCGACACCACGAACGTCCCGTAGCCGACGGTGCCGGGACCGCCCGCCTGGAACGTGGTGAAGTCGAAGCCGATGCGCATGTCCTCGAACACGATGGTGTTGTTCTCGGGGTCCGTCACGGTGACGTGCGGCACGTCGAACTGCCCCTTCTGCTGGTCGATGAGCACCTCACGGCCGCCCTTGGCGACCATGTTGAGCGTCACGTCCTGCGACAGCAGGTGGGCGGTGATGTGCCGGCCGCGCAGGTTGTCGTTGCTGCCGATGACGACCTTGTCGGAGGCCAGGGTGAAGTCCGTCTTGCCATTCACCTCGCGCTTGCCGTTGGTGATGTCGAGCAGCGTGGTCTCCCGGAGCTGGGGGTCGAACGTCACGGTCGGCGCCTGGAAGGCCCACACCGCGTGGGGGTCGGCCTGCGGGTAGAGCGCGACATCGGCCTGGTGGAGGGTGATGATCGAGCTCGGCACCGTCCTGCGGTGCTGCGGCAGCAGGGCAACGATCGCGAGCACGGCGACCACGGCCAGGAACGCGATGAGGGCCAAGCGTGCCACACCAGAATCTACCAATCGTCACCGCTGAGAAGGGTGACGCCCGATGAACGCGGCCTTCAGGCCGGCTCGGCCGCAGCAGCCGCCGACGCCTGGGCGGGTGCCGCCGCAGGGCTACTCGAAGAAGACGGAGACCACCCGGTAGTTGACCTTGTGGGCGCCCAGCGGCAGCTCGATCTCGTCGCCGGCGCGTTTCCCCAGCAGGTTCTGCCCCAACGGCGACTCGTCGGAGATCTTGTTGTCCAGCACGTCGGCCTCGTGCGTCCCGACGAGGTGGAAGGTGATGCGCGTGCCGTCGTGGTCCTCCAGCTCCAGGCTGGCTCCCAGGCGGGCGGCCACGTCGTCGCCCTCGGCCGTATCCACGGTCACGGCCCGGTCGAGGATCTCCTCGAGGTCGGCGATGCGCGTCTCGTTGGCGCTCTGCAGCATGCGCGCCTCGTCGTAGGCCGCGCTCTCCCGCAGGTCGCCATCGGCAAGCGCCGCGCCCATGTAGTTGGAGAGCTCCTCGCGCTTCTCCTCCTTGAGGTAGCGCAGCTCCTCCTTGATCTTCTCTAGCCCCTTGGGCGTCAGATAGATGGGTTCCTTGGCCACCGTTCGCCTCACCTCACTGCTTCCTGGCCTGGCCCGGGCCATCACGCCCGGGCCGCGCCCGGCCGCCGCCGGCGCCGGGCCCAGGTACGGATTATACGACCGGCCCGCTGTCATCCGGGCGAGCCGGCTACCCGGCGCGGGTGACGGCTGGGCTGATGCCGGGCCGGAGGGGCCGCTGCCGGGCGCGGGCGGCCGCGGCCGCCCGCGCGCTCGGTTCGCGCCCGCCGCGCCCGCCGCGCCCGGCTCACCCCAGTTGCGCCCGCAACCACGCCACCAGCGGCTCGGCGTCTCCCAGCGCCTGCACGACGCGGTCGCCGGCCTCCGGGGTGAACAGCCACGGCTCGAGCCCCCAGACGCGCACCGACGCGATCCCCTTGCGGCGCAGCAGGTCGGCGCGCGGGTGGTCCGGCGAGGTGCCGTGCGGGGTGCGCTTGAGCTGCTCGCCGTGGATGGCGTAGCCCATGCTCGCCAGGCTGTCCACCACGGCGCGGAGCGCCTCGCCGGAGCGCTGCCGGTCCACGGCGCGGCGGTAGGCGGCGAGCGTCTCCCCCTCGAGACGGTACGCGCCCGCGGCCACGAACAGCCCGTCGGACCCGAGCTGGACGTGCCGCCCCGCCACCGCCCCGGGCCCGCGGCCGCCGAAGGAGACGGCGGCGTGCTCCTTGTAAGGCCGCTTGTCCTTGGTGAAGCGCAGGTCCCGGTAGGGGCGGTACAGGTGCGCGTGGCCGAAGAGCCCCTCGAGCGCGCGCGCGAGCTGCTCCATGGGGCCGTGCACATGCTCCTGGTAGACGTCACGATGCGCCTGCCAGAAGGCCTTGCTGTTGTCCTTCGCGAGATCCCGGTAGAAGTCGATGGCCTCGCGGTGGAAGCCGGAGAAGCCGCCCGCGTCACCCATGCCGCCAGCCTAGCCGAGACGGGCCCCGCCGAGGGCCGGGGGACGAGCCGACCCCTGGCACTCATGCCGGCGAGGAGTCGGCTGCGCGGCTCGCGGCAGGCGCGCGGGTGGCAGGCGCGCGGGTGGCAGGCGAGCGCATGCCAAGCGACCACGTGGTAAGCCTGGGCCGTGGAGGCCCGCCGCGCGCTCCTGCTGCGAGCCTCCAGGAGACCCCATGCCCGACCCCACCAGCGTCATCCTGCTCGACTTCCCGGAGGCGTTCGAGACCGAGCGCCTGGTGGTGCGCGCGCCGCGCTGGGGTGACGGCGCCGCCATGCACGAGGCGATCGCCGAGAGCATCGACGAGCTCAGGCCGTGGATGCCGTGGGCCCAGCAGGTGCCCACGCTCGAGGGCAGCGAGGCCAACTGCCGCCACGCCAGGCTCCGCTTCCTCGCCCGCAGCGACCTGCGGTTCCACCTGGTGCTCGCGGCAACGGACGAGCTGATCGGCAGCAGCGGGCTCCACCGCATCGACTGGGACGTCCGCAGGTTCGAGATCGGCTACTGGGTCCGCACCGGCTTCGGCGGCCGCGGCTACGTCACCGAGGCGGTGAACGGCCTGACGCGCTTCGCGCTCGAGCGCCTGGGCGCGCGCCGCCTTGAGATCCGCTGCGACGCCCGCAACCTTCGCAGCAGCCGCGTGGCCGAGCGCGCGGGCTTCACGCTCGAGGGCGTGCTGCGCTCCGAGCGGCTGGCCGTCGACGGGCGCCCGTCGGACACCATGGTGTACGCCAAGGTCCGGGGGCAAGAGCTCTGAGGCCGCGCCGCAGCGCCCGGTGCCGAGGCCGTGGCAGGCGCCAGCGCTGCGCTCCAGACGCCCGACACGGCGCGGTACAATCGACGTCGCACGGGCCCTTAGCTCAGGTGGTCAGAGCAGTCGACTCATAATCGATCGGTCGCTGGTTCAAGTCCAGCAGGGCCCACCAGTATCGTTCTCCACGGGGAAGCCTCGGCCTTCAGTTGGGCGCGGCTTCGCTTATGAGGGCCGTCGCGCGCTAGTCAGCATGGAGTTCGATGGTCCCCGCGCTCCCGTCGACCGTCACGATCATGCCGTCCCGGAGACGGCTCGTCGCGCCCTCGGCGGCGACCACGGCAGGGAGGCCGTACTCTCGGGCGACGAGCGAGGCGTGGGCCGCCACGGAGCCGCCGTCCGTCACCACGGCCAGCGCCCGTGCGAACAGCGGCGTCCAGGCGGGCGAGGTCATGGGCGCAACGAGGATCTCGCCGGCACGCAGCCGGTCGAACTCATCGGGCCCACGGATGATCCGCACCGGTCCTTTGGCGCGGCCCGGGCTCGCCGGCATGCCCACGATGTGCGCCTCCTCGACTGGATGGCTGCGCATCGCAAGAATCGCCGCGCTCTGGGTAGCCTCGAGGAGCTTGCTCGGCTTGCCGATCACCAGGGGGGGCGCGAGACGGCGTTGGCGCTCCCGTGTGCGGATGCGCTCGGTCACGTTGACCGGCACAGCGTGGCCGGACAGGGCGCGGTCGATCTCGGCGCGCTCGAGGTAGTAGACGTGCTCGGGCTCTTCGAGCACCTGCGCGTCCACCAGGTGCTGACCCAGCCTTCGGAGCGCCTGCCGCATCAGGGGCCAACCCAGCGTGGCGTCGAGCACCTGCTCGTCGCGCACGAGGGCGTAGCGCTGCGCCAACGTCAGCAGTCGATCGAAACGCTTCCGCAGGGTCGGGCGCAGCGCAGCGCGGCAGCGCTCCTCCAACTCCGTTCGTTCGCGTTCCATGGCGGTGATCCGCTCGGGCTCCGGGGCGCTCCACGATAGGTACAGCTCCCCCATGGTCGGTATGGCCGGGTCCAGCGAGACGACTGCGTGCGGGGCGGGCGGCGTGGGGGCCTTGAGGCCGCGCAGGAGAGGCTGGTGCGAGCCGCCGAGGTCGGGGCGCAAGCGCTTCGCGTAGAACTTGGCCAGGAATCCTTCCGTCTTCCAGCCGAAGCCGGCCACGAGCTGCATGGACCAGAACATCTCCCCGGACATACGCGCCAGGTCGGACACCAGGACCACCAGTTGCCGTGGATCGAGGTCGTCCAGCTCGCTCGTGCCCCGCTCGACGCGCTGGCGGTACCGCGGGAGCCGGTCCCCTCGCCAGCGCTTCTCCTCGGGGTCGATGGCCCAGCGCACGGCAAGATCGGGGTTGGCCATCGCAGCCATGAGCCCCACGATGGTCTTCGGACGCCGGAACAGCCCGAGCAACATCTGGGCGACCATGCGTATGTCCGACACCCCGCCCGAAGGCGCGTAGAAGCACCAGCCGTTCACCAGCGCGTGCGTTCCCGTCATCGGGTTGCCCCACCAACGTTGCCCCTCCTCCGCCATGGCGGACTCCATGCTCGGAAGCACGTGGGAGGCGAACAGCGGGGTCACCGGTTCCGGTAGCCACTCGCCGATCCGGAAGTTCCTGACCCAGGCCGTGTTCGGATCCGGTGGCTCCCATGCCACGGGCTCCGGCAGCGCGGTCATCGGCCGCGCCTGCAGCACGTGGAGCACGCCGTCCTCGTAGGCCCACTCGATGTCCTGTGGAGCGCCGAAGTGCTTCGCGATCCGCTGGGCCACGTCTGCGACCTCGAGCACCTGCTCAGCCGCCAGGGCCTCGACCGGCGCGCGCAGGCGTGTCGGCGCGCCCGCGCTGACGACCCACTCCTCGGCACGGCTCTCGCCCGACACCAGCTGCTCGCCCACGGCGGGCACCGCGCTGATGATGACCTCGTCGCGCGCTCCCGTCACGGGGTTCGCGGTGAAGGCGACCCCTGCCGCTTCCACCCGCAGCATGCGCTGGACGAGGACGGCCATCGCCGCGGCCGCCTGCCCCTGGCGCTGCTGGTACAGCGACACGCGGGGGTCGCACGCGGACCGCCAACAGTGAAGCACCGCGGCGGCGAGCGCGTCCCGCCCACGAACGTTCAGCACCGTTTCGTACTGCCCGGCGAACGACGCCCCGGCGAGGTCCTCCGCGATGCCGGACGAGCGCACCGCGACCGGCTCGACGGAGCCGACGAAACCGTACAGAGCTTCTAGCAGCTCGTGCGGCAAGGCGTCCGGTAGCTCGTCCGGCGCCCTGCCGCCCGCATAGGTCGAGAACACCGAGGCAGGCACGACGACGCCGTCCGGGACCTGGACGCCCAGACCCATCAGCGTTGCCAGGTTGGCTGCCTTCGATCCGCTCACGGCGACGTCGGCGGCAGCATGCAGCGGAACCACTGCGTCCATGGCCTCCCCTTTCTCGCGGTTCGCCATCCGTGGCCGTTCGGTACAAACCACTCCTGGCGGCGACCTGCTTGTCAACGAACTTCGCCTACTCTAGACGGCCAAGGCGCTCCGGTGGCGCTCTTGGACGACGCGCTCCGTCGCCGCAGGTCGTGCCGAGCCGACCAAGTCCGTGGTCGGCGGCCACCGTGTCGGCCCTTCGTGAGCGTGCGTCAGGGAAACCGCGTGACGACCAGCGAGGAGGTAGCCACGGTCACTTCTGTCTCCTACCGTGTTCCCAATCAGCTAGGGCGGTCACCTCGTGCGCCGCTGGACGCCCTGCAACGCCGGAGTGGCTTCCGAGAAGCGCGTCCCCCAGGCGGGGTCCCACGTTTACGACTCCCTGGAGCCACGTCCACACGCGGTTCCAAGTTGTGAAGGTTGGGCCCACCATGCAGGACGGGCGCCGCTGAGTCCGTAGCTATTTCTGGCCCGGAGATGCTCCCGTTTCGTGGGTGCGTCCGCGCTCGAGGGCGAGGAGCCTCTCCGGTCGTTCCGGTTGCACCGAAGCCATCGCTGTGGCGGTCGTCGGCTGGGCGGTGGCCCGACCGTTGGCAATGAGCGCGGCCCCCAGCCTCGTGGACGGTGCCGGTGCGGGTCGGGGTCCGGCAGGGCCCGTCAACCACGCACCCTTCGGGTTCCACGGTTCCCGGCTATCCGCGTGCCGCCGGGGCGGGTGAGGACGCGCTTGCTTCGTGCTTGCCCATGATGACCGTCACGGCGTGGTCCCGACCATCGTCACGCAGGGGCACGCGCCGTGTCGGCTGCGCGCGACCGTCGACGGTGACGGCCGTTACGCCTCGGGCGATGTGGTGAGGGTTCTGCACCTGGATCGTGTAGCAGCTGGCGCCGAACCGGTAGTCCACCTCGAACCCGTCCCAGTCGGGAGTGATGCACGGTTGGACGTCGAGGGCGTCGCCGTGGCGGTGGAGGCCGAGGATCGCCTCGATACCCAGCCGGTACATCCAGGCCGCGGATCCCGTGTACCAGGTCCAGCCGCCGCGACCGACATGGGGCGGGACGCCGTAGACGTCCGCAGCGATCACGTACGGTTCGACCTTGTAACGCGTGATGGCCTCGGCCGATGCGCCGTGCCGTACGGGGTTGAGGAGGTCGAACAGGCGGTATGCGAGGGCCCCGTCGCCGAGCTCCGCGAATGCCCAAGCGGCCCAGATCGCCGCGTGCGTGTACTGACCGCCGTTCTCGCGGATGCCGGGCAGGTAGCCCTTGATGTAGCCGGGGTCCATGTCACCTTGGTCGAACGGCGGCGTGAGCAGCAAGACGATGCCGTCCGTTGGGCGCACCAGGTGCTCGACCACGGATGCCATCGCCTGCGCTGAACGCGTGGGATCACCGGCACCCGAGAGCACCGACCAGGACTGAGCGATCGAGTCGATCCTCGCCTCGTCGTTCCGGTGCGAGCCGAGCGCGGTGCCATCATCGAAGAAGGCACGTAGGTACCAGTTGCCGTCCCAGGCGTGGGTCTCGACCGCCGTTCGGTAGGCTTCCGCCTGGCGCCGGTAGCGGTCCGCGCGGGCTGCGTCGGCACGTGCGTCGCACAAGGGCGCGAAGCGCCCCAGGGTGGCGATGAGGAACCACGCGAGCCACGTGCTTTCCCCATGTCCGCCGATCCCGACCCGGTTCATGCCGTCGTTCCAGTCGCCGCCGCCTATGAGCGGTAGGCCGTGCGGGCCCACGGTGCAGGCTCGATCAAGCGCCCGACAGGCATGGTCGTACAGCGAGAACGTCTGCTCGGTCTCCGAGACGCGATCGTATCGGTCCTGTTCTTCGGGCGTTAGCGGAGGGGCCTGCAAGAACGGAACGCTCTCGTCCAGGACGGCACCGTCGGCCGTGTGGTCGATATAGCGTTCGATCACGAACGGAAGCCAGGCAAGATCGTCGGAGATGCGGGTTCGTACGCCGTGGGTTCCGCCCGGATGCCACCAGTGCAAGACGTCGCCTTCCTCGAACTGGTGTCGCGCCGCTCTCAGAAGCTGAGCGCGCGCCAGCTCGGGCGCAGCGTGCATCACCGCCATCACGTCCTGAAGCTGGTCGCGAAAGCCGAACGCTCCGCCGGCCTGGTAGAAGGCCGTGCGCCCCCACAGTCGACACGCGATCGTCTGGTACGGCAACCAGCGGTTGAGCATCACGGTCATCGCGGGGTCGGGCGTGCGTACCGTGATGGCGCCGAGGCGCTGGTCCCATGCCCGGTGCAGGTCCTCTTCGGCGGCGTCGAGCCGCGCGGGGTCACGGAAGCGCCGGATCAGGTCCCGTGCCGCCTCACGGTCCGCGCCAGCGCCGAGCAGGAAGAACACCTCCTCGCTGCCTTCGGCGGGGAGATCGACGTGGACCTGGAGGACCGCACAGGGATCCCGCCCCGCCTCCACGCGCCCGGACAGCCCTACCCGTGCCAGCGCTGCCGGTCGAGCCACGCTGCCCTCCCGACCCAGGAACTCCTCCCGATCCGTCGTGAGACCGTGCGGGGCGCGGTTGGCGACCAGGAACGCTGCCTGCGACGGGAAGGACGGGCTGTACGGATTGCGGGCCAGCAGGGCCTCGAGATCGCCGTCGTACTCGGGGATCACGAACGCCTGTGTGCCCTCGCGGATGCTCCCGAGCACCCATTCGGCGTAGTACGTGACGGTGATGCGTCGCGGACGTGCCAGGAGGTTCTGGAGCCGGAGCCGCGCCACCTTCAGCGGCGCGTCGGACGGCACGAACAGGTGGAGTCGCTGGTCGAGGTCGTGGCTGCCGTGGAAGAAGCGCGTGCTGCCGGCTGCGTGGTGTACCTGGTACGGGGTTCGGCCGGG
>Ga0315535_1002733_pt1 | contig 11065 bp, 16 predicted proteins | sample SalMarSW160220MG_2_FD_203092 | JGI IMG/M metagenome (GOLD analysis project Ga0315535, IMG submission 203092) | Salt marsh sediment microbial communities from the Plum Island Ecosystem LTER, Massachusetts, United States - Salt Marsh Sediment SW1602-20 ...
AACTTCATTTTCCCCACCCTAAGGCGCTAATGGCCGCATCTGCATCGTTAATGATGGCTTTGAGCTCCTTGAGTGTATCGGCGATGTCACCATCCGCGGTTGCTGCCTGGAGATCATGTGCACGCATTTTCAGATTCTGAATATGCCAATTGGCGTTGTTGATCTCTTGCTGCTCTTCTGCTTCCTTTAGTTTCATAGCCTCTCCTAAACTGGCACTCCGGGAGGGATTCGAACCCACATTTTCATCCAATTACCTTACTCATGATTCGTAGTCATGGTGGTTACCGGAGCATCTATATTGTATTTATCCACTTTCTAAAGTCAATACTTTTTAGAAAGTAAACGGGAAAATCAACTGTATCAGGATCGCCAATGATGTACCTAGGATATGCATGAAGGTGTTATCCCATCTGACATCGTGCTCATGAATCTCCACAACCAGGAACAAAATCAAACTGATAAGAGCAGCAATTGCCCACGGCAGGTGAGCGAAAAGCAATCCATAGCCAAAGAATGTACCGATGGACATATGGATCAAATCGTTTCGGCCAAGTAGGACGTCTAGCTTTGTTATTCCGGTGTGTGGAAAGAAGTACGGAGGGATCGTAAATGATTTCCCAAACAGCTTGAATGTCCATGGTTTGTACATATTCATTCCCGGTACATTCAAATGGTTCTTTGTAAATTGATCAGCTAGAACTGCAATGTAGGGAATAGTCAAGAAGAATGCTGCTACATAATGCCAAAACATTTCCGCTCCTATTCTTACTTAAAGACCCACAAAGGACGCTTGTCATTCATGCCAACAGTGTTGTCGCTATGAATATTTCCATCCTTGTCGATGTGGACGATGTTCTGAATAAGTACGGTGTCATAGCCGCGGCCACGATAACCATTTCCGGTGTCAACACGATATGTCTTTGTCTCGCCTGGTCTTCCGTATGAACCCGCTGAACCTAGAATCCAAACCGGCTTGGCAGAATCGCTCATTTTACCTAGTGGAGTAAGCATACAGACCATAATCGTCATCTCCCGGTTAGGATTCTCTGCGATGAGTTTTTCAAGGTTTGGCTTGCCTGGAATCCAGGCGGCGGCGCGCATGATGGTCCATTCACCTGCTCTGCCTGCGATGCCTTCATAAAAATCATTAAATTTCATCTGGGACCTTCCTTTTCTGTGGTTGTCCTAGAAGCAAATCTGGATCTGCTTCCATGTTGTTGTCAATACTCACTGGGTCATACTCAACCCATGTCGGCGGTTTCCATCCCTTAGGAATGGTTCCAAGAGTGATCTCTTCTACCTTTGGGTAGCGGGTCCACATGGCGTCTCCCTGCCAACCTTCCGGCGTATCATCCTCAAACCCAAATTTAGAATAAAAGGACTTGAGGTTGAGTCCCTCGATGTTCATGTAGTTCACCGGGGATAACTTCAGAACAGTTCCAAACTTGTCTGCAGCCTGACAAATTTGTCTCATCACTTCCGTGGCAATGCCCGCTCTGCGCATCTTCTCTGGGACATGAAGGTCATCCAAAACTACGAAGTCCCTGACGATTTCGTAATTCACAAGAGCGAATCCGCCAGGAACATCCATGACTCTAGTATTTGGTCCAACTGGGTTATCTTTGGTGATGGAATCCATATACGATACGAACTTCGTGGTAGATGGATCGCGGACCTTTGAACCAAGTTTGATGACTTCTTTGATTTTCATCGGCCTTTCGTAGAACTCACTTAAGTTTGGAATCGTTCTTAACAAACCAATCCTTTAATTCAGCGATTGCTTTGCCGAAGTCTTCCGAGAAACCATCGAGATAGGTAGATGGGATATCGAGCTCCTTCACGGCGTTCACTGGCCCGCCGTTCTTTGCTACATACCGCAGCAACTCGTTGTACATTGCCTGATAGTAGGAATCAAATCCACGATCTTCCATCGGAGCATCGCCATATTCATCTTCATCGTCCCAATCGTTTTCGACGGGTTCCTCATCACGGGCATTTCCGTATCCGTTGTTGAAGTAGTCGTGCTCTAGACGACCTACTGCGCGGATTGCTTCTCCCTTCGCGGTTTCGGCGTTACCGGATCCAGGCACGTACTTGGACCACAGGGCGTCAAATGCCTTGTTCTCCGCCCATTCGTTAAGAGGCGCATAAAAATCTTGAAATTTCATTACATTACTCCTTAATAGTATTGGTTGGTTGCCTGAATATTGGTAGGAACAATATTGGCACCATCCCAGCCCATCGAGATCATAATATACTCAGGAGCAGCATTCTTCCCGGAATCAAGTTCAAACTTCTTCATGCGGCCCTTGTAATCCATCTGATATACAATCTTGCCTTCGCCGCGTTCCAAATCTCTGATGCGCAGATCATCACGATACAACTCGAAAACGTCGCCTCCGACGTTAATCTTATTCAGATATCCAGAAGAACGGATCAAGCTCAACATTTCGTCCACATTAGAAACCTTTGGGGCACGCTGTGCCTTGAACGTCTCAAGCTTCTGGTTCAAGCTGCCACGAATTTCGCGAATAAATTTATCGTATCCCTTTTGATCTGGAAGAGGCACAACTCCAGCCTTGGATTTGCTTCTCTTGTTCTTCAAATCAATTCTGTCAGGGTCGACAATGATTGCCTTAAAGGTTACCTTCATTCCTGCATCTTCCAATGCTTTGATAACGGTGTTAATTTGCTTTCCAGAAGAACCAGAATAGAAATCGTAGGCGTGCTCGCCTTTCCAGGTATATCCGGTTCTACGGTTGTAGCGGCTCATGGTCTCGCCCTTCTTTCCTCTCGGAACAACCGCCTCGTTTCTGTTAACCACGATATCAGTGCGCTTTCCGTATGTACCAAAGTACTGGACATGCGCAATAGCTGCTGGCAATCCATCGCCGAAGATAAGTAGAGCGATTATTCCGCCCTTCTCAGACTTCATTTCACGGATAGCTGGGCCCTTCTTGGCGACGTCAATAACATCACTGTTTCTGCCAATGAAGTTCCACATCTGACCGTACTTAGTGCGGTTCTTAGTGAAAAACTCTTCAATCCAGGGCCACTGCTTAATCTTCTCTCCAAAATCGCCCCATGCTTCACTAAGAAGAATGTCATAGGACTCAAGTTTCAATTCATTGAACTTCATATTTTTGCTCCAAAATGCTATATTGAATATTTATCCGCGCTTCAAGTTGGTGGACTCGATTTCCCTTCTTACGCGGAGTCCTCGGAGTCTCTTCTCAACTTCTGGGGCAGATAGGGTGGTAGAAATGGTAACGAAAACATCATACGGTTCCTCAGAACCTCCTCCGCCGGAATAATCCCATTTTTCTACTTTGCCTGCGCCATTAACCATATCTGCGACCACTCTATCATTAGGACGTCTTCCGGAATAGCCGGTGAGCTGATAGAAGTGCTCTACCTCTTCATAAAAATCTTCAAATTTCAATGTAGTCTCCTTGATGTCTGGAGCCCGCACGGATAATCGAAATCCGACCTGATCCTTACGAGGGACCTGTTCTGCCACTTAAACTAAGCGGGCGCTATCTTTATTTATTGTAAGGAGATTATTTAAGAAATCAAGGACTTCAAGAGTCCTGACATAGATCCCAGATGTTGCCGAGAATTTCTCCGCATACATTATCTGGGTGATTTGGATGATAGTCCGTGCCTTCTTGGATGTAGTTATCCTTTCCTTCGGCCCGGTCTTGGAACCATTGCGTAGTAAGTGGATGGTCTTCTTCCCAGAGGGAATATTCATTTCGAATGTGCATGCCCACAGTGTGATGGAAGCTGTATATTTCGTTCTTCTCCATCGACCGGACAAAACTTCTATCAGTTTCTTCCATCCTCGAATAGAAGTCGACAGCGATATCTTGAGTAGAGGTGAAATATGGTTTCATTGTCAGTTACCTATTATAGCAGCTTCAAATTGCCTGTTAGGGCATCGATTCTATCTGCGTAATCTGGGCCCAGGGCCAGGCAGGTATTGGTAGAGACACCATTGAATTCGGTAAGTCCTGCATCAGTGATTAAAGCGTGGAAGATAAATCTCTCCTTTGCCTTCTCCATGATATCCAGCATCTCTTCTTCAGAATCAACACCGACAACCACTTTTGTAAAGAGGCCGCGTAACCACTGATCCATCTGGCTATCTCTCATGGTCAATAAAGATCGCGAGGTTAGGATCCATCTTCCCTCACCAGTCAAATCATTATCAGTACGGTCCATTTGATCTAGGAGGACTTTCATTGAAGCATGCGCTACCTGGGCAGCAATCTTGCCCTTTCGCATATTCAAGTCCTTGCGAACTACTATGACTTGTTTGGGAGCAGACATTCTCTTTCATCCTCGACAATGTGGGATATGAAATACATGGTGGGTGAATTCAAAGCCTTTCCGTTTCGGGCATCATACATATGTGCACCGCAATAGACAACCTTGTATGATTCGCCGGTATCTTCATCGTACTTGGTTTGAATTCTGGTTACGTGGTCTAGGTGAGGATTGCAGAAAGAGGTCATGCCGTCAATGTAAACGGTATCTCCAACTTGCACTTCTGAAAGAGGTATTGGCATGTTTCTTCCTTTCTTAGAAACTGGAGCGGCTAGAGGGAATCGAACCCTCACATTAACCTTGGCAAGGTCACAAGCTACCTTTACATCATAGCCGCATCGGCTGGAGCTCTAAGTGAGGATCGAACTCACGACCTCATCCTTACCAAGGATGTGCACTACCACTGTGCTACTAGAGCGAAACTGGAGCCTCATAGAGAATTCGAATCCCTGTTACCGGAGTACAAAACCGGTGTAATAACCCACTATACGAATGAGGCACAATACACCACAAATTCCCTACATTTGCGATGCAGACATAACCTGACGTCATAGGGCATAACTGAATGGGGATCTATTCGGTGCGTCATGCTTACCATCGAATGGATTTTCGCAGCTTGTTACATCACTAAGGGAAATGATGCATAGCAATTTACTGCCCCTATCTGGATCACCGAGTAGGATTCGAACCCACATATTGGGGACCAAAACCCCAAGTCCTGCCCGTTAGACGATCGGTGAATGAAACTGGTCCTCCGAGAAGGAATCGAACCTTCGTCAGACGGTTATCGGCCGTCTACTCTACCATTGAGCTACCGGAGAATATTGTGGATGTATTTATTACATCCGTCGAGCGGTTTATACCACGATTATAATGCTGATCCCGTTCGTGTCAACCTTTGATCTCAATTATCAGTGACAGTCCAATGGTTGGGATTTGTGGTAGTCGTCGTCACGCTTCCGGATGTATAATATTCACCCAGGCTTAGGGATGTATGAAACCAGGAAGGCCGAATCATTGGCTCAGGAACCGTTTCTGGAAATACAATCGGGTCCCTCGGAACCACTTTCAAAACATGTGTTGGGTGAAGCGATTTATCTGGAGCGATATCGTAGCATACCCCGTCTATCACTGCAAATGCGTGCCTGGGCCGAATGACGATGAACTTCTCGCCCTTCTTGAAAGGGTGTCTCTCAAACACGCTCAAAGGAACCAAATCATGACCGGTATGTTCAATAGCATAGAAAAATCTGCTAAGATCCATCCCCGTTCGAATTTTCCTTCCATACTTTGCCAAATGATACTGGCATTGCCTATATGTATAACCAGTAACCAAAGCCATGGTGACTACTGAACAATCATTAGTGTCGCCGCCATTAGGCCCTGGATACTCCTTCAGCTTATTCAACACTTGAAAGGGAAGAAGCGCAGGTAGTTTATTGACATGCTTCTTCCGGCTGAGCCACTGGAACATGATCCCTCCTAGGTGTACTAGAAGTATAAAGGATTGTTCCTATGTAATCAAGAGTTCTTAGTCTGGGTTTCCCGACACTTGGGTTACCGGGAAGCGAAATGGTCAGGACGGCGGGATTCGAACCCACACTGCCCGGCTCCGGACCGGGATGACTACCAGATTATCCTACGCCCTGTCTTGTCTTTCTAAATGGTCTGGGTAGCAGGAATCGAACCTACGCTCCGAGGATCCAAGCCCCGGCCTCTACCACTGACTATACCCAGGTAAACTGGTGGAGCTGACGGGAATCGAACCCACAACCTTCTCGCTGCCAGCGAGGTGCTCTCCCTGCTTGAGCTACAGCCCCATTTACTCTATCGTGAAATTTCTTACGACGGCTCCAACGAGAACCAGCGTGATTAGAAACACGGCAATGCCGGAAGTCCAACCAGCCGCTGCGGTGCCTGCAGCGCCCACGATAAGCCCCACGAACACACCCAACCAAATCGGGGAAGTGATTGCTGTAATAAGTTTGAATTCAGAAAAGAAATCCATTTCTACTTCCTCCGGAAAACTAGATGCCTTTACTGGAATTGAACCAATTCATCCTGAGCTGTGCCCAAGACTTTACCTTGTGTTTGCGATGGACATCTAAAACTGGTGGACCGTAAGAGAATCGAACTCTTACCTTCTGCGTGCAAGGCAGACGTGCTCCCATTATCACTAACAGCCCTTAAAATTGGCGCCCCAGGTCCGGCTAACCTTCGCTGGGGCATAAACTAGATACTGGTTTAGTATAAAGGGTAATAAGCCCTTTTCGCCTAAGTGATTGCTGCAAGTACCTATTTCATTGGCGACCCATAAGAGAATCGAACTCTTTTCACCTCCTGGACAGGGAGGTGTCTTACCAATGGACCAATGGGCCATTTAATGGATGCGGAGGTCGGATTCGAACCGACGACCTCTTGGTTATGAGCCAAGCAAGCTAACCACTGCTCCACTCCGCGTTAAACTGGCACCCCTACGGAGAATCGAACTCCGGTTTCCTCCTTGAAAGGGAGGCGTCCTAGGCCACTAGACGACAGGGACTTAAAAAATTACAAATGCAAAGAACAAAGCAAGAGCGAGTGCTATCGCGGTTTCTAAACCGCTCTGAGATTCTTCTGCTCTCTTCTGTGCAATGAGCTCATCCCACACGTGCTGCGGAATACGCTCTAGGGCATTACGATCGTCCATATTGCGATAGTAAATGCTAACCTATTTTGTGTCAAGTATTTATTTTCATCGAGACTCGGTTGGAATTACTGAATCCTGCGGTTCCAAGTTTTCCAAGTATTCCATGAAAACATACTTTCTGACGCCGCCAACGCTAACCTTGTAGCACTTTTTATCTGTCGGCGTAGGGCCAAATCTGGTCCTATCCCAAAATAGATATGGACCCTTCAAGCGACGAAGTACTCCTGATACCTTGATTGAGTATAAATGCTTATCCTCAATATTCCAAAAGTAACCAGGATACTTAATCGCTACAAATTCAGGAGGCAGTGTTACCATTTCACATCCTTATTTGTGGGCGGTGCCTAGCACACCGCCCTTCACTTCCAATACAAGGAACAGGTTCTCGCTAGGAAAGAATCGGTGAGTACCTTCTACTGTGGACGACATCACTGATGAGCTTCAGTGTGAAGTTATCGACCTGCGGCCCATCTGGCAAAGCCATGATGTACTTGAGGATGGACGGGGAGTACCCGGATACCATCAACCAGCCAGCGTCATCCACTGTCATTGGTACATTGTTTGCGCTCGAAACACGGACGTTCCAGAAAACCAACTGCGGCATACGAACACCAGCGGCGTCGTACTTGGCCTTGATGGACTGCATCAAGCCCTTATTAGAGTTGCTGTCAGCCTTCTGTCCCCATGTATACCTTCCAACTGCGGCATCGAACTGCATGTCGGAAACGATGTACAAACGAGTCGGAACATCTTCCGGGTCGCAGGTCTTTGCAGCTCGCAGGATCATATCGAACACAGCCTCAATGTCAGTGTTTCCGTCCCAGTCTGCCTGGGAAAGATTACGGACCTTGGATGCTACATCCAATCCTACGACATCCTGCAGCCGTGGATGTCGAGAGAAGGTAATGAACTTGTTCTTGAATGGACCGGTGTTACGCTCAGCGTAATACATAGCCAGGGCTACGGATACGTGAAGCGGCTGGCCAGCCATTGAACCAGAAACGTCAGCTACGACAAGTGCATTTTCAGACTTGCCGCCAGTGAAGTCTGGCAAGTTCTTCCACAGGTTGTCCAAGTGGAGCTCTTCATCGGCGGACTGCTGATGTCCCCCATAGAAAGAACCATTCCAGCCGTAGCCATTAGCGAGAATCTTACCGACGATCTCATGCGGGTACAGGACAGACGCATTGGTCTTAGCCTCTCCCTTCTGGACAGCGCCCAGGTAGGAACGTCGACGTGCTTCATCGTGGCGGATGAATGCTCCATTGTAAATCAAGTTGGCGCGCGATGGGACGTACTCGTAGTTGATACCGTCCCAGTTTCGTGCACACATGTCACGCTCAACGATGTTCAGCTTGGCACGCATCTTGGCCAATGCCTTTCGGTACACACGTGGTGTGATGTCCATCTCGCGAATGAATCGCCATGCCAGGTCACGGCTAGCCTTGGATGAAGTATTGACAGACGGCATCCACTTTGCAAGCAAAGATGGCTTCTCGCTGTTGATGTCCTTCTCCAGCTGTGCACAAATCAGGCTGACTACATCTTCATCAAGCTGGGTTCCCAGCAAAATGAAGAGATCGTCCCAACGACCGTATTCCGGAATGAGATTCAGGACTTCACGAACCAGTTCTGGTTTCTTGTTGGCCAAGTGCTTCAAAACGGTACGGAAGTGCTTACGCTCGCCCTGGCCGCCGCGAACGTCGCGGAAGTAGAACAGCAAACGGGTTGCGGAAATTGGGTCCTCCGCGAATGCCTTCTCAAAGAGACTGATTGCCTTAGCCTCGTCCTGGAAGCGGAGACCGCCAGCCTGTCCGAAGTAGTCAATCAATCCATTCAAGGATGATGTATATGCAATTGCACCGTTTTCAGTAACGGTGAGGTTCTGGGTCTTCTGAATTTCATTCAAAAATGTGTTCATGTCTTTCTTCTCCTCTATCAATATCAAGATACATTTACGTTTCAAATATTGGATTGAACTTGCTGTTAGTATCTTCTAAAACTGTATTACCAAGATAGTTTACTTCTAGTGCTACCGTTACACCAAACCACCGAAGTGGCTGCGGAGTCGAACCGCTCCTCTTGCTTACAAGGCAGGTTGAATAATAAATTTGCTGTAACTATCTTCTTCAAAAATCATTGATATGGTCGGAGTTTCCTCCTCTTTCTATATCAAGATGGCTTTTTCTCGTTTGCTTCAAGTATTTGTAAAATTGCTGAAACCATCTTCTAAAACTGGTGGAGCCGCTAGGATTCGAACCTAGAAGGTATAAACCTACTGCCGGGTTACAGCCGGGTACATTATCCAGTTCTGTCACGTCTCCATTCTATAACAAGATGCAATTTTCTTCATACTTAAGAATGTTAAAATTGCTGGTTGCATCTTCTAAAAACAATGTCTATATCAACCTACCAGGTTCAAAGCCTGGAGTGGGTATCGACATTGGTTATTATTGTATAGGGTAAGTAGATAAAGTCAACTCTTACCTTTCTATTATCTGGTGTGCGTGGAAGGATTCGAACCTACTCAGCCAGAGGCAACGGGGTTACAGCCCGTCCTAGATCGCCGTCTCTAGAGCACGCACATTGTCAAGATAGGTGTAAATTGCCGCCAACCGGCCATTCCCCATAGTGGTGGGGAATGTTGGGATCGAACCAACGAATTTGAGGTTGCTGTCCCTATCTTCTAAACTGGTACACCGCTCAGGTAACGATCCCGATTCCCCTGGTTAAGAGCCAGGTGCTTCACCATTAAAGCTTGCAGTGCAAATTATGGAACTGGTACCACCGGAAGGATTCGAACCCTCAGTCTCGTCGCTTAAAAGGCGTGGGTTTTTCCAGTTAAACTACGGTGGCATACTGTGTCTATCAAGGACACTATATGATAAAAAGAAGTGCTACTACCCCGCTGGAATCGAACCAGCATTTCCATCCGTCGATGGTGCCTTCCCAAATTAGACGACGACCCTCACACTTCTAACTGGCTCCAACCCTGGGTAACGATCCCAGCACGTTTCCGCTTAACAGGCGGTTGCGTTCACCATGCTCGCCTCGATTGGAATAACTAGTGAATGGGTTTCCCTTTCACGTTCACTATTGTATGACTATTTATTCTAAAGTCAAGCAATTTGATCCTAATTCTTTCCAAAGAACTACAGAGTAGCCCGGAGTCGGCGCGCGAGGCTGTTCGCCTGGCTCTTCTCTACGGTGGATAATTCATCCGCCGCAAATCTCTCCAACCAAGTTGCTGCATCAAGGATCGCATCCTTGTTAATGGAATCTACCGAATCGAGCGGCTCTGATGCAAGCCGAACTTCGGTGCACTCGTCGATTCCCATCACTCCTCCGTCTGTCAAAAAAACGGTGGACTCAACGACACTCTCAACTGTCCTCCATTCTCTATCAATATCATCGAAAACGCGGTCTCCGGGAGAAATGTCCTCTGCCATCTTTGCCTCCTGATCTCTACTATACATTAAGTATAGCAGTTCTGAAGTCAGAGGTCAACCGTTATGTTGATCGAGTAGGTGGATGATATTCTCGGCTATTCCAATTCGTTGGCGGTGACAATTCTTGATCGGCTCTCTGAATACATTATAGAAATTCGGCGAAAACAGCTTGTTCATCATTACCTCTCTTCATCCCATTCTGGCTCAGCGTAAGTAAAGCACCCGGTACACTTACACATAGGGCACTTCATTTCATGTAGGTCCCTAGAAGCTGGGAGATACATTTCATGACCACACTTGCAAATGATAGTAGTCAGCGAATCGCTGCCAAAATAAGAACTTGGGCTGAAGTATCCCATCAATGATTTCCCAGGGTATGGTTGCTTTCCTCTCTTTCCTGAGTAGCCACCAAAGGACAATCAGGCAGGAGGACGGATGGATCGTCAGGAACGTACTTCCCTAGCATTCCACATTTATAGCTGAGTGGTGTGGCTGCATGATAGCAATACTTGCAGTCTCGGCAGGATTCAGGAATACTCATATCTGATCCCAAGGAACCAAATTGTCTACATCCACATGAAGAGTCAATTTGCATTTG
>Ga0315535_1002737_pt1 | contig 11051 bp, 6 predicted proteins | sample SalMarSW160220MG_2_FD_203092 | JGI IMG/M metagenome (GOLD analysis project Ga0315535, IMG submission 203092) | Salt marsh sediment microbial communities from the Plum Island Ecosystem LTER, Massachusetts, United States - Salt Marsh Sediment SW1602-20 ...
CAGCCGGACCTGAACTTCAATGGGACCGACAGCTTCACCTACCGGGCGACCGATGGCGACCTCACCTCCAATTTGGCCACGGTGACCATCACCGTCAACGCCGTCAACGACGCGCCGGTCGCCGTAGATGACGGGACATACAATACCTACGATGTCGGCGGCTATCTTGAGGCCAATCCTCCGATTGCCCCGATTGAAGTGGCTGCGCCCGGTGTGCTTGCCAATGACGGTGATGTGGACGGTGCGACTCCGCCACCCACGGCGCAACTGGTGACCTTCCCCGGCCACTACACTGCTTTTACTCTCACCCCGGATGGCTCGTTCTCGTACAACGCCGAGGATGGCTACACAGGGGACGACTCGTTTACCTACCGTGCCTGTGACAGCCTGGGTGCTTGTAGCGCGCCCGCGACGGTCAGCTTCTATGTTGACGCGCTGCCCGTGACAAACAACGATGGTTACAGCCTGGCCGAGGACGGGACGCTGACCGTGGATGCGTCGGACGACCCAACGGCGCCCGTCGGCGTGCTTTTCAACGACACCGACGCCAATGGTGACCCGCTCACTGCTCATTTGGTTCCGGCCTCAGGGCCAAGCCACGCTGCCAGCTTCAGCTTGAGCAGCAACGGCTCATTCTCCTACCAACCCGAAGCGGACTGGAACGGGACTGACAGCTTCGAATACTATGCCAACGACGGCGACTTCGACTCGACCGTCGATCCTACGGTTGGCCCGGCAACCGTGACCATCACGGTCACGGCGGTGAATGACCCCCCCAGGCCGGGGAACGACAGCTACTCGCTGGACGAGGACACGACGCTGACGGTTGATGCGTCCGACGATCCTGCGCCGCCCCTGGGCCTTATGGCGAATGACATCGAACCCGATGGCCAGCCGATGGCGGTCACCACAACAGCAGTGTCGGGGCCGTCCCACGCACAGATGTTTACATTGAGCGCCGACGGTTCGTTTACCTACCGACCCGTCGCCAACTATCACGGTCCGGACTCATTCGTCTACCAGGTCTGCGACGACACATTCCCCACTCCATTGTGCGACAGTGGCACCGTGAGTTTGACGATCAACAATGTCAATGATCAGCCGGTGGGCAGCGATGACCCGGCCACCCCGGGAGACTACACGATCAACGAGGACAGCACGCTCAATGTGACGTCACCCGGCGTGCTGGGCAACGACAGCGATCCGGACAATTTCTCGCCCACCCCCGCCTACGCCGGGCTGACGGCATCGCTTGTGAACGACGTCACAAACGGAAGTCTGTCTCTGTACTCGGACGGCAGCTTCACCTATTCGCCCGACCCCAACTACTACGGCACCGACAGCTTCACTTACCAAGCGTGCGATTCGGGTGGGTTGTGCACGGCTGATATCACTGCCAGCATCATCATCAATGCTATCCCCGACGCGCCGGTTGCCAACAACGATCCCGGGACGGGCCCGACCCCGCCGGCGTCAGCCTACCAGATTGATGAGGATGGCGGTGCCTTGGCCGTGTCCGCCACAGATGGCGTCCTGGCCAACGACAACGACCCCGACAACCTGACGGCACCGGTCAACTTTGGCCTGACAGCAGTGCTCGACAGCGGTCCGACGCATGATGTGACGCCGGGTGGGTTCATACTCAACGCTGACGGCTCTTTCAACTACACGCCGGAGGCAAACTTCAATGGCACCGATTCCTTTACCTACCATGCCTTTGATGGCGGGTTGGCGTCTGCATCTGCCACCGTCACCATCACAGTCAACAGCATCGATGATCCGCCTTCTGCTGTCGACGATACAGCTGCGACGACTGAAGACAACTCGGTCGACATCGATGTGGCGGCCAACGATACGGACATCGACAATCCCAATGGCGACCTGCAGGTGGCCCCAGGGACGATCACCAATGTGCACGGTGGGTCAATCCTGCTGTTCGGCGACAATCGAACTGTTCGGTTCACACCGGCTGGCAATGCCAACGACGGCAACACAGCGGGTGGATTTGGCTTCGACTACCAGGTCTCCGATGGCACGCTGACGTCCGCCAATACGGGCACGGTGACGATCAGCGTCTCGGCCGTCAACGACCCGCCGGTGGCCGCAAATGACAGCTACACGATTGGTCAATCGGCAGCTCCAAGCCAGCTGCTCGTTCTGTCAAATGATTCAGACCCGGTTGAGGGCAATGTTGTCACCATCGCCTCGGCTGACGGAACATCAGCACATGGTGCTTCGATCGTTGTCCATACGGGAGGAGATTACCTCACCTACGCACAGACTTCAGGCTATCATAGCCCGACTGTTCCGGACACCTTTAGCTACACTGCCTGCGACGACGGACCGCCGCCCCCGGCTTCGGCTTGTGACACGGCCACGGTATCGGTGATCGTCAACGACGCACCCACAGCTTCGCCCGACAGCTATTCTCTGGATGAGGACACGTCCCTGTCCGTTCCGATCGATGGCGTCCTGAGCAATGATAGCGATCCCAACACAGGGCCCGTCGACACGATCATGGCCGTACTCGACACGAACCCCGGTCATGCGGCGACTTTCAACCTAAACGCCAATGGGTCCTTCAGCTACACGCCGGTCTCGAATTGGAACGGGACAGATAGCTTCACCTACCATGCCACCGATGGGGGGATGGATTCTGGATCGGTCACGGTTACCCTGACCGTCAACCCGGTCAATGACTCACCTGTGGCCAATCCCGATGATGCTGGCACGATCGATCAGGGCGCCGCAACTGTCACCGACGTATTGGGCAATGACTCGGATCAGGAAGGCCGGCTTGACCCGTCGACCGTGACTGTCACCACGCCGCCGGCTCGGGGCTCGACTTCCGTCGACTCGTCCACGGGCGCCATCACTTTCACCGACGCAGCCGCCGGTGGTCCGCAGACTCAACTCACCTACACCTATCAGGTGTGCGATGCGAACACCGATCTGGCAGACGGCCCTCCAGGTCAACTCTGCGATTCGGCGACGGTGACGATCCACTTCAATCGGCCGCAATTGACAGTTCAACTTGACCCCGACAGCCAAACGGCGTCCAGAAACGAGATTGTGACCTTTACCGTCTCCTACTGGAACGACGGCCCGGGGACCGCCTACGGCACCGCGGTCACCGTTTCCGCCGGAAGCGGCTGCAACGTGATTACGTCCAATCCGATTTTCTCCGGCAATCTGGCCGAGCTGGGAGCTGCCTTCAAGGACGTGCGCGTGCGAGCCCCCAACGCGGAAGGTGCCACCTGCAGTGTCACCGCCAGCATCTCGTCCGCCAACGGAACTTCGGATTCGGATACATCAACCATCGACGTGCCTGCGCCGCTGGCTGCCTCCGGTGCCCTGTCGATCGCCCCGGAGAACACCACACCGACCCTGGGCTCCAACGGGGGTGGTGGGGACGCCGGCGCTGCCTCGCCGACGCCCACAACCACCGGAACACCGGTGACCGCCAGCGCCACCCCTGACAACGGGGGCGCTACGGCGACCGAGACGGCGGTCGCCTCGGCCACCGTCGATCCTGACGCCACGCCGGCCGACACTCCTGCGGCTGCCTCAGCCACCCCTGAAGGCGGCGGGGCGGGGACCGACACGCCCGTGCAGGCTTCGGCTACAGCCGAACAGGGATCGCCCACAGCGACGACCGATAGCGGCGGGAGGGCAAGCGATACGCCCGTCGCGGCATCCTCCACGCCTGGAGGCGGTTCGCCCGCGGATACTGCCGTGCCGGCCACTCCAGATGCGACGGGCGGTAGTGGGGCCACGGATACACCTGTTCCGTCGGCTGCCGGCGATCCGGCTCCGCCTCCAGCATCGCCCAGCGATACACCCAATCCGGAGCCAACGGCGACCGAGCAACCCGTGGCAGCCTCATCCGCCGGCCCGACGAATCTCTCCGGGTCCGGGCTCTGGTCGTGGCTCCAGCTCTTGCTTCCGTTGGCCTGGCTGGGCTGGATGCTTGGCCTTCGAAAGGAACGGAAAGGTCAGGACGGTTCATGAGCGCTCGGCCTACTCCCTCGATGGAAGCCCATGTGTTGGTCGCTGAAGATGAGACCGATATGCTCGAGCTCATCGCCCGCCGGGTTCAACGTCTCGGGCATCGGGTTACCCGGGCCAACGACGGGCGGGAGGCGATGGACGCCCTGTTGCGTCATCCCTTTGATCTGGTGGTTACCGATATCAACATGCCCGGCTACTCGGGGCTAGAGATCCTGACCGAGGCCAAGCACCGCGATCCCAACATGCAGGTGATCATCGTCACCGCCAACGCCACCATGGAAAACGCCATTGATGCGCTCAACAACGGCGCCTTCAGCTACCTGACCAAGCCTTTTGACCATATCAGCGTGATCTCAAGCGCCGTTGAGCGAGCGCTCGAGTACCGGCGCCTGACGCTGGACAACCTCCGCATGGCCAAGGCGCAGAAACGCCGCGGTGACATGCTTGAGGATGAGGTCACCGACCGCTTCCGGCAGCTTCAGCGACAGGAAAAGACCTACCGAGAGCTGCTTGCCCAACTTCCGCAGGGAATCATTCTGGCTTCGGTGAATGGGCGGCATATGGCCAAAAACCCCGCCGCCGAGAGTTGGCTCGCCGAGGATGCCATCTCGGACGGGCGCCCGATATCCGGATTCCTGGAGGGGTTGATGAATGGGAACGGCGGGCCCTTGGAGAAGTACGTTGAGCTGGGTGGACGCAAGCTAAGGCTGCGGGCCAGCGCCCTCGGGCCGCAAGATGATGGCGTGGAACGCGTCGTCGTCATCGAGGAACTTGGGCAGGGGGCGCCGCCCGACGTTGCCAGCCGTCTCGAGGTCGCTGTGGCTCGCTTGGGCCAGGATCTGTCGCTGCTCCGCTATGGTCGCAGAAGCTATCGTGGCCGCGATGTGCTTCAGGACATGGCCGAGCAGCTGCGTTCCCTAGAAATGGCGTGCAAAATGCTGGATCAATCCCCGACACCCTGACAGTCTCCCTTCCTTTCTCCAACTGACACGGAGGGAGGGACCCCAACCAATCCGGGCTTAGCTGCGTGAACCGCAAGGGACAATAAAGCGCCCCCGCACTGCGGGGGCGCCTGGATGAACTGCTTGATCAGCCGGGCTGCATCAACCGCTGGCGGCAGCCGCCCTGCGTCGGAACCACGTGTTCCACTCACGATTCTCCCAGACCACCAGAATCGGGGAGGCGTTGAAGATCGAAGAATACGTGCCGCTGAAGACACCCACCAACAGGATGGTGACGAAGTGCCGGGTCGTCACGCCGCCCAGCAGGAGCAGCGCCAACAAGGTCAGGGCCACCGTGAGCTGGGTGTTGATCGAGCGGTCAAGTGTCTGGACAATCGAATGGTTGACCAAGGTCTCGTATTGCAATCGGCGGTGCACGTTCGCATTTTCACGGATACGGTCGAACACCACGATGGAGTCGTGAACTGAAAAGCCAATGACCGTCAGCAGTGCCGTCAAGAACAAGGCGTCCACCTGCCAGCCCAAGAAGTGCCCCAGGATGGCCTCCACGCCGATCACAACTGCGACATCGTGCAGCATGGCGATAATGGCTGCCACGCCGTAGCGAATGGCATGCTTCACGCCACGAAACGCGTAGGTGATGAAGCCCAGGATGCCCAGCGTCGCCAACCCGACGGCGCCCGCTGCACGTTCGGCGACCAGTGCGCCGATCGAGGGCCCGACCGACTCAAAACTGAGCACGGTCACTTGCGTATTGAAGCGGGTGTTCATCTCTTTCACAATGGCCGCTTCGTCGTTCTGGTCAATCTGCTTGGAGCGTACCAGGATGTTTGTGTCGCCGGATGTCTGGGCAATGGGATCGCCGATGCCAAGGTCCTGGTAAAGTGCCACGACTTCGGCCGGCTGCGGGGTCTGGCCGCTGGGAAACTGGACTTCGAGCAAGCTCCCGCCGGTGAAGTCGATCGCCAGTGGGAAGCCCCAAATCGCAAGCGCGATCAGGCCGGGGACAATCACAACCAGAGAAATCGCAAAGAACCAGTAGCGTTTTCCGACGATATCGAGCATGCGGGACTCCTAGACCCCGAACCAACGAGGGTGCTTGGCCATCTCAAGGTTGTCCAGCACGGTGTGCAGGAAGACCCGGGTGGCGGTGATGGCGGTGAAGAGGCTGACCAGCACGCCAATGGCCAGGGTGAGGGCGAAGCCCTTGACGATGCTGGCACCGAAAGTATTGCCGAACCAGAAGAGGATGGCGCAGGTGATCAGGGTGGATAGGTTCGAATCCCGAATCGACGGCCAGGCCCGTGAAAAGCCGAGATCGATGGCATGTACCAGCGACTTGCCGGCGCGAAGCTCCTCTTTCATCCGTTCGAAGATCAGGATGTTGGCGTCGACCGCTACGCCGATGGATAGGACGAAGCCGGCAATGCCGGGCAAAGTCAGCGTGACAGGGATGAGCTTGAAAAGGGAGAACGTGATGGCGGCATAGGAGAGCAGCGCCAGATCTGCCACGAGGCCCGGAAGCCGGTAGTAGAGAGCCATGAATGCGATCACGACCAGCAGTCCAACCACGCCGGCGATGGCGCTCTTACGCAGCGAGTCCTGCCCAAGGGTTGGGCCGACACTGTTGATCTCGGCCACCTTGAGCGGAATAGGCAGCGAGCCGTAGCGCAGCTGGACTGCCAGGTTGTTGGCTTCCTGCTGGGTGAAGCTGCCGGTAATCTCACCGCTCCCGCCCACGATAGCAGAGTTGATGCGCGGGGCTGAAATGACCTTGTTGTCCAGCACAATTGCCAAGTATCCGCCAACATGGCTGCTGGTGTAATCGCCAAAGATCTTGGAACCCTCATTGGTCAATTGGAACTGCACCAAATACTCACCGGTTGTTGGATTGCGGCCGGCCTGCGCCCCGCTCAACGCCGTACCGGTCATGACTGTGTGGAAGACCTTATTCGGCCCGGTGGGCGTTGGGCTGGCAGCCGATCCAGCGGCGGCTGTCGCCGCAGTCGTGGGTTCCGGCGTACCCGTCAGATCCGGCGAAGCGGTGGCGGTGGCAGTCGGGGCGGTGGTGGCCGTGCTGGGCGGTGTTGTTGCCTGCGGTGTGCCGGGACCCGGTGTGGGTTGAACCTGGGTGCTGTTGGATTGCCCGAAGTCTGTTTTGATCGTCTGGCCGACCAAGGTCAGAGCTTCCTGCTGATTGTCCAATGCCACAAACTCGAGCAGGCCAGTTTCCTTGATGGTGTTGATGGCCTCTTGGGGATCGGAGACGCCCGGCAGCTCGACCAGGATGCGCCGATTTCCGGCCACTTGGACGACCGGCTCGCTCACGCCCAGCCCGTTGACCCGGTTTTCGACGATGTTGCGCGCCGTGTTCATCTGATCGCTCGTGATGTTCACGGTATCCGGCAGGTCGGCCTCGAGCAGTACTCGCAGACCGCCTTGCAGATCCAGCCCACGAACGATCTGGACATCGCGGTTGATGGGGCCGATGTGGATCCCGGGGTTGGTGGGCAGAACGAGCCAAACTGCGGCGGCGATGACGATCAGAACAGGGATAATGAAACGTCGGTAGCGTTGTCCCATGCTTGGGCCACTCTCCATGGTAGGCAAAAAAACGAGCCCTCGACATGTGCCTTTGCCGGAGGGCTGGCAATCGGGATTATACCCCTACGTCTGATGCCTGTCCACCGGGGAGGGCCGAGGCGACCTGCTTGGCGACGTCTTCCGGGGACAGGTCCGTGGTGTCCAGCAGGATGTCGCAGTTCTCCCGGGCGTGCCTCAGGCGGCGCTGCTGCTCCTGGTACTCAGCCATGTTCCAGTCGAGCTGCTTGCGCTGAGTGCAGGTTTCAAAGCTGGCGTCGAGAAAGATCAAAATGTCTGGCTGGGTCAACACTTGCCACATGTCGGGGACGAAGGAATGCTCCTGGGCGATCTGGCGGGCATTGTATCCCAGGGCTTGGAGTCGGCCTGCCAAGGTGGATTTGCCCGACGCACACGGCCCAACGATGGCGATCTTGGGTTCGGAGTTACCGGCCATCTTGACCTCCGGACCGAGACTGACCCTTAGGGGAGTGGGATCTGGACCGTCATGCGTCGAGCGTCGTCATCGGCCGAATCTGCGATGATGGCCACCAGGATGCTGATGTCATCGCCCGGTCGACCTTCGTCGAGCTCGACCGCAGTTTCCAGCAGATGGTTGGCCCAAGTTTCAGGATCCTGGCTTCCCCCCTCATTCAGGGCTTTCAGTGCCCCTGGTACGTCGAAGGATTTCCCACGACGACTGCCGGCATGGGTGACACCGTCGGTGTACATGACCGCCCGCAGGCCGCTCGTGAGAGGGATTTCTTCAATGGCGGGACGAATGCCCCTTCGAGTTCCCACCGGGTCGTCTGACCCTTCAAGAACACGCATGGATCCGTCTTCGAGTATGTGCACGGGTGACGGGCTATTGCGCACAATGACCAGCGTCTCCGTGAGAAGATCGATGGACAGAATGTTGAGCGTGGCGAGGACCTTCCCGGCCCTATAGGTGTATAAATAGTCAGAAGCAGCCCGCGCCGCAGCACCATCACGAACGCCTTCGGCCAGCAGGCTGATGGCCTTGCGGGCGACGACGTTGGAGATGGCTTTGGCGGATTTTCCGGACCGCTGACCGTCGGCCAGAACGAAGGAGATGCCTCCTGTGGGTCGCTCGACCATCTCGAGCGTGTCGCCACTCTCGGAGGTAGCGTACTTTCCAACCTTGGCCACGGCGATACGAGCTTCCATCACGAGTTGGATTGTACATCGCCGGCCAAGGTTTTGTAAGGCGATGGCAAGGTCCGATGCGTAACACATCGGATAAAGTCATGAGGTAGGGTGGCGCAGAAGCAAGACATCACTTTCGTCAGGTATGGAGGGTTGACCTCTTGGAGTCCCGCGGGGCGGCCGTAGAACTTCCCCAAGTCATCGAGCAAGCGACCGATATCAGCAGCCTGCACATGGCTGGGCGGCAGGTCACGATCGTGGCCGAATTCCCGGCCCATCTGCCGGCGGTGAAGGCCGATCAGGCGGAGCTGGTTTCGACGGTCGCCTGCCTTCTGGCGCGCGCCGGGATCCTTACACCTGGCCACGAAGTGACGGTCCGCCTTGAACTCCTGTCCGCCGGGGACAGTCCGACAACGCTCCGCGTGATGGGTGGTGAACCGGACGAGCTGAGCCGATCAGGACCTTGGGCACTTCTGAGGATCTCCTTTGCCGACGATGGAACAGGCGCACTGGACGTGATGGCGCAGTTCGGCCGTCCGCCCGACGAGCGCGACTGGCCGATTGCAGACTGTGAGACTCTGCTTTCGGATTTTGGTCCCGGCTTCTGGCTTGAGTCCGACCAGGCCAAAGAAACCCGCTTTGGCCTGGCGCTGCCGTTGTGGGCGGCCAATGAGTCTGCCACGGATGTCAGCTCGCTGAGACAAGCCGTCCAGACCCGGCTGCCCGACGGTGGCGACGAGGCCAAGACATTGCTCCTGATGGTAGAAGACCCTGAGTTGCGCGTGATCTTGGCGCGCGATCTCGAGGCCCAAGACCACCATGTGGTGATGGCGGAAAGCGGGGAAGAAGTCCTCTCCTTGGCTCGCAAGGTCCTTCCGGACATGGTTCTGTTGGATTTGCTGGCCCGGTCGCCGACCGCTTTCGAGGTGGCTGCCATCCTGAAGTACGATCGGCGCACCCGGAACACGCCCGTACTCTTCCTCACGTCTGCCGATGACGCCATGGGCGGCGTCAGCATGGGAGCCGTCAGCTTCCTGCCACGCCACCAGGACACTGGCGCCTTGGTCTCGGCCATACAGGCCGTGCTCACCTCAGGGCTGGAGCCATTGGGACGTGTCCTGATTGTCGAATCAGACGATCACCTGAGAGAACGCATGGTGATGACCATCCAGGGGGAGAACTATAGAGTCAGCGAAGCTCGCACCGCCTCCGAAGCCATGGCACTTGCAGAACGCGTACCGCCGGGGATTGCGCTGGTCAACGACAAGCTTGCCCAAGAGCGGGACTACTGGCTCATCCGTGGCTTGCGCCAGATCTCCCCGCAATCCAAGATTTTCGTGATGGCCGATGTCCTCAGCGAGGAGGAAGGGCGCCAGGCGATGCGGCGCGGCGCCTCCGGCTACAGCGAAACAGGAAAGCTCCCCGATCTGCTTGACCGCGTGCGCCAAAACAAGGGCCAGACTCCCTCCTGACCCTTTTCAAATCGTCAAGCAATCCAACTTATGAAAAAAATCACAAATGGAATGAATTGGGGCCGCGGCCGGCGGCCTAGATGACGTTCACCGACGTGCCGTGGCCGATGTTGATGATGTCCGTGTAGGCGACCTCGGGGAGGGTCCAGCGGAAGAGCCATTTGGCCTCTTCGGTGCGCATGTTGACGCAGCCGTGGCTCTGGGGGCGGCCGAAGTCATTGTGCCAGTAGGTCCCGTGGAAGGCGACTCCGGTGATGTGGAAGAAGGACACCCAAGGCACGCCGGGAAGCTCGTAAGCGTCAAGGCTGGCTGTCAGGTTACCGTCGCCCATGTGGCGCAGGGGCATCTTCTTGTCAACGTAGAATCGTCCCTGCGGAGTCTTGGTCGGAATGCCGTTTTCTCCCGGTTTGTCGCTGGGGATGCCGGAAGCAATCCGGGTGCGCATCACGAGCTGCTCATGCTCATAGGCCCGCAGTTCCTGGTGGGCAATTGACACTTCAATTCGTTTGGCGGCCAAGGGGACATGAGGCGAAATGGGCGCCAGCTCTTGGGGCGTGATGCGGCGAAGGTGTTCTGCGCGGACGAAATAATCTACCTTGAGCAGGTCATCCTTTAGCTGGTACCAGAGCCGGCCATCGGCGCCTCGGACCACGGACGTCACCCAGGCAGTGGACTGGTAGTAGAGCCGGTAGAGTGGGTCGGAGGCGGGGTCTGGCTTCCGGTAGGACCGAGTGAAGGGAACAGAGACCTCGAACAGTTCGCCCCCGTCGCGAACCGTCTTGACCGGTGTCTGCGGGAGCCAGCGCACGACCTGAAGGTAACCCGTGTGCGCGTAGCCATCGGCAAGACGGTACCAGAA
>Ga0315535_1002739_pt1 | contig 11048 bp, 14 predicted proteins | sample SalMarSW160220MG_2_FD_203092 | JGI IMG/M metagenome (GOLD analysis project Ga0315535, IMG submission 203092) | Salt marsh sediment microbial communities from the Plum Island Ecosystem LTER, Massachusetts, United States - Salt Marsh Sediment SW1602-20 ...
CGAGGCAGATATTTCCAAAGGGAAAATTTCCTTTACCTCACCCCTGGCCAAAGTATTAATCAATAAAAAAATTGGGGACAAAGCTATTTTAAAACGAGGCCAGGAGGATCTGGTTTTTGAAATCATGGACATAGTCTATTGTTAAGCGTGGAAATTCCAGTTGCATTGAGCACCTCAAACCAACTTGTATATATCAGAATACCAACACACTCTGAATATTCAATATTTAGAAATGTGGACTGCATAATCGAGAATGGAGAAGAGTGCTTAATAGGTCCGATTTTTGCATGCAGAACTCCTGATCTGATCCGCTCTGGTTGATTGGCAGGAAGAATCTAACCACAAGGAATAAGTGTTTTAATTATCTTGGGTTTGTTGTAACTTTCTTTTCACAAATTATATATCATGAAAAGAATGAGATTAAGAAATATCATCCACTTGTCATTTGTTATTTTATTTTTGATTGCCGGGTGTAAAGATTTCAGAACTCAAAGTAAAACCACAAAACTTGAACCCATAATAAAAGACAAAATTGAAACTAGTCTCAAGCAAGGGGAACAGGATCGAACGATTTTATTAAGAAATTTTTCTATTAAAGAAGCCTTGTATAAGAAAAATACCATGGTTTTTCAGGGTAGATATGTATCCAACTATAGCTTGGGGGGCAGAATTTCAGGAGAATACAATTATAAAGGACATGAAGTAGAGCAACTTTACATTTTCAGGTTCGATGTTACCAGTGAGGATCTTGAGATAGATGGTTGGGCGTTTTCATCTTCAGGAGATCCTTTATGTAACGTTAAATTAAATTTTATAACAGACGAATCAGCTACACTTGGCACTGTTACTGGGCGAGCTCGTCTTCCTTTTGACGTAAACACTGACAGTATGGGCTATTTTAATTGTAAAGGAATCCCTTATGGGCGGTGGTTTGTATCAGCCATGATCGAGCAATCTGATGGAACTCAAAAGAAGTTAGACTTAGGAAGTGTGCAAACAGGGGCCTGGGATGCAAAACTAACTGCAAAAAAGTAAACAATCAATTTATCCCCCAGGTTCATGCTGTTTTTTTTTCTTTAAGCCGTTTATAGCCCAAAATTACTTGACTTCATAAATTACTTACACTTTCAAATACCTGCACTTTAAATTCAAAACTAATGGAACAAGAAGAAACACCAACCCAACAGATTCCTGCTCGTAAAATGGTCTTCCGAAAAAGGGGGCGCACCTATCTTCTAATTTCAGTTGCTTCACTCGCTGCAAGTCTAATAATGTTTTATGCTATTGATATACAGGGTGGTATTATATGGGCTCTTGTAAATTTATCCTTTTTGGTATTTTTAATTCTCTCAGTTATAGCGCTGATAAGGGGTTATTGGGGGAAATAGTTAAAACCAACAATAAAAAGAGAGGAGACAGTTATGAAATACAGTTTCGCATCTATAACACTTTTTTCGTTAGCTGTTATATTCATAAATATGAATAGCGCTTATTCCCAGGAGCTCGTAGGAGAGGATGAAAGAATTAGTGTGATCGTGGAGAGTATGGAAAGGGCTAACTCATTTACGGATTCGCCCAAAACCAATGATTATTCTGCCAGAAGGAGGGTATTTATTATTTTCCATGCCTTTGGATGCTTCGCCTGTGAGGCTGATATACTCCTATCAATATAGAACAGCTTCTTCTTCGATTACAGATATTGGTCAAGTAGAAGTAAGCTTGTTAAATGTGCGCTTGAAAGAACCAATCGTTCAGGCCAAAGTTGTTAATAGTCCACCTTCGGAGCCAGGCATTCCGGATAGAGAACAAATTAAAACTCCCGTTGAGCAGAACCTGCCAACTCAAAAACAGCAATTAGATTCCATTCTCATCAGGAATGGTAAATTTTATCAGAGAAACATTTTACTGAAAAAGAGTACGGTTTTGAATATCGTTGAAGATATTCCAGTGGCCTATCAAGAGGTGAAAAGTGGCAGATCAAGGATTACATGGGGCTATATTCTGGCCGGATTCGGGGGTATTTCACTTGGAGGAGGCATAAGCACTTTGGTATTTGGGGAGACCAGTGAATCGCTTGATCCGGCATCAGGAATAGGTGTTGGAGTGGCTTGTATTGCAGGGAGTTATCTACTTATCAGGTCAGGAGCTAAGAGATTTGTCAAAGGCGTCGAAATATATAATTCAAACCTTACTACAGGTTACGGTCATGCTGGAATTTCAATGGATTTTGGCCTTGCTGATCATGGAATTGGCCTTACGATAACATTCTGATCACTTGTTCTAAATATCATTCCGGCACAAGGTGGTCAATGCTTCCGGTTTTCTCACTCAATCTGTGAAGTTTTGAATAAAAATAAGCAATCAATGGTTATTTTTATTGTTTGTTATAACTGCATAGCATGGACTTCACATACGGAGAATACCTCTTTGATGCAAAATCGAAAGATATCCTGGAATGCCTGAACGCAATTTCCGATGAAGATATCCGGGATTGCAGCGATTACAGTGTTTACCAAAGAGGCTTGGAGTATTACCAGGAGGGAATGGTTGAGGATATCCTTCATCAGAAAGGCAACAACACGGTTGTTGCAGAAGTAAAGGGGACAAAGAAATACCGGATAGAATTCTATATTGATGAAAACAAAATATACAGCACTTGTGATTGTCCGTATGCCGGGGTGTGTAAACATACAATAGCGGCACTGCTATGGATGGTTCTTGAAAATACAGGTTCTATCTCCTCCGTGGATCTTCCTTCTCCCACTACAAATGAATCACTCGATTTCCTGAAAGGCTACCTGGAATCCCTCTCCAAAGCCGATCTGGTGCAGATGGTAATGAAGTTCGCTCCCAATAATTTCATCACAGAGGTACAGAACCGGAAAGTTCGTGATATCGACCATGAAAAGATCTTTAAAACAGTTGACAGGAAGATCACGAAGTTCTTCGCAGATGATGAACTCCTTTTCGATCCGGGAGCCATGGAAGGAGCCCTAATGGACCAGCTTAACATGCTCAAGGGGCTGGAGGACCGGATCCCTTATAAAATCGGTGAACTGATTTTGTATATCATCCGAAGCATCGAAAATGCATTTAATGAAGGTTATCTATATGTGGACCACTATTATGATGATTACTTCTTTGAATCGGAAGCATTCTGCGAATATGTTATTGCCTTTGTGCAAAAACTCCCCTTTGATGAAAAGACAACTTTCATACTTCAGCTGGACCAGGCACTGAATGAAATGTCATATGATACATTCTTTGGAATAGAAAAGTCTTATCCACGGTTTTTTAAGGAAACAGAGGCAAGAGATCTGAAAAATTATATTTCAAATCATTCTAATCTTCCAAGCTCCATGCTCTCGCGTCTGTACGGCTTTCTGGAAGCGGAACTTGAGCCAGGTGAGCGAGAAGCCATACTCCGGATTATCAGCCAGGAAAACGAGGATCAATTTATTATACTGTGCCGGTTGCTGGCAGGCCAGGAGCGCTACCGCGAAACCTTTGACCTGATCAGGGAACATCTTGTCGGGAGAAATTACCTGGAGGATAGCCAGTTAATCCTGATCTTTCTGGATGTGGCTCATAAGCTGGACCCAGAGATGGATGGTATTACAGAAGAGGCTGTTCAAAAATGCCCCCGGGCTTCCATCCTTCATAAAATTAAATACCTGACAGGCGCTGTTAGTCCACGTTGCGAAAATATAGTCAGGGAATGGCAGCCCGAAGAATTGTTATCCTACTTAGAAAAAGAGGACAGGATGAAAGATGCCCTGGACCTGGTGCAGGAACCGGAAGTGTTATATGATGAGATTAAATTCGCATTCTTCAAAAAGAACCGAAAGATTTTTCCCGTAGAATGCGAAGCTTACCTGAAAGACAGAATCGAACAAAATCTAAACCATACAGGCAAAAGCTTTTATACCAAAGTTGCTGAGTCACTGGACCTGATGAATCGGGTCAATCCGGAGCGGACCAAGCTTATCGCCGAAGAGATTCGTGCAAATTTCAAAAGACGGACAAACCTGATGTCCATGATTCGCAGATACTGAACGGTGTTAAAAGTAAACTATATTGCAGATCAATTCAATTCAAAGCTATAATTATAATCTATCAGATTTCTTTCAGCGTTATTATCAATCCAGGCCTTTTCCTGATGGCTGATTTCAATTATCTCACTGGTTGATGTAGCTTCAAATCTTTCAGCTACAACATTTAATATTTCCAATTCTGTTTTGGTAAATAAGGCTGAATTAAATGCTTTTTTCTGGTTTGGTTTGAATTGTTCTCCTGTTCCGCCATCATTAAAATTTGTATAAAAAATATCAACCTCATCCTTGTTTGCCATATATTCAAATATACTATTGAAGTTATTTGGAACTGGCCCCATTGGAATTGCCCGATATTGAACTCCGCTCATTGAAAAACCAGTCCTACTATATGAAAGGAAATCGGAATAAAACAACAACTTATTAAGTTTGGTTTTCCAAGGCTGTAGTTTTTCAGTAAAGAATACAACCATTTCCGATAACTTAATAATACTAGGAGCCTTATATCCTGTTAATGAGTTTGGCAAGCAGGCTCCAAAGAAATAGTTTTCTAACTGTTTTTCAAATTTATGCTTCTTTTGCTCCTCCAATAAATTCTCAATGGTATGATTTAATTTTTTAATATAATTCTGGTCAAGGGTATTACAGTAATCTATCAGCTTTTTAAATTCATGAGGATCGCCAGCCAGCTGTATTAATTTGGCGTTAGATTGGTTTGGAACTTCGCCGCTTTCGTATTGTCGGTAACCATTTGTCCCAAATCCTAAAATATCAGACATCTTTGCCGCTGAAAGACCGTACTTTTCACGAATTTCTGCTATTTGTTCAGGAAAAGGGATGCTGTATTTTAACCTGTATTGGTTAACCAATTGATTATAATTCAACCGGGCAAATGCGTCATCCTCAAATTGCTCACCTGTATCCTTGCATTTGTATGCATGGAACAGCACCCTGAACTCCTCTTTACGAAAATTCATGGTTCGCCATTCCTTAACAATGCTCATTTCTATACCAGTAAATGGACTTTTCATATTCTTCACCTTGAGTTCTTTTAAGTATGTTTCAACTTCTTGTTGTGAAACCATCTTTTATAGAAATTCTATCCAAATTTAGTGAATAGTGTTATACTGTACAACTTTATAGTTGTTTTTCATATACTTTCCCCTATATTCTGACACTTTATTATTTTGTATGATAATTGGAAAAGAACTCCAGCAAGAAATATTGGACACTGATTTAAGAATGAATTGATCAATACTTCCCCCGTTCCGGAATCACATGCCGCACTCCGCCCGTCGGGTCCTCCATATCACCCGCATAACGCGGGATGATGTGAATGTGAACGTGGTCAATGGTCTGACCGGCCTCCCGTCCGACATTAAAACCTACATTGAAGCCATGCGGTTTGAATTTTTCCTGCAGGAACGATTTCATTTCTGCCACCATTTTCCACAATCCGGCCACCTCATCATCGCTTAGGTCGAAATAGTCCGACACATGTTGCTTAGAGATCACCAGCACATGACCAGGGTTCACCGGGTAAAGGTCATGTCATTAGTTCTTGATTGTCATTAATTCAAATGTTTTATACCAGTAGAAGAAGGAAGACTTATCCGGTTGTCTTTTCAGACGCATCAAGAAGTTCCAATCCTGATCTTCAATGGTCAGGTCTTTAATATCCTGGCCTTCGTAATAGCTAATCGGTGAAAGGTCATTGACTAAAATTTTGGCAGCTAGGTAAGCAATTCGGGCGGATGCCGGTACCGCATCATCAATCCTAAAATTGCCGGCCATTAAAAAACCGGTACCAAAAGCGATGATCCCTTTTTGCAATTCCTTGAATTTTGCTTTTTCCTCATTATTGCATCGATCTCTTTTAGCGAATATTAAACAAGTATTAATGGTGTCATGCAGAACCATTTCCGGTGTGAGTTCTGCTTCTGGGTTACCGTTATTGCAATAGGCGATTTCATGCTGGGCAAATACCTGAAAACTAGCAGCCACCACTTCCATGTTCTGAATGTTCTCAAAGAGTTTGCTGAGGTCGAAAAGTTGTTTGCATATCTCCATGGAGAACGGCTGTTTGTCTTTACCCTTGAAGTAGGGAATACCAATAGTGTTTGGAGCAAATGCAGTCAGTTTATCCCCGGTAATTGAATCAATGGATGGCATGGTGACCATGGTCTCCTTATCAGTTTCAACCCATTTTGTGATTACAGGTTTTTCGATCAATTCCGGATAGATAGAATCCGCAATAAGAACATCCAACAGAATAGTGCCGGAACCAACTCGTGTCGATTTAAATGAAAACTTGTAATGCGCCTTTGGTACACCCGATTGATAGCTACGATGTTCGTCAAGTTCAAAACCTGTAAAATTGGAAGAGTCAATTATTTTTTTCAGGATGCTCTCCAACTCTTTACGGTCAGTTTTACAAATGATGTCAATATCAATAGAGAACCGGTCTCCTTCTTCTAATAAAAGCACCAAACTGGTACCACCTTTGAATACGAAATCAAGTCCATTGCTTTTTAATCGCTCCAGTAAATGCAGCGCGTAGATCATCTTTTCTAAAATGATCTTGTCAATTCGTCTGTGGTCTTTTTGTTTTTTGAAACCCTCTAGCCACTCTTCCGTAAAGCAATTTTCCTTAATCAATCTATAATGTCTTTTACAAGGTGGTACATATGGTTCGTCATGAATTGCCTGATGTCTTGCTCTCTTTCTCTCCGTTTTGCATAGCTGAAAAGTTTGGTGAAATTGATGGTATAATTGCTAATGGCATTTTCATAGATGTGCATCAATTCTGAACCTTGCAAATAGTAGAAAAGCTTTTCTTCTGCAAAGAGGTCCACCAGGATTTTCTCAAGCAATGGTATATAAAACTGTATCCTTTTTTCTGTTCTTCTGGCCATTGGGGAGCGTGTAATTAATTTTTTAATAATCACCGGATAGTTGCTTTCAGCGATATAGAAATCGATGTCTTTATTATCAGGGTTCAGGTAAATTTCGCCTCTTGATAAGTCTTTTAGTTCATAATACAATGACTCTATGAAATCTTTTTCTATCTCAATGAGGATAATCTTTCTACTGGCTTGATGTTGGGAAAACTCGTTGAGCCATTCCGTTTCCCAAATGCAGTGTTTGGCGTCCTCAAATTTATCTGTGATCCGTTTTGCGAGCTTAACAAGCTCAGGAGATACTTCCGGTTTATACTTTGGCTTGTATGATATTACATACAGACCTCTCTTTAGTGGTCTAATGATATTTTTGTCTTTCAGATCATAGATTCTCCATCCGAAGGTTCCTTCTTTCAAATCAGGTTCAAAATAGCGATAGAAGTCAAAGAGGTCTTCACGAGTAAAATACTCTCTGTCCTTAAATTCTTCAATCAGTCTATTCTCAATGATCTTTGGCATATCAAATCCAATTTTTACCAAAACTACATATTTCTGGCGAATATTGGAAATCAAAATAACGCCAGTAAATCAAAATACTGGCAAATATTGGAATTCTTGAAGGGTGGGAGATTTGGCTTTTCTCTTTCGATTAGTAAACTGGAAAAACCGGAAGCATTACCTCCTTAAACCGGAAATATCTTTCGGATTCCCATGTACTCCTGCCTGATTTCTTTTTAATGAAGTGAAGCATATACGGCATCAAGTTGGGATATGGATACCCTCTGAATGGACGAAAGAAAGCTCCATTGGTTTTGATATGCTTTTAATTGAGCGTCCACAAAGCAAGAATTTCCTTGTTCCCGGGCTGGTTTTTGCAAGGGCAGGGCAATCAAATTTCCAATCCCTTTCCCCGAATGAATATTCTGATTCGGAAAGAGCCTGTCAAAACTGGAGGACTTATCGAATTTGGAGAATACTCCTGAATGCTCAAGCAGGTTAATCAGAACCCCCCGACTTTTTACCGCCGGATAAGGCTGCTCAAAGAAAATCCATACATGGCCGTCTTTTCCGGACCGGGATCTTTCCAGGTAGGCAGGTATATCAATTTCTTTACATGCGAGAATTAATGTCCGGCATTCTTCCGCCCAACTCTCTTTGTCAAAATCTGCAGCGATAAACAATGAGTTGTTATCCTTCAACAAGGGATAAATACCGATAATATGCTCACCTTTAAGATGTTTTATAAATTGCAGATCTGTGAGGGGAAGGTAGGTTTTGTCCTTGAATTCATTGAAGGTTCCCCCATTCTTTAAGTGTTGATGGTACAAATGCTTATCATAATGATAAACCGGCATGTAACCACTTTTCTTACCCTTCTCCCAGCGTTTTGCAAAAACATCATCTCTGCCCTTGAAGAGACTTTTAAATAAATTAAGGTTCAATCTGCGAAGTTTTGAATAAAATAAGCAATCAATGGATATTTTGCAGCTTCCATTTGATGTCCGGAAGTTCCTTCACAGAGTCAAAAGGCACCAGCGTCCAATCAGGATCTCCAGATGAAAAGGATTGCAGAAGTTGTTTATTACTATTTATAGATATCTCTTCTGTTCCCGATGGTCAGTACAATAATGATTAGCTGGTCATCCTGGATCTCATAGATTACACGGTAATCCCCCTGCCGTAACCGCCATCCATCCCGGCCCTTTAATTTTTTTGATCCCTGCGGTCTGGGGTCATGGGCAAGGTCGAGGATGGCTTGTTTTACTTTCTTGTAGTCGTTGGCCGGAATCTTTGCCAGTTGTTTTTGTGCTTGGCGTAGTATCGAGATCTTATAGGTCATCGCGCCCCTCTTCAATCTCCTTTACAGCCTGGTCAAAGGGGATAACTTCGTCTTCCTCGGCTTTGGCAGCATCATAAGCCCGGATATCATCGATTTCTTCCAGCTGTTCCAACATTTTGTTGTACTGGTCAATGGGCATTAAAACAGCGATTCTTTTGCCCTGGTTATCTTCTATAAACTGTTGTCGTACTGCTCCCATATTTTTGCTTTTTTATGCAATGTAAGCCTGATCTTCTCACCTGAGGTCATAAAGCGTAATTGCATAAGTAAAACATCCTTATAAGCGACTTTAACTCAAAAAAACTACATGCAATTGATAAAATAATACCTATAGGCTATTGCAAATATATACGTAAAAGGCATATTTGTAGCAAATGATATAAGTGAAATTTTTTTTCACGGAGCTCCAAGAAATCAAATCCCGCCTGTCGATCCTGTCTGTACTTGACCTCAAAGACTGGAATATGGACCTGTTTCAGCAGCAACTGCTTAGAATATAATTGCACCCAGAAATATTGGACGCTAAGTTAAAAATGAAATGATCAATACCTGCCCCGTTTCGGAATCACATGCCGCACCCCGCCTGTCGGGTCCTCCATATCACCCGAATAACGCGGGATGATGTGAATGTGGACATGGTCGATGGTTTGCCCGGCCTTCCGTCCGACATTAAAACCTACGTTAAAACCCTGGGGGGTGAATTTTTCCTGCAGAAACGATTTCATTTCCGCCACCATTTTCCACAATACGGCCACCTCCTTATCGCTTAGGTCAAAATAGTCCGACACATGTCGCTTAGAAATCACCAGCACATGACCTGGGTTCACCGGGTAAAGGTCATATATGGCAAAACAATGATCCGATTCCCGGATCATCTCCCTGTCCACATGGCAAAACGGGCAATCTTTCTCTTTCATCTTCATTCGCTTAAGGTCCAAGCGGGAAGCTCACCTCTTCCCCGCTCACCCTTTTGTATTGATCATGCTCCTGGATAAGCTCAATGGTTCCCCTCAGCAGTGCATATTTATAAGTTGCATCCTTGCTGTCGCGTTCAATGATTTTCGCCAGATCCTTTATGGAGAAAGAGGGCATCGTAAGTGGGGCTTTCTCTAAAATTAGCTCTTAAGTTGAATATACTCCTGATTTGTATTCACTTTTTCTGTCCAACTGTTTAAGGGGCTAGTACAATATGCTGTCGAACGTTCACTCCAAAAACTAGTTGGATTATTTTGTCCGTTTGTGATTTTTCACCTGAAAATGTTACTAATGGTTCAGAAGCATATCAGAAGACGTAGGTATATTGCTGTATTATCCCTGATCAATGACTGACCATCAAAAACAAGAACGCTTTATTACACTGCTGGAAAGCAATATTGGGATCATTTTGAAGATTTCAAAAGCGTACACCAATACAGCGCAGGATAGGGAAGACCTGATTAATGATATTGCATTTGAGATGTGGAAAGCATTCCCAAATTTCAAGGGAAAATCGAAAATATCCACATGGGTATATCGTATCGCTTTGAATACGTCAATGAATTATAAAAGGAATAGCAGAAGGAAGAAGGAATTCATTCAGGGTGCAATTGAATTATCCAACATTGAACAATCAATTGAAATCGATAATAATCCACTTATAGAGATGCTTTACGATTGCATTACCGAATTGGATGAGTTTAGCAAAGCGATTATCCTGCTTTACCTTGATGGATATAAACACGATGAAATTGCCGAAATCACTGGCATCTCAAGAACCAATGTAGGGACTCGAATTTCGAGAATAAAAGAACAATTGAAGAACAAGGCAATTGAAAAACAAGTAGATTATGGAACTTGAAGAATTAAAAACAATCTGGTCCCGGCATGAGAAGATGCTTGTTGAGAATACTGTTTTAAACAAACAATTGCTCAGGAAGATTCTGACCGTAAATACAGAAAGACGAATTGACTGGTTAAAGGTTCGGTCATTGGTGGCTCTGATTCTACCCTTTCCCTTATTTATTTTCGTTGTAATACCACGTATCCAATTTACTTTTGAATTTGATGTTATAGTCGGTTTACTGCTTTTCGCATCAATCTCAGTGATCACATATGCGTGGGCGGTAAAACTTTATTTGCGGATCGAAAGGCTTAATCCCAATGGTCCTGTAACCACTGTAAGCAAGCAACTGAAATTAGTAGAGAAGTACAAGCTGAAGATTACACGCAATGGCTACATTCTTGCCCCGTTTATGATCGTAGGAGTCTTCCTGTCTG
>Ga0315535_1002742_pt1 | contig 11046 bp, 5 predicted proteins | sample SalMarSW160220MG_2_FD_203092 | JGI IMG/M metagenome (GOLD analysis project Ga0315535, IMG submission 203092) | Salt marsh sediment microbial communities from the Plum Island Ecosystem LTER, Massachusetts, United States - Salt Marsh Sediment SW1602-20 ...
CATGGGTCCAGCTTTGCCCTGACTTGTCAAAGACTCGGGCGCGTACCATTTTATTCACACCTAGACTGTGAGCGCCATCTGATGGTGTTGTGCTGCCGGGCTTCATTTCAGAAACGTTACAGAACCATTCATAGGGTGGTTCGGTGTCGACATACGGCAGACCCGGATGTTGTCCAAATGGCTCAATATCGAACTCAACCCGGTCAACCATGGCATTATCAGAAGCATTTGCTCGTACCCAGAACGGAAGATTGACCTGTTGTTCATCCACAGGCTCTGTGATCTCAACATAGGGGCGCTCTGCATCGATTTTTATCTGAATCGTGTTCCCCGGTTTTGTGTTATCCTCAATGTTCCCTGAACGATCAACAGACCAGAAATTAACCTCCCAGGTACCCATCCACTGTGTTTCTTGGGTCACGACCAGTGAAATACCGCTTGCATCGATGTATTCTTGTGTAGACCCACCATTGAGCGTATAGTAGGTGTGGTTGACCCCGCTTCCTGTGCCTTCAGGCAGATCATAGGAGGTAAGCCATACCGAGACCCCCTGACTGGTGTACCACCCGTTCAGACCTTGAGTACCGATGATTTGATCAAGAACAGTAACAGGTGGAACCTCATCTAACCCGATATACCGCACATTCCAACTAGAAAGGGTTGGCGTATACGATGGGTTGCTTCTGGTAAAATGAGCTCTCAGACGTAGCGCGATAGGGTCTAATGCTTGGAGGGATTGTCCAGGGCTTGCCCCCTGAATAAGAACAGTATCCCCTGCGCCGTTTAGCACATCAAAGGTTATGGTTCCATCGGAAATTGCATTGAAATCATGCCATGCTAAAAGATTTTCTGGGTCGATTGGTATTGAGGTCACTTGTGCATCAAGGAGAAGGACTTTTTCGTCCCCAATGGAATAGGTCATCTCAGAACCACTGGGAATATTCAAACGCCAAATGTTACCAAAGGCATCTGGCATGGTATTCCAGGGGTAGGGATAATAGATTCGAACGTCTTCCCAGCTCACAAAGACCTTCCCGTTTCCAACCGCCATATTCGCCCAATCAGCCTCCGCTGAGGTACTAGCTGATAGTTGGACATCGCCGGTGAATATCTCCCCTTCAGAAGAGACCAGTTTACCCCAAATGAGTCCTGATTCACTCGTCGCTCCTTTGCTGTTGAATGAAATAAGGAATGAAGAGGAAAGATACGGGACGATATCAGTTCGGACAAACTCCCCAGACTTGATTTGGAATGACGGAACAACAACATTCCCTGCATCATCATAGATGGTGCCCCAAATATTCCCCCAATAATCAGCGGCACTGATATCATCGTTGTTATAGGTAATGAGATAGTGTTGTGTTTCTAAAGAGAACTCAACGCAGGGGAAATTATAATCAATGCTGTCACTCCCAGTCGCAATGGTAATAGTATTACCAATTTGATTAAGGTTGCTATCAAAGAGTCCAGCTTTTATGCTAAATGGTCCATTGTCTGCAGTAAGTCCTTCCTCCCATACGATCATGTATTGTGCATGGGACGGGTCGAATGCAACCCATGGTTCGCATTGGCTATTTGCTGCGGTGCAGATGTTTTTTTCACCATCAACGGGATTACCATTGGTATCAAACAACCGTCCATAGATGTTATAGTTACTCTCTCCATTTCTTGCGTCCTCCCAGACCACGCAGAATCGATTATTCACTGAATCATATTGAACGTTTGCATCTGCTTGGCAATCTGTTGCGCTGCAGACGTTAATAACGGTGCCAAGTTGCAGTGAGCCGCCGTTTCTGACCACGGTTCTTGCTTTAATGTCCTCGGTTGTTGCACTGGGGTTTGCAACCGTATCATAATGTTCCCAGGCAACAAAGAATTTCCCTCCGCCATAATCAATAGATGGATTCTCATTTCTGTAATAAAGGGTTGAATCTTGATAGATTAAATTATCAAAAACCACTCGGTTTCCATCAGGGTCGTACATGGACGCCCTGATTTCTTGTTTAAATCCGAATGTGTATGGTGGATACCATGGTTGTCCTTCCTCCCAGGCAACAAGGAAGTTACCGCCCCCATAGGCGACATCAGAATCCCAGGCACCCTCATTGTTTGCATGATAGGATATCTGTTCATCGTTTGGCCAGTGTTCTTCCCAATTGGTGAAAACACCATAGAAATCGCTTTGACTTATCGCAGCGGGATTTCCGTAAAAGAGATACATCTTACTGTTCCCTGTCGGGCTGTAAGGAATCTTGACCCAGACGCTTGCGGTACTTGCGTCATAGTTTTCTATCCAATAATTACAGAGAACATCCCCACTGCTTTCATGTTTAAACCGTAAATCACCATAATCTGGTCGCATATCAGAGTCATAGGGTACTAAAAGATGGAGTGCATAGTTATACAGCAACTCACCAGCGTTATTGGTAATCGTAACTTGTTTCATTCGTGTCCATGCAGGATCCGTCCATAACGTATAGGTGTCTTTCATCTTTACAGCACCACTGGTAATCTCATAATTGAACGACATGGTAGGATCAACTTTTGTCGCATCATTGAACAGATCCTCCCAAGTGAAGTAGTTATCTTCAAGCAGCGGCAGGGGAAGCGGTGATGATGCTTTTAAGACTGCTTCATCATGTTTTACATCGAATTTTACAAATGCCTGCGCTGCAGACATCATCATGAGTACGACAAGAAGTAAACTTAGTACTAGCCTCCCAAATTTTTTATTGAATTTATTTTTCCCCATCATCAAACACCTTTTCTATTTTCTATAGCTAGGGCCATACCTGGTACCAGTTATAGTTCAATAATACGTTAAGATAAAGCTGACCGCTCACCTGGATGATCGGCCAAATATTAAAACCGTTTTGCCAGAACCATTTGACACAAATATATAAGGCGAAATTGGTAAGGGTGACATCCGCTCCCCAACGATCTTGACCGGATTCGTCTTTATAGACGAAGTCAAAGGAAATCTCTTTTAGGTTCGGCTGATTCGTTCCTTCATTGATTTTGAAATACCCGGGGTCTTCTAGACTTTCCCCTTGTTTCCATTTCCAGCTCATATCGTAATGGAGTGTATTGCTCAAAATCACATATCCGTTTAAATCAAGGCGTCCACTGTAATTGTCAAGATGGATCAAATCTATTCGCATATCCGCGTTCTGTTGCACGTCGATGCTAAAACCACCGGTTTCACCAAGTGACCAATCCCCGGTGAAATCAACGACTTCACCATCAAGGGCTATGGCGACAACAAAATCGTTTAACGCGTTCAGGGAGCCGGTGAGTGCTAAACTGTCGATTTGTGGTTGTGGGCTTGTGGTATTAAGACCCCAGTTTGCTTCAAAATTCTGGGCTGAAACAGTACTTGCTCCAATGGATAGTGAGTTGCCGGTGGCTGCATTGCCAACGGAAAACATATTGCCGAGCACATCATGGGTCGTATCAAATTTAAAGTATCCATCATCTGCGATTTTAAAATCTGTTTGGATGTGACCGTCACCAATACTGAACACATCACTTAAGGCCAGGGTATCAAAGACAAGGTTGAAATGAACAGGGTCTGGATTTGAACTTAGAGAAGAGCGCTCCGCTCTTCCAAATCCTTTCAGTTGATTCCACCAGAAGGTCCCGGTAGCATATGCATTGGCAGGGATATCTGTTATTTGAACAATCGGGATAGCAATGTTTGGAAGATAGAAATCCATTTCATTAAAATTCGAGTCTGCCTGTCGTTGGACTTTTCCGTAGATATAATTATTGATATTGCTAAAATTATCAGCATCAACATAGAGGGTAGCTTCCGCGCTGACTCGTTGACTATTAATGCTGCCAGCTGGGATGCTTATAAGGGCGATATTGGGGTCATCCGGGTTTGCTTGTGGATAATACACGGTGATAGCACCAAGTTGACCGCTCTTGGTCAGATCAATATATCCATTCGCATCGATTCGTAACATGCTCCCATTTTGTATGTTCAGTGTTGCCTGTGCTTCTAATCTTCGAGAACTTGGAATGTTGTTTACTTCGAGAAAAGGAACATCGGCTTCATTTGGATCCTTTAATTTTGGATAATAGACGATAATCTCATTGATCGGACTGCTCATGGTAACATCAGCATATCCGCGAACGTTGACGTAGAATAATTCTCCTTGGACAAATGTCACTTCAAAATCATCAAATATCTTCCATGTATACGATAGTGTTTGCGGAAGTTCACTGATTCTTACTTTCTGGCTAAATAAGGGTGAATCTACGATGACTCCGATATTGAATATATTACTGGATTCGTAATCGAACCCATGTGGATCCTTTCGGAGACCAAAACTCATCCATCGTCCTGTTTGTGCCATCGAGGAGTCAATTTTATCAAAAACAAGAGAGAGACTCACGCCGTCTCCACCGCCTATATGAATATCTGATGAATACGTAATTGTTGTTTCACTAGTATGTTGACTATCCGCATCAAAATTATAATAGATATACCCGCCAAGCGGGATAAACTGAGTAGTCAATGTGACAAACGGGGTAAATTGAACTGAAAATGCAATATCATATTTGAGTGTGTTTGTACTTCCATTATATGATCGGAAACCGTAGAGGAGTTCTAGTGGATCGACACCGCTTGGTTCGGTTTTCATCACTTGCTGAAAAATCACTGGGCTGAAAATATTATCTTTGGCAAAGGCAAATCTTTTTTCGACATATAGAGGTATCCTATCGCCAGGTGTAGTACGATACCCGACACCTACTGCGAAATAATCATCGTCGCTTTGTAAGGGTCTTGGGTCAGGTAATGGTTGATCTTGCATCATGTTACTGTGCGGTGTATTCAGTGTCTTAGCGAGTACTTGGTGTAAAAAACTAAATCCGAGTGGTGTGCCCTGCCGAATTTTTTGTTTTAACAGCTGTATAAACACTCCGCAAGGTTCTATTGAAGGTAAGAGTGTCTGTGATGTACTGGTGATCTGATAGTTTTGTGAGGAGAAGGAAACATCTTGACTTGACTCACCTACAAGACCCCAGTTGATGTGGATTTCAGACCATACTTCTAATCCAGCATAGATGTCTGAAGGTCCCCCGTTGATCTGTCGTACTCTGACCATATCCTCAAGAGATTTGTATTCGACATGTGTTTTTGTATTAAGTATTGTCTCCCAATAAAATCCAAAAGATACTTTTATGTCGTCTTCAGGGTCGTTGTCGATGTTAAAAAAAGTATCTTCGCAATAATAGGGGTGTTTGAGGAATTTTTGTTGGAAGTCATTGATAGAGATGTCGAGTTGTTTTTCAAATGTTTCACCGTTGTATGTGAGTCGGATCCACCATTCGAAGATGGTACTGGTTGGTTGTATCCAGGGGATAGAGATGGTACTTTCAATGTGTTCTCCTTGGGTAAGATAGGGATTTTCATCGATGTTTAAATAGGAATACACCGACTTTTTTAATTGATCCATTGTGTTTGAAGACGTTTTTTCTTCTGTGTTAAGAGTGGTAGAGTCTAGTGTTATTTTGTTGACTTTAAAAGTATTTGCTAAAGCAGCAGTAATTCCTGACATGCTAATACATGTCATTATAATTAGAACTACCACTAAAAATTTTTTCATTTGCACTTCACCTCTTCCTAAATATATTTACTACCCTTTTTCCTGTTCTTATATATATAATTAATAACACACGGTATATATACTTTGTCATAATATTGGCTTCATCCCGAAATAGATAATTAAGGAGGAAGACATTCATTTTTCTGTTGGATGGGATAGGCAAAGAAAAGGATAAACCCAACAGTTGCGAACCATGTGAACCGCAACTTCACCACCGATTTCACCAAGGCGGTGATTAAAGCGGTTCACCGCATGCCACCACCCTGGAAACCCAACAAAAAAGGACGTAAAGCACACGACCCACAGACCGTCGCCATAGGATGTATCCTCAAAGTAGGATTCAACCAAACCTACGATGGCATCGAGGCGCATCTCAAAGATAGCGAGACTATCAAAAAATGCTGTCCAGATATGCCTGGGCATAGTGTGATCCAGCGAGGGATGAAGCGACTCTCCATCACCTACATTCGAAAGGTGACGAACAGGGTCACCAGGTTTCTCCGACGGAAAAAGATGAACATCGCAGTGGACACCACTGGATTCAGCACCCATAACAGCAGCACCTGGTACGACATCCGCATTGAACGACATGGGAGTAGACGTGATTGCATCAAACTCCACGTCAGTGTCGATATCGACACCGGTGTAATCCATTGGTTCACCATCACACCATGGAATCGCCATGATTCCAAGGAGTTTGAACATCTGATCAAACATCTCCCCGAACTCGGAAACGTCCTAGGCGACAAAGCGTTCTCCTCCAGGAACAACTGTCAACTTATTGCTGATAAAAATGGGACGCCCTACCTCTGCTTCAAGAAAAACGCTCGAAGCAACGCCAAAGGCAAGCCAGCATGGATCGTCTCGTTCAGAGCACACAAACAGGACTCAGATGCTTGGCTTGCCGTCTATCATCTCCGGTCGATCATCGAAAGCGTGTTCTCCTCGATCAAGAAACGGTGGGGTAGTTTCCTGCTCAGCAGGAAACGGTGGATGCAGAAGAAAGAGTTAGCGCTGAAGGTTTTCTCCTATAATTTAAAACAGGTGCTTATGGTTCGTTATGCGAAGGAACGGAAGGTTCCGTTATGGATCCACGCTGAGTAAAACCACAACGGTCCTTTCCATTCCCTTAGCAATGAGTGTATACTAGAATGAGTTTTTAAAAAATTCGCTCAAAACTCATTTTGAGATCACAAAAATGTCTACTAAAACTACGATTTTGGTTGGTTGCTGTGAGATTGTTCACAGCAATATGAAGTCCATGGAAGACTTCCGATACTCATTTCGGGATGTAGCTCATAATATTATGTAGTATTACATTATGTAGTATTACATTATGTAGTATTACATTAAATTTTTGGTCATTAATTATCGTTAACTTTAATGACGTATATCATTTCAGTCTCCGTTTGTAGAAATGAAAGGCGGTGCTGACGTGGATTACGAGATGAATTCATTTGTAGAGAACCAAATTTAGAGCAAAGGTCAATGTCGAAAAGACAATGTAGCTTGTTTAAAAGATAATGAGAACCCGCTGATCAAAGATGAGAAAATCGAATAGATGATTCTATCATGTATTCGAGAAATACACCACAACATTTTCATAGTCTCACCTGATGTGAGATATCAACAGGTTTGACACGGTAAAAAAAAATCCTAGAGAGATGGGTACTATGGGGAAAACGATTATCCAAAAAATTTTTGAAACTCATTCGAACACTCCCGCTAGTGTTGACGAGATCATCGATGTCACAATTGATGTGAGAGTTGCGCGTGATTTCGGTGGGGCAAATGTCGTCAAACATCTCGAAGACAACATGCTTCCCATCCATGACCCTAAACATACGTTCTTTACCTTTGATTGTAACCCTGGTGGTTGTGATCAGAAATATGCGGAGAACCAGCAGATATGTCGTGTGTTTGCAAGAAAAAATGGTATAAAAATCTATGATATCAACAGTGGTATCGGGACTCATCTTGCCTTCGAAGAAGGACTTGTTTTTCCAGGGGATACATTTGTATCAACCGATTCTCATGCGAACATCCTTGGAGCGATTGGGGCATTTGGTCAAGGGATGGGAGATATTGATATTGCGTATGCTTTTGCGTATGGGAAAATCTGGTTTAAGGTACCACCATCGATAAAAATTATCCTGAAAGGGAAACCTGCTCGCACGGCAACTCCGAAAGATGTTGTGTTAAAAATCAATAAAGAACTTGAAGCAAACGGACTTCTGGGGTATGCTGCGGAACTCTATGGTGAATACGTTGATTCATTATCGTTAGATGGACGAGTAACCATCGCATCCATGGCAACGGAGATGGGTGGGATCATCCTGTTATTTCCCACCAATGAGAAAATCATGGAGTATTATAAGAAAACATTCGGAATAACTATCCAACCGATCCATGCAGATCCTGATGCATCATATGATCGAACAATAGAGATAAATATCACAGATCTTCCGCCACAGTTATCTCGTCCAGGTCATCCTGAGGATGTTGTCAGTGTTGCAGAGGTCGGAAATATTGTAATTGATTCTGGGTTTATCGGTTCTTGCACCAATGGTCGTCTGGAGGATATGCGGGCAGTTGCTGCCATACTGAAAGACAACACCATAGCACCAGGCAGAATCCTGAAGATTGTCCCTGCGACCGATATCACTTGGAATGCCTGCCTTAAAGAAGGTCTGGTGAAGATTTTCAAAGACGCTGGCGCCTTGGTCGGTTCTGCTGGTTGTGCAGGGTGTGCTGCAGGACAAATTGGCCAAACAGGAAAAGGAGAGGTAACGATTTCTACAGGGAATCGGAATTTTACAGGAAAACAAGGGAAAGGTGACATTTATTTAGCATCGCCACAGACCGTTGCTGCATCATTACTTGCTGGGTACATCACGACTGTTGATGCGATTCCAAAGAAACCAGTGTCGGTGAAAATTGAAATAGCGTTGGTGAAAAATGTCACAGTGCAGAAGAAAGAAACAGTCGCGCCTCCTCTAGTCGTTGAAGGGAGAGTCTGGGTCATCCTAAAAGATAACATTGACACCGATATGATCTTTCATAATCGTCATCTTGCGATAACGAATATTTCAGAGATGGGACCGTATACGTTCGGGAACCTTAAAGGATATGAACAGTTCGCAAAGGAAGCGCAGAAAGGCGATATCGTAGTCGTCGGTAAGAATTTTGGTTGTGGGAGCTCCCGTCAACAGGCGGTTGATTGTTTCAAAGCCCTGGGAATAAGCGTGATTGTCGCTGAATCATTTGGTGCTATCTATGAGCGAAACGCCATCAATAGTGGCATGCCTATCCTTGTCGCTGAGGGTATTTCAAAAAAACTGCATGATAAGGACAGTATTTCTATTGATTTTATGACAGGGGTTATAACAGATAAAACTCAGAGAAAAACATATCAAGGTAAACCATTTTCAGAGGCACAAAAAGAAATCTATCTCCATGGTGGTCTGTTGGGAAGGTAAGCTAAGATGAACATGACATTTGCAGAAAAAATACTCGCAAAATATGCTGGTGAGAAAACAGTTACGCCCGGTCAGATTGTGACGGTACAACCAGATCATCTGCTGATGCATGATAACGCAGCACCAATTATTTCTAAGATCCAACCTGAATTAAAAGAGTATGGCATCTATAGCAAGGATTTACCAGTCATTGTCCTTGATCATGTGATCCCTGCAGCCGCGGAAAAAAATGCGCTGCAGCATAAACAGATCCGTGAGTTTGTGAAGGCCTATAAGATAAAATATTTTTTTGACGTTGGATATGGTATCTGTCATCAAATTGTCATTGAGAAAGGTCTTGCGTTACCTGGGACACTTTTGCTGGGGAGTGACTCCCATACATGTTCCTATGGCGCGGTGGGTGCGTTTTCATCTGGAATTGACCGAACTGAGGCAGCTGCTTTGTTGCTTACTGGTGAGACGTGGCTAAAGGTTCCGCAGAGTATCAAGATAACCTTGAAAGGACATCTGGAGAGCGGGGTGAGTGCAAAGGACGTGATTTTATCGATAATTGGAGATGTTTCTGCAGCTGGTGCTGATTATTGTTCTGTGGAGTTCCATGGGAGCGTTTCGCAATTCTCCGTAGAAGAACGCTTTACGATGGCAAACATGGGGGTGGAGATGGGGGCAAAAAACGCGGTATTCCCTGTTGATGCGGTGACGATGCAGTACCTTTCGTCCATCGGTATCCCAAAATCGAAATATAAACCAATGAACCCTGATGCTGATGCGACATACGAACGAGAACTTACCTACAATCTTGCCACGATCGGACCGGTCGTTGCTGTACCACATGGTGTCGATAAAGTAAAACCAATTAAGGAAGTCGAAGGTATCGGCATCCAGCAATGTCTTCTTGGAACCTGTACGAACGGACGGTTATCTGATTTGAAGATTGCCGCGAAAATTTTGAAAGGAAAAAAGGTGCATCAAAACGTACGGTTGTTGGTTCTTCCTGCGTCTCGAAAAATATATCTTGATGCGGTACAAGAAGGATACATCAAAACGTTTCTTGAAGCAGGGGGAACGGTTCTTCCGCCAGGGTGTGGACCATGCTTAGGTGCACACCAGGGTGTGCTTGCCCCTGGTGAGCGGTGTCTGAGTACCTCAAATAGGAATTTCAAGGGACGGATGGGGTGTAACGAAGCAGAGATTTATCTGGCAAGTCCGGCAACCGTTGCGTTATCCGCGGTGGTTGGGAAAATCACCGATCCTCGAAAGGTGGTGCGAAAATGACGATCTGGAAATACGGAGACAACATTAATACGGATATGCTCTTCCCAGGGAAATATACCTATACCTGTAGTACTGCTGAGGAAATCAGACCACATCTCCTTGAGGATTTGGATCCTTCGTTTGCGAAAAATGTTCAAGAAGGCGATTTTATTTTTGCCGGGAAGAATTTTGGGTGTGGAAGCTCGCGTGAACAACCGGTTCTAGGACTGAAAGCAGTTGGTATCGTTGCAGTTGTCGCAGGGAGCTTCGCTCGGATCTTCTACCGGTCCTCTATCAATCAAGGTCTGTTGCTTATTGAATGTCCTGAGGCGGTGAAGGCCTATACGCAAGGAGATAAGGTATGGTTAGATGTTGAAAAAGGGACGATTTCGGTTGGTTCGAGTACCTTTTCGTTCCCAAAGCTGCCGAAAGAAATCCTTGCGATCCGTGATGCGGGCGGGTTGTTACCTTATACACGGGAGAAGCTTCGGCAGAAGAAAAAATGATACCATCATGGATTAAGAAGAAAAAAGAAGGGTACCGTGTTTTTCTTTATATTCCGTCATCATCGTAGATTTCTAATGTTTCGAAGAACTCGGGGGTAAAATAGTAGCCACAGGCTGTTTTTTCTATGAGTCCTTTGCGTACGCATCTGTCAAAGAGATCATCTTGAACGGTCACTACCTCTTCATACATGG
>Ga0315535_1002743_pt1 | contig 11045 bp, 9 predicted proteins | sample SalMarSW160220MG_2_FD_203092 | JGI IMG/M metagenome (GOLD analysis project Ga0315535, IMG submission 203092) | Salt marsh sediment microbial communities from the Plum Island Ecosystem LTER, Massachusetts, United States - Salt Marsh Sediment SW1602-20 ...
GCGAACACCAGACCCGCTGACGTCACCACGGTGCCGGTCCCGGCCATGGATCGGATGATCCCGGTCTTGAGTCCGGCGTGAATCTCTTCTTTGAACCGGGACACCAGCAGCAGGTTGTAGTCGGACCCGACGGCCAACAGGATGATGACCGACAGCGCCATCACGATCCAGTGGATCTTGAAGTTGAACAGGTCTTGCCAGATCAGCACCGACAGCCCGAAGGACGCCGCAATCGAGCTGGCCGCGGTCCCGACGATGACCAGGGCGGCGACGACGCTTCGGGTCAGTATCAGCATGATCATGAAGATCAGCGTCAATGCCGAGACCACCGCGATCATCAGGTCGTATTTGGCGCCGTCATGCATGTCCTTGAAGGTCGCCGCCGTCCCGCCCAGATACACCTTGGCGTCCGACAGGGACGACTGCTTGAGTGCTTCTTGGGCGGCTGTCCGCTCGGCGGAGACCCGCGAGATGCCTTCGGGAGTCATTGGATCGCCCTGGTGGGTGATGAAAAAGCGCGTGGACTTGCCGTCGGGCGAAAAGAACATCTTGATGCCGCGGATGAACTCCGGATTGTCGAATGCCTCGGGCGGCAGGTAGAAGAAGTCGTCGTTCTTGGACCTGTCAAAGCTCTGCCCCATGACGATCGCGGTGTCATTCATGGCGTCCATTTGGTTGATCATCGCCTGAAAGGTGCTGTGCATCGTCAGCGTCAGCGCTTTGGTGGTTTTCATGGTTTGGATCATCGGTGGGATCAACGCCAGCATCTCGTTGGTGGCCGCAGCGGTGCGCGCGATGTCATCCGAGAGAATGTGGAACTGCCCGGCAAGCTTGTCGAACCCGTCCAAGGAGTCGAACAGGGACCGGAATGCCCAGCAGACGGGAACGTCCAAGCAGTGCCTCTCCCAATAGAAGAGACTGCGTATCGGTCGGAAGAAATCGTCGAAATCCGCTATGTGGTTTCGCAGTTCGTCGGTGATCTCCGAAGTTTCCGCCGTGGTCTTCGCGCTGTCATCGGCGGCACTGGCCAGCTTCTTGTTGACCACGTACATGCGCTCCAAGGTGTCGATCTGGAACTGCATCATGTCGGCCATCTTGAGCATGTCGGCCATGCGTTCTTTCAGAAAGCCCATGTTCTGCATGGTGGTCTGGCCCTGAATACTGTTCTGAAAAGGGATCGAGCTGTGCTGGATGGGAATTCCCAGGGGACGGGTGATGTCCTGGACCATTGCGATGCCCACCGTGCGGATGAGGTTTTTCGCGACCTTGTCCAACACCAGCATGTCGGCCGGATTGCGCATGTCGTGGTCGGCCTCGATCATCAACATGTCGGGGTTCATCCTGGCTTGCGAAAAATGCCTGTCCGCCGCCGCGTACCCGAGATTCGCCGGGGCTGATTCCGGCAGATAGTAGCGATCGTTGTAGCTCGTTACGTATCCCGGCAGGCCCAGCATACCGACCAGCACAACGGCGCCACTCACCGCGAAGATCGGCAGCGGCCAGCGCACCACCGCGGTGCCGACCCGTCGCCATAACCGTCCTTTGGCCGCTCGTTTGGTCTCGAACAGGCCGAACCGACTGCCCACGAAAATCACCGCCGGGCCCAGCGTCAGAGCGGCCAGTACGACGACCAGCATTCCGATCGCCACGGGCGGGCCCATCGTGTTGAACCACGGCAACCGGGCAAAGCTGAGGCAGTAAGTCGCCCCGGCTATGGTCAGACCCGAGCCGAGCACAACCGGGGCCACGCTACGAAACGTCGTGTAGTACGCGGTTTCCCGATCCTCGCCGGCCCGGCGCGCCTCTTGATAGCGGCCGACGAGGAAGATTCCGTAGTCGGTCCCGGCGGCGATTGCCAGCATCGTCAGGATATTTGCGGCGAACGTGGTCAGCCCGAATGCGTCGATGTTGCCCAGAGCCGCGACGATCTGCCGCGACGACGCCAGCGCGATGCCGGTCATGAAGAGCTGAATCAGGGTGGTGACGATGGAGCGGTACACCAGCAGCAACATGATCGCGATCGCAGCGAGGGTGAACAGCGTGATCTTGGCCAGGCTGGCGTTTCCGATGACGTGCATGTCGTCGGACAGCGCCGCGGGCCCGGTGACATAGGCCTTCACGCCCGGTGGTGCCGGCGTCTCGTGCACCACCTTGCGCACCGCTTCCACGGATTCGTTCGCCGCAGTGGTCCCTTGGTTGCCGGCGATGTTGATCATCACGTACGAGGCTTTGGCGTCCGCGCTCTGGGCCCCCGCCGCCGTGAACCGGTCCCCCCAGAAGTCCTGGACGTGCTGGACGTGTTCGGGATCCTGCCGGAGTTCGCGAACGATCTCGTCGTAGTAGCGGTGAGCCGCATCGCCGAGCGGCTGCTGGCCTTCCAGCACGATCATCACCGTGCTGTTGGAATCGAATTCCTTGAAGTTGTGGCCCAGCCGCATCATCGCCTTCATCGACGGCGCATCCAGGGGGGCCATCGGCGCCGAATGCGCCTCACCGACGACTTCCAGCGGCGGCACCGCGACATTGACCAGGACGGTCAATGCGAGCCAGCCCAAGATGATCGGCACCGCGAGCAGGCGGATGAAGTGCGGGATGACGGGCCGGTGCGTGCGCTCAGCGGTGGTGCTCGGCTGGCTCATGCGGACTTCACCAGGCAGAAGGTCTGCGCGTTGACGCCGTCGACGTTCTTTTGCTCCCGCACCACACCGTCGACGGTGATCCGGCAGCCGATCTGGTTGGCGTCAGTTTGGGCCATGATGTTGGCACTCACCGAGGGCAGTGTCGTGGACACGGTGTACGACCACGGCAAGGGGGCCCCATTGACCTGATGGGTGTTGGCGTCCGCATCCCAGTAGTTGATGTTCGCGGTGGCCCCCGGCGGCCCGAAGATCTCATAGGTCACCACCTTGGGATTGAATTGGACGATCTCGATCCCGGCATTGGCATTCGCGTTGAGGTTCTGCGAGCCGAAGATTGCGTGCAGACGAGACACGACCAGGCCGGAGACACCGAGCACAACGACCAAGACCAGTGGTATCCACGCTCGCTTGGCCAAGTGGGTCACGAAAGTCGAAATTCGATTCGCCACTAATTGACCGCCTTCCGCTCACCGCTGCGGGCTCCGCCGTCCTACCGCAAAGCTCACCACCGTCGCCGACGACACCAATGTCCACGGAACATTTGCTCAGCTAAGCATCCTAACCTTAGTGCACGTAAGCGTTCCTCCGGGGCCGTTCGATACGGCGAAGGGCATGGGTTTCAGCACGCCACACGACCGGTGACCGGCGGCAGATCGGCCAGCGTCACGATGCCAGGCGGGGCGGCCACCACCGCCGGAACCGCGTTGGTCACCGGCATCGCGGTGTAGATCATCCCCAGCCCCATGAAGCCGGGCTCCGTCCAGTCCCTGGGCGGCAGGCAATGCAGGACGGTGCGCATGTTGGGCAACCCGAACACCTGGATGACGTGGCCATGCTCGAGCGGTTTGGGCGGGTCGACGTGACTGCCCATAGTCCAGTTGAAGCCCACGCTGACGACATTGCGATCGCCGACCCAGCCGCGGTGGTAGCCGTAGACGCTGCCCACCGTTCCCGCGGGGATCTTCATGAAGCCCAAGTCGGAGTCGGCGGTGGCCGCCGTGAACGTGACGTCGAAGGTCATCTTGTCCAGCTTCGCGCCGATCGCGTCGGCCATCATCGCGGCCGATTCGGCGAAGACTTCGCTTTCGGTCCGCACGCTCTCCGCCAGTCCGGGGGTGTCGGGATCTTGCGAGAAACCCATCGCCGTCTGGGTTTCCGCGGATTCGTAGGTCGAACAATCCACCGACTCGGTGATTCGGATCTCGTCGACGCGTTCGCAGGATGCGCTGAGCACCATGCCGACCATGTTCGTCATTCCGGGATGGGCTCCGCTGCCGAAAATCGTCGAGCCGCCCCGCTTGCACGCGTCCAGGATGCGCTCGCGGTCCTGCGGCGTCTGCTTGCCGCCGGTAATCCAGGCCGCGCTAGTGCACACGTCGACTCCCGATTCCAGCAGGCGCACCAATTCGTCGATGCTGGGCCACAACGGGTTGTAGCAACACGCGTCGGCGCCCAGGGCGAGCAACGCGTCGATGTCATTGGTCGCTTGCACCCCGGTCGCATCCGGCCAGCCGGCCAGTTCGGCGGCGTCGACACCGACCTTCTCCGGCCCGTGCGCGTACACGCCGACCAACTCCATGTCGGGTCTGCCGATGATGGCGTGCAGCGAGCGCCGCCCGATGTTTCCGGTCGTCCACTGGATGACACGCAGCGGACGGTCTGTGGCTGTTGTGCTCATCGGGGCTCCTCGATCAGTTGGCGATGTCAAATCCGGCGATGACCTTGGTCGGGTGCACGCGCACCACCAACTCGCCGGGAACGCCGTTGCGGCGGCCGAATTCCTCGGCGCGGTCAGCGCCCATGTACCGGGCGCCGATCCGGGTGGCGGTGTCCAGTAGTTCCCGGGGATCCTCGCTCACCGTAGCCACGCCCTGCACCTGCACGAACGAATAGGGCGGGTGGGCGTCGTCGACGCATAGCACGACGCGCGAATCACGGGACAGGGCACGGCCTTTGGAACTGTCGCGGCCGGTGTTCAACACCAGCCGGTGATCCTCCACGAGGAACCACACCGGCGCGACCAGCGGCCGACCGTCAGCGGCGACGTAACCGAGCATGCCGGTGCGGGTGCCGGCCGACAGAAACTGGACAACCTTGTCCGACAGTTCCGCGAGCCTGGGCATGCGTTACAGCCTTGCCAGGTCGTAGCCGCCGATGTTGTCGATCAGGTTGTGCAGGTGGTCGCCCGAGGTGCCGAGGGTGTGCTCGATCGCAGTGAGCCGGGCCGCATAGTGGGCAATCGGATATTCCGCGGTCACACCGATTCCACCGTGCATCTGGATCGACTCCTGCGCGATGTGCCGGCCCGACCGGCCGACCTGGAGCTTGGCCCGCGACGCGATCACCGCGTCGACGTTGCCGTCCGCGATCGACATCGCGGCGTACAGGCTCATGCTGCGCGCCATTTCCAGCGACACGTACATGTCGGCGGCCCGTTGGGTGAGCGCCTGGAACTTGTTGAGTGTGACACCGAACTGCTTGCGTGTTTTGAGGTAGTCGGTGGTGAGCCGAAGCGCTTCTTCCATCGCGCCGACCGCTTCGGAACACAACGCCGACTGGATGCGGATGATGGTGTCGCGGACGGCGCTTGATGCGTCGATCGCATCGCCAAGGGGTTCGGCGGAGGCGGAGTCCAGTTCGATCTGGGCGCCGCGCTGTCCGTCGAACGTCGGGTACGGATGGCGGGCGACCGCCCCGTCGTCTTGCGAGGGATCGACCAAGAACAGGCCGGTGCCGCCGTCCGGCAACGCGGCGCTGACCACCAAGGTTTCGGCGCAGTCGCCGGCAAGCACGGGGTTCTTCCGACCGCTCAGGGCCCACGAATTGCCTTGCTGCACAGCTTTGGTGCCCACATCGGCGGATGGTTTGCGGTGACCCGGCTCGAGGTGGGCGAAAGCCAGCAGCCGCTGCCCGGCAGCGACCTCGTCCAGTAGCTGCTTTTGCTCGTCGCTGCCGTGCGCGGCGATCAACGCACCGGGTGCCAGCGCGGCGTGCAGGACGGGTTCAGGTGCCAACCGCCGCCCGACCTCGGTGAGTACCACCATGATCTCCAGCTGCCCGGACTCGTCCGGATCGAACCCGAGACCCAGAATCCCGGTGTCGGCGAGCTGACTCCAGACTTCGCGGCTCCAACCGAGATCGGTGTCGATGATCTTGTTGCGGCTTTCCGGGTCATAGGTGCGCGCCAGCAACTCGCGAGTGGTGTCGCGGAGCAGCGCCTGCTCATCGCTCAACTGAAAGTCCATGGCCGCCTCACAATCCGAGAATGGTGGACGCAATGATATTGCGCTGCACTTCGCTACTGCCGCCATAGATCGACGTCTTGCGGTAGTTGAGGTAGTGCGGCGCACTGGTTTGCGCCCAGGCCGGCGATGCGATGTCGCTGGTGTCCGGGTCGCCGGCCGGCAGCGCGTCCGGCCCGGCCACCTCGACGAGCAGTTCGGTGGCCACCTGCTGTAGCTGGCTGCCGCGCAGCTTGAGCACCGACGACGCCGGGTTGGGCTTGCCGTCCGAGGAATCCGACACCACCCGCGCCTGCGTGAGTTCCAGTGCCAGCAGTTCGTTTTCGGCCTCGGCCAGCCGGGCAGCGAACAGCGGGTCTTCGAGTACCCTGCTTTCGGCGGCGCACTTTTTCACCTCGGCGAGGCGCACCTTGGTCCGGCCCACCCCGGCGATGCCGGTGCGTTCGTTGCCCAGCAGGAATTTCGCGTAGGTCCAGCCCTGATTCTCTTCTCCGACAAGCTGATTAGCGGGAACGCGAACGTCTTCGAAGAACAACTCGTTGATTTCCCGGCCGCCGTCGATCGTCTTGATCGGCCGCAGCGTGATGCCCGGCGACTTCATGTCGAAGAGCAGAAAAGAGATCCCGGCCTGGCGCTTGGGTGCCTGCGGGTCGGTTCGGACCAGGCAGAAGATCCAGTCCGCGTATTGGCCGAGTGTCGTCCAGGTCTTCTGGCCGTTGACCACGTAGCTGTCGCCGTCCCGGACGGCGGTGGTGCGCAGTGAGGCGAGGTCGGAGCCGGCCTCAGGCTCGGAGAATCCCTGGCACCACCAGATGTCGAGACTGGCGGTCGGCGGCAGGAAGCGCTGTTTGATCTCCTCCGAACCGAATTCGGCGATCACGGGGCCGACCATCTTGGTGTTGAAGTTCAGCGGCTCGGGTACGCACGCCAGTTGCATCTCGTCGGCCCAGATCTGGTGCTGAGTGGGTGTCCAGTCCTTGCCGCCCCATTCGACCGGCCAATTCGGCACCGCCAGACCGTGCTCGTGCAGGATCTTGTGGCTGGTGACGATGTCGTCTCGGCGTACTGACGACGAGCCCTGGCGCACCCGCTCGCGCAGCTCTTCGGGAATCTGGGTGGTGTAGAAGGCGCGAAGCTCGTCGCGGAACTCGGCTTCCTCCGGTGTGAGCGCCAGTTGCATGGCAGCCTCCTATCGTCTGGGTGAACGCGACGACCCGCTCCGAACCGGCGAGTCCGGGCCCGGGCGTGCGCCCCGGACTACATCTTGACCCATCGCCCGCGGCGCTTGTGCACAGCCTCGGGTTAGTCCACAACCGGCCGCCGCACCGCCGTTGGGCGGGATCGTCGTGGCGGTCGGCTCACCTACTTTCGGCGCATGCAAACAGAACTTCCCGCCGAGCGACTGCATCGACGACTCGGTGCCGAACCCGATGGCGATTCGCCTGCCGAGTCGGCGGAAGCACCGGATGAGGACGCGAACTCGCTGCTGCCGCGGTGGCTTCCCGAGGTATCGGAGAACCGGGGCTGGGTGGCCAGGGTGCGCGCCGACCCCGGGCGCGCCGGTGCCATCGGCTTGGCGATCGTGGCTGCCCTGGCTGTGCTGGTCACGGTGTTCACGTTGGTGCGCGACCGGCCGGCGCCGGTGATGTCGGCCAAACTGCCGCCGGTGGAGAAGGCGTCGACGGTGAGCCCCAGGTCGTCGGCCAGTCCGAGTGCCGGGGAACCGGGCACTCCTGACCGGCCGGTGGTGGTCAGCGTGGTTGGGCTGGTGCGCGCTCCCGGGTTGGTCACCCTGGCGCCCGGCGCGCGTATCGCCGACGCGCTACAAGCCGCCGGTGGTGCGGTGAACGGTGCGGACACCATCGGACTGAACATGGCCCGCCCGCTCGGCGACGGCGAGCAGATCGTAGTCGGGCTCGCCCCACTTTCGGGGCGGCCGACGGCACTGGGTAGCTCCGTGGCTGCCGGTTCGACACCGATATCGACGGCGCCGGTACCGGGACCTGGGCCGGGGAAGCCGAAGGCGGCCGAGGTGCTCGACCTCAACACCGCGACGGTCGCGGAACTGGACGCTCTGCCTGGGGTTGGACCGGTCACCGCCGCCGCGATCGTGGCCTGGCGACAGGCCAATGGCAAGTTCACCAGCGTCGACCAGCTGGCCGATGTCGACGGCATCGGCCCGGCGCGGCTGGACAAGTTGCGCGCCCTGGTCCGTGTCTGACACCGGTGCACCATCCCGGATTGGGTGAATCGTCCCAGGCGCACGTCGATGTGCGCCTGATACCTGCCGCTCTCACCGGTTGGGCGGTGACCGCTGCCGGGATCTGGTGGCCGATCGGCCAGGTGATCCCGTTGTGCTGCGTCGCGCTGATCGCCGCCGCCGGTGCGCTGGCGTGCCACTCGGCACGCCGGCCCGGCGCGAGCGCCTGGCTACAGGCCGTCAGTGCCGGCCTGGTCGCGATTGGCGTTGTGGGCGCGGGGTTCGGGTTCGCGATCGCGCTGCGCGTCGACGCGGTGGGGCACCACCCGATTACCAGGGCATACGGGACTGTCGGTCTGGTGACGGTCACCCCCGACGAGAGTGCGGTGTCGTTGGGCAGCGGCCGGCTGATGTTTCGCGCCACCCTGCAACGCCTGCGTGCCGAGGAGATATCGGGTCGGGTCGTGGTATTCGCTCGCGCCTCGGACTTCGGCCCCCAAACCGGTGCAGTCATGGTGGGCCAGCCGGTACGGTTCGCCGCGCACATCACCCGCCCGACCCGCCGCGACCTGACGGTCGCCGTGCTCAACGCGTCGGGCCGGCCGACCACGGGCAGCGCGGGTGCGATCCAGCGGGCCGCTCATGCCGTGCGCAGGCGGTTCCGCGCCGCCGTGCGCGACACGCTGCCCGCCGGGCAGGCAGCGATGCTGCCCGCACTGGTGCTCGGTGACACCTCGGCGGTCACCGGCGAAACCAGCCGTGAATTCCGCGCGGCGGGCATGACGCATCTGATGGCGGTATCGGGTGCCAACGTCACGATCGTGTGCGCCGCCGTGCTGTTCGCGGCCCGATTGGTCGGCCCGCGGGCGGCCGTCGCGTTCGCCACGCTGGCGCTGGTGGCGTTCGTCATCGTCGTGCAACCGACGGCAAGCGTGTTGCGGGCGGCCGTGATGGGCGCCATCGCGTTGGCCGGGATGCTGTCGTCACGTCGGCGGCAAGCCATTCCCGCTCTGTCGGCCACGGTGCTGCTACTGCTGGCATTCGCTCCCCAGCTGGCCGTCGACGTCGGGTTCGCGTTGTCGGTGGTCGCGACGGCCGCGTTGATCGCCATCGCGCCGTCCTGGTCCCGGGGCCTGGCGGGAAAGGGCTTACCCAAACCGCTGGCCGATGCGCTCGCGGTTGCCTGGTCGGCCTACCTGGTGACCGCACCACTGGTGGCGGGTATCTCGGGCCGCCTCAGCCTGGTCGCCGCCGGCGCGAATCTCGCGGTGGCCCCCGTGATAGCACCGATCACGGTGCTGGGCAGCGCCGCGGCCGTATTGTGCGTGTGGTGGCCGGCCGGTGGGCAGCTGTTGATTCGTTTCACCGGCCCCGAACTGTGGTGGGTTCTGCGGGTGGCCGGGTGGTCGGCCGGTGTGCCCGTGGCGACGCTGCCCGTTCCGGCCGGTGTGGCTGGGGTGCTGGTGGTCGGTGGGGGCGTTGTCGTGGTCCTGCTGCTGGCAATGTTGCTGTGGCGGCGGCGCCGGTTTCGTACGGCGGTCGGACTGGCCGGTGCGGTGGGCGTCACTTGCCTGCTGGCCTGGTCGATGTCGGGACTCGTCGGCCCGTCGTGACACCATCATGGGGTGCCCGATGATGTCTCGCCGTTACACCTGATCCTGGGCGACGAGGAGTTGCTGGTCGAGCGGGCGGTGGCCGATGTGCTGGCGGTGGTGCGCAAAGAGGCCGGCACCGACGACATCCCGGTCAACCGAATGCGAGCGGGTGACGTGGGTACCTACGAGCTCGCCGAACTGCTGAGCCCATCACTGTTCGCCGACGAGCGCATCGTTGTGCTGGAGGCCGCCGCCGAAGCGGGTAAGGAGGCGGCCTCGGTTATCGCCTCGGCCGCCCGCGACGTTCCGCCGGGCACGGTGCTGGTGGTGGCGCACTCGGGCGGCGGTCGCGCCAAGACACTGGCCGGCGAGCTGCAGGCGCTGGGTGCTGTCGTGCATCCGTGCGCGCGGATCACCAAGGTGAGCGAACGCGTCGATTTCGTCCGCAAGGAGTTTCGTGGCCTGCGCGCCAGCGTGGACGAGGAGACGGTGACCGCTCTGCTGGACGCGGTCGGTTCCGACCTGCGGGAGCTGGCGTCCGCCTGTTCGCAGTTGGTCGCCGACACCGGCGGGACCGTCGACGCCGCAGCGGTGCGGCGCTATCACAGCGGCAAGGCCGAAGTGAAGGGTTTCGACATCGCCGACAAGGCGGTGACCGGCGATGTCGAGGGAGCCGCCGAGGCGCTGCGGTGGGCGATGATGCGCGGTGAACCGCTCGTGGTGCTGGCCGACGCGCTGGCCGAAGCCGTCCATACGATCGGCCGGGTGGGGCCGCTCTCGGGCGACCCCTATCGTCTGGCGGCGCAGCTGAAGATGCCGCCCTGGCGGGTGCAGAAGGCCCAAAAGCAGGCCCGGCATTGGTCGCGTGACACGGTGGCGACGGCGATGAAGGTGGTGGCTGCGCTCAACGCGAATGTCAAGGGCGCCGCGGCGGACGCCGATTACGCACTGGAATCCGCGGTCAGAAAGGTCGCCGAGCTGGCCTCCAAATGAAGCGAGACCGGCGCCGCCGAAGGTGGCTTGCGGTTCTCAGAGCTTGTTGAGGGCCCGTGCCAGCGCCGACTTCTTGTTGGCCGCCTGGTTCTTGTGGATCACACCCTTGCTGGCCGCTTTGTCCAGGCTGCGATTGGTCGACACCAGCAACTCCGTGGCCTTCTCTTTGTCGCCGGCGTGGGCGGCCTCGCGGAATGCGCGGACGGCGGTGCGAAGCGAAGACTTCACCGACTTGTTGCGCAGTCGGGCGCGCTCGTTGGTGCGATTGCGCTTTTGCTGCGACTTGATGTTGGCCACGCGTTAGTTCCTTCTTCGATTGCTTCGGTTGTTAGGGGGCGCCGGATATCACCACAGCGACTGCTCAGGTTATCAGTCG
>Ga0315535_1002745_pt1 | contig 11041 bp, 13 predicted proteins | sample SalMarSW160220MG_2_FD_203092 | JGI IMG/M metagenome (GOLD analysis project Ga0315535, IMG submission 203092) | Salt marsh sediment microbial communities from the Plum Island Ecosystem LTER, Massachusetts, United States - Salt Marsh Sediment SW1602-20 ...
ACTGGCCCAGAACTCCGATCCGTCGGCATGCACGACCCTGTCCTCTGCTCTCCAGTGGGTCGGCCCGCCCTTGAGCGAGGCGGCCAGTCGCTCCTCTCCGCCAGCGTGATCGTCGACCTTGATCAAGTCGTGCCACGTCATGGTGCGGAGCTGGTCTTGCGTGTAGCCGACCTCTTCGCAGCACGCCTGGTTGGCCTGGCTGATCACGCCGTCGAGACCAAAGACGACCATGCCCATGGCGGAGTTGTCGAACGACAGCCGTAGTCGCTTCTGACTTGCAGCCAGATTCTGATCCGCGCGATCCAGGATGTCCGAGAGGTTCAACACCAGGATTCCCACCAACACGATCATGACCAGGGGGAGAGCAAACTCCACGAACCGATCTACCCAGGTGAGACCGCTCTGAGAGAAGTAGGGAAGCGCTCGATCGCTCGAGAGGATGCTCCCGGCTGCGACCGCGACGGTCGTGGCGATCATCTGGCCGATCAGGGCGATCGCTCGTCGTCTGGATAGCAGGATGGGGGCGACGACAGTGATGCTTGCGAGGATGAGGTAGACGGCAGGGGTCGATCCGAAGAACCACCAGACGAGTCCCGTACCTGCGACGTCGTACGCAAATCCCCACACCGGATCTGCTTTCCTGAACCAGAAGGTGTTCAGGCAGATGCCGAGAAAGGCGCCGAGTACGAGCAGCGCCACCTTGGCAGAAGGCTCCATGGACCAGATGATCATGAGGACCGATGCGCCGACGAGATAGCCAAAAACTCGAAGGCGCACGACTAGGCGCGTCAGGCGTTCTCGGGGCCTCGGGTCCATGCATGGGGCATCGGCGTTCGCCGGAGTTGTCTTGAGAAAGATGTGACTACAGACCTAGATGCCAAAGGGACTAGTCACTGCCGAAAGAGCGACGGGCTAGAGATACTGACCGGGCGGCTGCTCGGGAGCTTCCAGCGCCTTGCGGGCCCGAACCTCCTCGAGCTGCTGCTGAGCCGCCATCTGCTGGGTCCAGAGACTCGCCTGGATGCCGTGGAAGAGGCCTTCGAGCCACCCGACGAGTTGTGCCTGTGCGATGCGCAACTCCGATTCGGAGGGGACTTGGGATGTGAGCGGCAGGAAGACCTCATCGAGTTCGTCGCGGAGGTCGTCGGAGAGGGCCTCTTTGAGCTCGGCGATGGTGCTGTTGTAGACCGCGAGGAGCCGTTTGCGACCCGCTTCGTCGAGCGGCGCCTGGCGGACTTCGTCGAGGGTTGCCCTGGTCATCGAGGCGATGCGAATGAGCTTGGTTGGCTGTGCGACGCTGGAATCGACGATCTCGGGCTCTGGTGCTTGTTCGTCCATGATCCGTAGCCTACTGCTCCCTGGCGGCGAGGCATTGCGGTCTGTAGACTATCGTCAACCACCAAGGAGCGGCATGGCCGAGCAGTACCCGGAGATCCTCGACACGGTGCACGTCGCCGAGCTGCTGGGCATGAACATCCAGATGGTGCGCAAGTACGCCCGTGAGGGACGCATCCCCGCCTACCGGCTCCCCGGGGGACGCACGTTCCGCTTCTTCCGTGACGAGATCATCGATTTCCTCAAGCAACATCGGGTGACCGAGCTCGTCGACGAGGAGGAATAGGGGCCGCACATTCCCGTTCGTGCGTGAGGAGTGCCGAGGTTGTGGGCCTGGCTCGCGCACGAAACGGCGTGTCGGTCGGTCGCCGCTGTCAGCGCCTCTCAATGAAACCGCGCAGTAGCAGGATGTCGCACGATACGCTAAACTAACGTTAACTATGTTTATGCGATCGGCGCTGGATGACGAAGGCGATCTGTTCGAGGGGGACGTAGAGACTCTGCTCGTCGAGTGTCATCAACGCGACGTGATCCCGTGCGACCGCCGTGATCTGGCCGGATACCGAGAGCCCGAGGAGGGGGGCGACGATCTCCAGTTGCTCGCCCGTCATCTCGTACTCGGTGAGTCGCGCCGCAAACGTCGAAGCACCACGTGTTCTCCCGTGGCCCAGCGATCGTGCTTGCTGGGTGATCTGGATCGCGATCGGTCCTCCCAGATTGACATCGGTGAAACCGTCCGTCACCTGGATCGATGCAAGGTCGCCAGCCGCATAGTGGATGGTTCCGGAGACAGATCGGCCGAAGGTGGCGATAGTCACCAGATCGCCTCGTGCCATCGAGTCGAACGCAACCGCTCCGAGGTAGCGGGCACGCGCGGCGAGCTTCGCCGCGTCCCGTTCCGCCTCTTCCGCCTCGAAGCGGAGCTCGTTCTCCAGATCGCTGGTGATATCGGGCTCTTCCACAACAACCTTCCAACCAGTGGCAAGGAACACTACCCCGACGATAGGATGGGCGAGTCACAGGGAGGCCATGGGACGTGACAGGGAGGCGAGGGCCGTTAGGTCGGCTTTCGACGGGGCATTGGGTCATGCTGCTCGCCGGCGTGGTCGCAGTTGTGCTGAATTTCGCGTTCCTTCGCTCGCAACAGCACACCGTGGACGTGGCGGTCGCCGACGTAGACCTTGTGGCCGGGTCGCTTCTCAATGCTGCCGACGTGACGTTCACGCCCGTGCACGTCGAAGAGTCGGTTCAGCAGGGACTGGTGTCGACGGCCGATCTTGATCCGGGCATGGTGGTAGTTCGGACGATTCCGGCAGGAACGCTTCTGTCCAAGGCCGACCTGGCGACGAGGAGCAATGGCAAGCGGGCGATGAGCATTCCAATCGACCGTGAGCATGCCGTGGGGGGTCTCCTCGAGCGGGGAGATCGTGTCGACGTGGTGGCGTCTGATTCGGGCACCGCTCGGTATGTGCTCGTTGGAGCAGAAGTGCTGTCCGTGTCCGACGCGTCGGGGGCACTCGGATCGGACTACTCGGTGACGCTGGCACTCGATGCCGACGGGGTGCTGGCCGTCGCCGCAGCGATGTCGGAAGGATCGCTCGAGATCATCCGGTCGACTGGGGCCGATTCGCCTGGTGCGATGGTCTATCCGAGCGAGCCATGACCACCGATCCTGTTGTCCTGCTTGTGTTGTCGCCAAGAGACTGGGCGGCGCGGCTGCACCGCCACGCAGCGGATCATGGAGGCCTCCAGGTCAAGGCTCGCGTGCTGAGGCCTGAAGAAGTGAGGGTCGACGGATTCGAAGTGCTGGTGGTCGACGACACAACATCGTTTCTGACTAGGCGTCTCGTAGAGGAGGTTCACTCGCGCTCGGCGAAGGTCCTCGGGGTGTACGACGGCTTGGACTTCCCAGAGGGCAGGCGACGACTTCTCGACCTCGGTGCCGATGGGGTCATCGAGGCCGCCTCGGAGGCCGAGGAGTTCGTGCGCAGAATCGGCCAGATGCGGTCGCTCCGTCCGGCGGCCCCACAGGTGGTGGGAGGATCCACTCCGTCTGTCGGGCGGCTGCTTGTCGTGGGGGGTCCCTTCGGCGGAACGGGGTCAACCGAGGTCGCTATCGGCCTTGCCGCCGCACTTCACAGAGGAGGCAGTGGCGTCGCGCTGGTCGACGCCGATGACGTCGCCCCATCGATTGCTCAGCGTTTGGGGCTCTCCGTCGTTCCGAATCTCAGAACGCTGGTGGACCAATCGAGGAGGGGCGAGGAACTCGACGTCGAACACACGGCAGGCTTCGATGTGGTGTGCGGCATTCCGAACCCCCGCGACTGGGCCGAGCTGCGCCCAGCGGATGTGGCGTCGGCGCTCGAGGACCTGACGAAAGCGTCGGATGCCGTTGTCGCTGACATCAGTTCTGGTATCGAGCGGCTTCCGGGCGATGGTCGCTTCCGCCTCGCTCGGAGGCTTCTTGGAGATGCGCACACGATCCTCGGAGTGGGTGTTGCCACACCAAACGGTGTGTCTCGACTCCTGGATTGGGCGGCGGAAGTGAGGGCAATCAGCGGATCTGTTCGTCTCGTGCTGGTGCTCAACAGGGTCCCCGCGGGTGGGTTCGTGAGAAGCGAGGTCGCCCGCGAGATCGAGCGCGTCTTCGCACCATCCCAGATCGGGTTCCTTCCGGAGGACCGAAGGGTGCGTCGGGCAGCGTGGGAAGGTGGTCTCGTATCTCGAGGTTCGTTCTCACGCGGTGTGGTCAACCTCGCCATCGGAGTTGCCGGATGAGTGCCTACGAGGAGATCCGAGCCGCCGCAGTCCAGCTCATCGAACGCAGGAAACTCGACGTCGGCGTCAACCTTCATGAGACACGGTTGGCTGTCACCCAGGCGGTAGATGCGTATCGACGTCAGGCGGATCATGGCGCAGGGAGACACCTCGCTAACCCCGGCGAGATGGTCGAGCGAGTGTTCCATGCGGTTGCCGGGTTTGGAGCCCTGACCAACGTTCTCGCCGACTCCGGGGTGGAGGAGGTCTTCATTGAAGGCGATCGGGTGTCGTTCATCCGCGACGGTGCCTTGCACGCACTCGGGAGTCCGACGACTGAGGAGGAGAACCGCCGGGTCATCGACCGACTTCTCGCGGACACCGATCGGCACCTCGACGCTGGGAACCCGATCGTCCAGGCGCGCGTACTCAATGAGTCTGCCCGCTTGACGGCCGTGATGCCTCCGGTGTCGGACCGGCTTTCGGTGACGATCCGCAGGTATGCCCTGCGTCGAGAGACGCTGAGGTCGCTCGTGGAACTGGGTTCTCTCACGCTGCCGGCAGCAGGTCTTCTTTGGGCCATTGCCAGGACCGACAGTTCCATTGTCGTGTCCGGTCCACCCGGTGCCGGGAAGACATCGCTGTTGGCCGCGCTGATGGCGGCGGCCGCCGCGGGTACCTGCATCCGGTGCTGTGAAGAGGTGCGGGAGCTTCACGTTCCAATCATCCACGGCTCGTACTACGAGGCGAGACCCCCTTCCCTCGATGGAACAGGAGCGATCTCTTTGCGAGACCTCGTCAAGACCGTTCTCGCGATGCGGCCGGATCGCATCGTCGTTGGTGAGGTGCGCGGGTCGGAGGCGTTCGAGTTGACGAGGGCAGTGAATGCGGGGTGTGGGTTCCTGTGCACCATTCACGCGAATTCTGCACGGGAGGCTCTATCCGCGCTCGTGAATGCAGCGTTGATGGCCGGCGAGAACGTCACCGAAGGCGTGGTCAGGAGTGTCTTCGCCTCGTCGATCGACTTCGTGGTGCATCTCGATCGCGATGGAATCGCCCGCGAGGAGAGAGGGCTGAGGCGGCGGCTTGTGGAGATTCTGTCGGTGGTTCCGTCACTGGGATCCGACTTCACGACCGAGCCCCTATTCGTAAGGGACGACCTGGGCAGCCCGCTCGATTGGACGGGGGTGTTTCCGCCGGACGATGTCACGAATCGGATCCGGCGTGCTCTGCCTGAGGGGATGACACTGCGGGCTGTTCTCGAGGGAAGGGTGTCGCCGCTGTGATGTTTCTGGCGGCCCTTGCGACTGGTGTGTTCGCGGTGCTCGTGGCTGCGTCGGTCGCCGGCGTGAGGATCGTCCGAACTCGTCGCCTGCCGGGTCGTGGCGTCAGGCTCAAGGCGTGGCTGATTCAGGCGGGCACCGAAACGTCGCCGGCGGCCTTCATCGGGCTGGTAGTGGCTGTGGCTGTGGTCTCATTCGCCGCGTTCACTGGGGTCACGAAGAGTGCGACGATCGCGTTGTTCCCCTCGGTTGCCGTTGCCGCGCTGCCCGTGCTCTCGATGGGGCGACGCAGGGCGCATCGGATCACCGAGGTGGCAGGAGCGTGGCCCGACGGCTTGCGAGACCTGGTCGCATCTGTGGCGTCAGGCATGTCGCTCGCCCGTGCCTTAGACCGTCTTGCGGAGCGGGGCCCGACGCCACTCCGACGGGCCTTCGCCGGCTTTCCGTTGATGGCGCGCACGGTGGGCGTGGTGCCGGCGCTGGAGATCGTCAAGACGGACTTGGCAGACCCTGCCTCAGATCGGGTGATCGAGATTCTCGCGCTCGCCCACGAGCGTGGAGGCGCAATTGTCCCGCAGATCCTGGAGGATCTCGCCGAGGCGGCAACGCGAGACCTCTGGGCCATGGAGGAGATCCGCACCCAGGCGCTCGAACAGAAGATCAACGCTCGCGCGGTGTTCGTACTCCCATGGTTGGTGCTGGTGGCACTGACGATACGCGAGGGTGCATTCCGCGACTTCTACCGGAGTTCAGCGGGCGCACTGGTGGTCGCGATTGGAGCGGCACTGAGTGCGATCGGCATGATGTTGGTGGCGCGTCTCGGGCGCGAACCCGAGGAGCCACGAGTGTTCGCCGGGGGTGCCGAGTGATTCTCGCCGCCGTTGTGTGCTCGGGAATCGCTGTTGCGGCCGCAGCGTCGCTGATGGTGAAGCCACGGGTCCGACTGGCTCCCAGGGTCCGACCGTACAGTGTCGCGAGCATCGTGAGCCTGGGAGGGGTTCCCGAGTTAGGCCCGGTGAAAGGGCGCTCGTTCGGCTCGGCTATCGGCAGGTTTGCCGGCTGGCTGAGTCACGTCGTGGGAGAGTCCGGGGAGAGCGAGATGCGCCTCAGGTTGCGACAGGCCGATCTGTTCTCCGATGTGGCTGAGGAACATCGACTCGAGGTGTACCGGCTGCGGCAGCTGTCGTCGACAATCGTGTGGATAGGCCTCGGGTTCGTGGTGGCGATCGCTTTCGGGATGCGGGCAGGCGGAGCACTCGCTGTTGCCGGCCTATCAGGGCTCGTTGGAGTGACGCGCTGGCGTGGGCGTCTTGAGAGGGCGATCGACGACCGTCGAACTCGACTACGGATCGAGGTGTACACCGTCAACCAGTTGCTTGCGATGCGCGTTCGAGTAGGCGGCGGGGTGGTCCAGGCCGTGCGGTACGTGGTGGACCGCGGGGTAGGCGCGATGGCGTCGGAACTCGCAGAGGTGCTACGACTGCATCGAAGCGGGGTACCGGCCTCTGAGGCGCTCGCCGCGGCTGCTCGCTCCACACCCGAGTCGCATGTTGCAAGGACCTACTGGTTGTTGTCCTCGGCGGAAGAACGTGGAGCTGATCTTGCAGGCGCGTTGCTTGCGCTGAGCGAGGATGTTCGAGAGGCACGTCGCGAAGCGATCAGGAGAACGGCGACGAAGCGGAGGGCGGCGATGCTCATCCCGACGATCGCGATTCTCGCCCCGATCATGTTGCTCTTCGTTGCTGCTCCTCTTCCGAGAATCGTGTTTGGTGGTCTATAGGAAAGGAGACGATCCACATGTGGATCTGGATGGTGCACAGGGACGAACGGGGCCTGAACACCGCCGAGCTACTCGGCAACGCCGCGCTCGCGATCCTCGCATTGATCGCGATCTGGGCTGCGTTGCAGGCGCTCGGTCTCGACATCGTCGCATGGATCAGAACCCAGCTACTCGGCTGAGGAAGCTCGAGACGGGTTTCTCGACGCCGCAGTTCATAGCGACGGCGGGGCTCGCGCTGCTCATGTTCGTTCTGCTCACCAACATGGTCGTATTCCAGTACGGCAAGGGTGTGGTGCGCGGGGCCTTGACCGAAGGTGTTCGTGCGGGAGCGCCCGTGGGGGCGGGTGTCGCCGAGTGTGAGGCAGCCGCCGAGTCGATGCTCGCGGACCTGCTTGGCGGATCGATGGGTGATGGCGTGAGCATGTGGTGTGGCGACGATGGGACGACCGTGATCGCATCGGCCGACGTGACGTTCGTCTCGTGGGTGGCCGGTGTCCCCGACTGGTCGTTTCGCATCTCGGCGAGCAGCGTGAAGGAGTCGACGGGTTGAGGGAGCAGGGATCGGTACCGGTTGAATTCGCCGCGGCCGTGGGCCTGCTGTTGATACCGGCCGTGTTGCTCGTGTTGAGTTTCGCCCCATGGGTAGAGCGTCAGATGATGGCTCGGGAGATCGCGAGAGACACCGCTCGGGGTACCGCGATCACTGCGACGATTGGCGACGTCGGAACGATCGCCGAGCGGACGGCCCGCAACTACGGGGTCGATCCGGCCGATGTGACCGTTCGGGTTGATGGCGATGTGAGGCGCGGTGGGTTGGTGACGTCGACCGTGTCGGTGAGGATGCCGGCGATAGAGATCCCAGGAATCGGTGGGGTCGGGACGGTGGTGTGGACAGTGCACCATACGGAGCAGATCGATCTGTATCGGAGCCTCCCGTGAGTCGAGAGCGCGGCTCGATCACGATCTGGGTACTGGGCCTGGTGTTGCTCGTCCTTGCAGTGGGAGGTCTGTCGATCGATCTCTGGAGGGGGGTGGCGGCCCGCAAGGGGGTATCGGCGGTGGCCGATGCTGCAGCCGTCGCCGGTGCATCCGGTATCGACGAGATGGCCTGGCGTGCCGGGGAGCTCTCGCTTGACCCTCCACGGGCCGAGGCGCTCGCCGAACGAGTCATCCTTGCCGAACCTGGCGCCGCCGGTTTGCGGTGGCGCATCGCTGTGTCCTCGACGGAGATCACCGTCACGGTCGAGCGAGATGTCGATTTGACGTTGCTCAGGATCATGGACCCATCTGGCGGTCCGCTCGTGGTGCGAGTGTCGGCGACGGCCCGGCCCGAGGCGAGCGGGTAGCTCTCCCTTTCTTGCATGATCTGCGTCGATACTGTCGACCTTGCTCACCCAAGAACGGGGTTGTCGGATGGTCTAGCTACCGAGCTTCCTCAGGAACGAGTTCAACGCTTCGACCAGCTCCGGTGCAAGCGGGAGTGAGGGATCACTGTAGGTGGCGACGTTTGTCTGCGGATCGGCTGGTGCGAGCTTGAGAACGTGGTTCATTCCCTCGATCAGTGCCAGCGTGCCGTCGGTAGCCGCTGCGGCGAGGGCTTCACCGTCTGCGACCGGCACCTGGAGATCCGTGGTGCCCTGCACGATCAGGCTCGGTCCTGCGAACTCGGCGATCACCTTCAACGGGTCGTACCGAAACCAACTCACGAGATACGGTTGCACGCTCTGCCGGAACAGCGCCTGACCGACCGCTGGCACGGCGTCGATACCCGCGGGAAGCTTCAAGACGGTCCGGCCCCCCTCGAGCTCCGACAGAACCTGGCCCACCTCCTGCATCAGGTTTGGAGGAAGCTGAGTCGCGAGTTGCGAACGAAGCACATCGGCCGCCGGTCGCCCGGCGCCCTCGATCGACACGAAGGCACCGGCGCCCGCACGCGATACGGTGATCATGCCGATCAGTGAGCCCTCGCTGTGCCCGATCACGATCGTTCGATCGAACCGATCGTCGCCGACGAGCGTCTTCAGCCATAGGGAGGCGTCGTCGACGAGCAGGTCGAACGTCGATGTGGATTCATCACCGCCTGCTGCGGCACTCTCACCGATGCCGCGCTTGTCGTAGCGCAACGATGCGATACCGAGGGCCGCGAGTGATTCGGCGAGCATTTTCAGCGAGTCGTTGTGGCCGGCCAGCATGGGCGAGTTACCGTCACGGTCGGTGGGGCCGGAGCCTGAGATGATGAGGGCGACGGGGAACGGGGGTTCGACGGTGGGGAGATGAAGCGTTCCGGCCAAGGTCCCGGTGGGTGTTTCGAGAAGCATGCGCGAAGCGTATCGCTGCGCCGAACCTACCTTCAGCTCAGTCGGCGGAACTATCGCACTAGCGGAAATCGGCCGTCGTGTGTCCATGTCTGATTTCCGCTAGCCATGCACGACGTGGTGCGGCATGATGACCGCCATGGATGATCGTTTCGTGCTCGACCACGACCGCTGCTACCGGGCCGCAAAGAGCCGCGACGCCCGATTCGACGGATGGTTCTTCACGGCGGTGCGAACAACGGGCATCTACTGCCGTCCAAGTTGCCCGGCTATCACCCCGAAGCAGTCGAACTGCGAGTTCTTCAGGACGGCCGCCGCCGCTCAGCAGCATGGCTACCGGGCCTGCAAACGGTGCCGTCCGGATGCCACTCCTGGATCGCCCGAATGGGACATGCGCAGCGACGTCGTGGGCCGGGCGATGCGGTTGATCGCCGACGGTGTCGTCGATCGCGAGGGCGTGTCCGGACTCGCCGCCCGGCTTCACTACAGCGAACGGCACCTCAATCGTCTGCTCACCGGTGAGCTCGGCGCAGGACCCATCGCTCTCGCCCGGGCCCAGCGTGCCCAAACCGCCAGGGTGCTCATCGAGACGAGCGACCTGTCGATGAGCGACATCGCGTTCGCCGCCGGGTTCGGCAGCATCCGCCAATTCAACGACATGGTACGAGACGTGTATGCGATGCCCCCTACCCAGCTCAGAAAACGCGCCGGTTCAGAAGGGGGGCCGGCGCGAGAAGCAGGGGCTGTCTCTGTTCGCCTCGCATTGCGCCCCCCGTTCTCGGCATTGCCACTGCTCACGTTTTTCGCCGATCGTGCCATTCCGGGTGTGGAGGCGACGACTCCGGCCGGCTACGCGCGAACGCTCGATCTGCCCCACGGACACGGCACCGTCGACGTTGGGATCGAAGCTGAGACGTTTGTCAACGCGACGTTCCGTCTGTCCGACTGGCGCGACCTCTCGCCGGCCGTTCGGCGTGTCCGCCGCCTCCTCGACCTCGACGCCGACCCCGTCGCCATCGACGAGGTGCTGTCTCACGACCCAACGATGGCAAGGCTCGTTGCCACAAGGCCGGGTCTGCGCTCCCCAGGCTCTGTCGACGCCGGCGAAACGGTCGTCCGTGCGATCGTGGGCCAGCAGGTCTCTGTCGCGGGTGCTCGCACCGTTCTTGGCCGGATCAGCGCCGACCTCGGCGAGTCGCTCCCCACGCCGATCGGCGGCCTCACGCATGTGTTCCCATCGATGGAGCGCCTCGCGGCCGCACCCACCGAGGCGTTCCCAATGCCCACCAGGCGAGCGGACACGATCCGTCGTGTTGCCGGGTCTATCGCCGGTGGGACGCTCGCCCTCGACCCCGGTATCGATCGGAAGCAGGTCGTCGGGCAACTCCTGGGCGTCCCCGGCATCGGTCCGTGGACCGCCCAGTACGTCGTGATGCGCGGGCTCGGCGACCCCGACGTGTTCCTCGGCACCGATCTCGGTGTCCGGCACGCTCTCTCCGCACTCGGACTTGAGGCCGGCCTGGCAGAGACGTGGCGCCCATGGCGTTCCTACGCCGTCCACCACCTGTGGG
>Ga0315535_1002747_pt1 | contig 11038 bp, 13 predicted proteins | sample SalMarSW160220MG_2_FD_203092 | JGI IMG/M metagenome (GOLD analysis project Ga0315535, IMG submission 203092) | Salt marsh sediment microbial communities from the Plum Island Ecosystem LTER, Massachusetts, United States - Salt Marsh Sediment SW1602-20 ...
CCGGCAGCTCGAGAATTTCCGGATCGGCCATATGTGTCACGATGAGGACGGCTCCCGAGACCGCCGCGCGTTTGCGATCGTCTTGAAACATAGACGCCGGAGAGGCGGTAGGCTGGAAGATCATGTTGATCGTATGACGATAGAACCCCCAGAACGCCTCGGGATCCGTGGCCTTGAAGATATAGGGCTCCCGGCCCATCGCCTTCACCGTCGTGGGAATACGGTGGTCGAGCAGGCTTTTGAGGAGGGAGACTGTGATCTCGATCGAGCAGTCCTCCGCCTCCAGCTCGGTTGGATCCGGCGGTGAGGTTCGACGCAAGTCGAGGTAGATGGTGACGCCGGGCTCAGCGGACTTCCCGAACAAACGGATGAACGGACTACCCGTAGAGACGAACTTTTTCCACGCCATATGGCGAATCGGCGTGCCCTCACGGTACTCGGTGAGGCCCTCGAACAATGCGAAGTCGTTTTCCCGTCCGCCGCTCGAAAGATCGCTCATCCCGTATGAACGGCTTCCTGCGACGAGTGGCGGGAGCTCGACAATTCGCGGGTAGACGTAGAAGGTGCGGTGATAGACGGGGCGGTTGACGGAAAACCAGCCGAGAAGATCGTTGGTTTCGAGGGACTCCATGCCAACCGTATAGATTCCGCGGTAGGGGCAGCTGACGGTGTAGCTTCGTCGCATATTCTCTCGTCCCCGAAAAAACAGCGAGAGATCCTCGATCGAGGCGTCGAGGTCAGGGTGTATGGACATGAACCGGACTCTCACGGGCGAGCTCGCCAGGAACGACTCGTTCGCCAGGTTGAGTCGATACCCGATGCTCTCGCCTTTGATCGGGTGTTCGGTATCGAAATCCTGTGAGTACCTCAACGTGATCAGCGTCAGGAGAAGCTGCAGGGCCGAGAAGAGCGGAATGGCGATGAGGAGCAGATAGATGAAGTAAAAGAGCCTGCTGACGTATATACCGGCAAGATAGACCAGCGCGGCGACGAATAGATATGCCAGCACGGAAACAAGCCGCGCCAACAAACCGTGCATCTCAGATCCCGGTCGGTAGGTGAATCGTGGAGAGTATCTCTTCGACGACGCCCAAGGCGCTCACGTTTTCCATCTTGGCCTCCCCGGCGAGGACAAGACGATGAGGTATTACCAACGGTGCCACAGCCAAGACGTCTTCGGGAATCACAAACTCTCGTCCCTGAAGCATCGCTTCGCACTGGGCGGCTTTTAAGAGGTGCTGGGTCGCTCGCGGGCTCATTCCGAGCCTGATCTTCCTATTCTCGCGCGTGGCCGCAGCGACGTGCACCAGGTAGTCCATCACCGACCGTTCAACGTGGATAGCTCCAACCTCGTGTCGGAGGGAGAGGATCTCGGCGGCGTCCGCCACCGGCTCAAGCTCAGTCAACGGGTTCTTCTCCCGAAATCGCTCGAGTATCTTTATCTCGTTTTCTGCTTCCGGGTAACCGATCGAAAACGAGAGCCCGAACCGATCGGCCTGCGACTCGGGCAGCAGGAAGGTACCAGTGAAGCTGATAGGATTCTGCGTCGCAATGACGAAGAAGGGTTCAGGCAGTCGATGCGTGACGCCGTCGACGGTTACCTTCTCCTCCTGCATGGCTTCGAGGAGGCTCGACTGCGTGCGCGCGGAGGCGCGGTTGATCTCGTCGGCCAGGATGAACTGGTGCATGATTGCACCCTGCTTGAAGAGGAAATCATGCTTCTCGACACTCCAGACCGTCATGCCGAGTATGTCGCCGGGGAGAACGTCCGGGGTGAACTGGATTCGGCCGAAGTCCAAGCCTGTGCTACGAGCCAGGCTCATTGCGAGGGTTGTCTTGCCGACGCCCGGGATATCTTCAATCAATACGTGGAGGCTACCAAAGAAGCCGACGAGAAGATTGTGCACGATCCGTTCGCTTCCGACAAAAACGCTGCCTATTTGAGCGCTGATGTCTTGCGTCAACTGTTTCGCCTTCGCGGATTGTGCCACTGCTTGCCCCCTAACCAGGAGGCTATGCCCGCTGACCGGTTTGGTCAAGAACGATGCCGGCAAGCCGCCCTTCGGATCTCATGCGAGAACCGATTCGATACGCTCCAACGCCGTCTGTACGTTGCGACGGGAGTTGAATGCACTCAAACGAATATATCCCTCCCCGCATCGACCGAAACCGCTTCCCGGGGTGCATACGACACCAGCCTCCTCGAGCAGCCGATCGAAGAAGCTCCACGAATCTGTTCCGGTCTTGATCCAGAGATACGGTGAGTTCTCTCCCCCGACGGTTGGGAGTCCGATTCGCTCGGTCGTTGTCCTGATGAGGCGGGCGTTCTCCAGGTAGTAGTCTGTGAGGGCTCGCGTCTGCCTTCGACCTTCAGCGGAATAGACGGCTGCGGCAGCTCTCTGAACGGGGTAGGAGACCCCATTGAACTTCGTCGTCTGCCTGCGATTCCACATATCGTGCAGGCTGTGCGCTTTCCCTGATTCGTCGTAGGCTACGCAGTCCCTCGGGACTACGGTATACGCACATCGGGTACCCGTGAAGCCGGCGGTCTTCGAGTAGCTTCGGAACTCTATGGCAACCTCTCTGGCTCCCTCGATCTCATAGATTGAATGTGGAAGATCGTCGTCGCGGATAAAGGCCTCGTAGGCCGCATCGAATAGAATCAGCGCCCGGTGCTCGCGCGCATAGCGCACCCATTCTGACAGCTGGCTCTTCGTGGCGGTCGCCCCGGTGGGATTGTTGGGGAAACAGAGATATATGAGATCCACCGATTCCCCGGGGGGAGGCGGAACGAATCCGTTTGCTTCAGTAGAATCGAGGTATACGAGGCCTTCATATCGGCCGTCGGTCCATGTTTTTGTTCGTCCTGCCATCACGTTCGTGTCGACGTAGACAGGATAGACGGGATCCGGAACAGCTACAACGAGATCCTGTGCGAAGAGCTCCTGGAAGTTGCCGGTGTCGCATTTCGCGCCGTCGGAGACGAAGATCTCGGAGGCGTCGATCTCGGCTCCCCGGGCGTTGAAATCGGCCTGAGCGATCGCGTCTCGAAGAAAATCGTAGCCTTGCTCTGGTCCGTATCCCCGAAAAGTGTCGTCCGAAGCCATTTCGTCCACGGCGGTCTTGAAGGCATTGACGACTGACTCGGGCAGCGCACGCGTAACATCGCCGATCCCGAGCTTGATTACATCCTTGTCTGGAGCCGATTCCTGAAATGCCGTAACCTTTCGGGCGATATTGGAAAATAGATAGGTTGACTGCAGTCTGGTATAGCTTTCGTTGATTCTGATCATCACGTACCTCTCGATGAAATTCCCGTGAGTATATCTGAATGCGGGCGAGTGATCCACCGAGCGCGAAAAATGAGAGAGCTTTAATGTATCTGGCTACCTCTTTTTCGGTTATAGGAGTTGAGAGCGAGGCAATAATAAACCAAATTGGGAGGGGATGTTGTCACCGAACGACCATTTCGTTGCTTTTGTAGGTGTAGTTGGTACTGACGCGGCACTGAGTGTCGCCGGTAGTGCCGTCTCCAAGGCACTGACACGGCCTTGCTTACAATTGTCGCTAAAAGTATTTCCGGAGGACACGAGAATGACCAAGACAAAGAAGCGGGGCCCGGCGTGGTGCAATCCGACGCAACGGCACCGACCGAACTTGCTCGTCGGTTTCTCGCCTGCGGAAGATTTCCCTGACGCCAACTTGCTGCATCGAGCTCTGGCGTTTAGGCAATGAATGCCGGGAGAGGAACATGAGGGTTCTCGTTATCGAAGATCAAACACAGCTCGCCCCGTGGCTTCGTAGGAGTCTCGAAGGTGACGGGTATTCTATAGACCAGATCGAGTCGGGTCCTAATGCCGACTCGCTCGACGATCCGGCCGATTATGACGTGGTCATCCAGATTTCCACGACCAGTCCCGTGTTGCGAGTCGACGACCTCGTCGTGGACACGGTACGCCATCAGGTAAGTCGCGGTGGACGTTCCATAGACCTGACAGCACGAGAGTACGCCCTGTTGGAGTTTCTCGTTGCTCACCACGGACAGGTGGTGACACGCTCTCAGATCATCCAGCAGGTGTGGAACTGGTCGTTCATGCCGACCACGAACATCGTGGACGTCTACATACGCTATCTCCGCCGAAAGATAGACGAGAACGAGAGCAGGAAGATCATTCGAACCGTTCACGGAGTCGGTTACATGGTCGACGGTTGATTCGTGTTGTCACCGCTTTCCGCGCCGGCTCGAGTTCGTTAGAGTTGGAGCGGAGGCAAGCGGTGACAACCTTGATCTTGGGTGCGCTCGAAGCGGAAATCGCAGGATTCCGTTTCGCTCTTTCTCGGCGGCAGGAAGTGAAATGGCACAACGAGACGATTTCAGTCGGGCGCCTCGCAGAGAGCGAGGTCATTGTTGCCTGGACCGGTGTCGGAAAGACGATGTCGGCCATGGCAACTCAACACCTCATTGACGCATTTGAACCTGGTCGAATCGTCTTCACCGGGATTGCCGGCGCTCTCAATCACGAGCTTGATATTGGCGACGTCGTCGTCGCCCGGGAGATGCTCCAGTACGATCTGGATGCCCGAGCCGCCGGTTTTGAATTGGGCCGGGTACCATTCACCGATTTCCGAATCATTCCGAGCGATCCACAGCTCCTCGAGGCTGCGCTCACCTACCGCCCCTCCGGATTCCGAGTCATTCCGGGTCGAATCCTTACCGGAGACCTGTTTCTTTCGCGATGGACTGACGCGCGTCACGAGTACCTCGTTTCGGAGCTCTGCGGTGATGCGGTGGAGATGGAGGGGGCCAGCGCGGGGCTCGTCGCACTCGTGAATCGGATCCCGTTCCTGCTGCTGCGCGTGCTCTCCGACAGAGTGGACGGAAGCGCCACAGCCGACTTCAAAACGTTTCTTCCGAAGGCATCGGAGCGCAGCTACGAGATCGTCCGGCATGTGCTTGCCGTCGTCGGGCAGCAGAAAGGTTGACACGAGCGGCGTAGCCGGATAGAGTAAGCCACTCGAAAGGAGCATCAATGTCCAAATCGCATAGAGGGCGGGGTATCCGCGAAGTTCCGAATCGTGGTCGCGGCAACTGCCCCGTCTGCAAGAGAACCGGTATCAAGGTTATGTACGAGCACGAGGTAGACGGCAAGAAGCTCATGGTTTGCAAGCAGTGCCGTGCCGCGCTCAAGCACAATAAGCTTCAAGACGTGATCGCCTCACTCTAACATTCGCTCGATGAGGCGCTTGAGCGCGACGGCGTTGTTCAGCTCGGTATTCTTTGCCGAGTAGATCAGCGTCACGTCGCCCTCTCGTGCCATTTCTTCGAGCGTGTGGAGCGAATCCCTCGCCGAATCGAGCTCTTCATAGTATCTCCTGCAGAACTCCTCCCATCGTGACTCATCGTGGGAATACCATTTTCTGAGCTCGGTGGAGGGAGCAACCTCACGGAACCACGCGTCGAGTTGTGCCCTCTCTCTCGAAAGGCCGCGAGGCCAGAGTCTGTCGACGAGAACCCGGAAACCATCTTCAGGTGTCGGCTCCTCATACACCCTCTTCACTCGGATCATGATCAAGCCTATGTTCTTCCGGTATGATTGTTCAAGCGCATGGGAGGATTCATGGAAAGCGACGACAGAATCGGCGCGGCCCTAGTAACAGGAGCGAGCAGCGGAATCGGGCGGGCGATCGCCGTCCGACTCGCGGCTTCCGGCTACGAGTTGATTGCCACGGGAAGAAACGAATCGGCCTTGGAGGAGCTTCGTCGCGAGCTGAGGCCGCGAAGAGTGCACCTGTTTCGCGCCGATCTCACCGGTTCGGGAGCGGTCGAACGTCTCCACGAGCTCGTCCTGCAGGAGCGGCTTTCCGTCGAGGTGCTGGTCAACAGCGCCGGATTCGGCGATATCGGCAGGTTTTGCGATTCAGATCCCGCCAAGCAGATGGACATGATTCGAGTAAACATTTCGTCGCTCGTCGAGCTCACCCATAGACTGCTCGGACCCATGCGTGCGCGACGGAGAGGATACGTGGTGAATGTCGCCTCCACCGCCGGCTTCGCACCGGGGCCGTTCATGGCGGTCTACTATGCGACGAAGGCGTTCGTCGTCTCCTTTTCTCTTGCTCTCGCCGAGGAGCTCTACTCCGAGGGGGTGAGCGTGTCGGTAGTCTGCCCCGGCGCGACCCGAACGGGCTTCGACAGAGCAGCAGGATTGGAAAGAGAGCGAGAATCCGGGGGTAGGGTGATGGAGGCCGACCGAGTCGCCGCCGTGACGGTCGCCGGGATGTTTGCTCGCAAGCGATTGATCGTACCCGGGTTGTTCAACAAGATTTCTGTGACTGCGACTCGCCTTATAGGCCGCGGGGCGGCCGCCCGTTATGTCCTCCGGTTCAATTCGCGCAAATAAAAAAGCCTCTCGTCACCGAGACGAGAGGCCAACGTTACAAAACTGCTCGCCGCACAGGACTACTGGAGCTTCGTCACCTTCATGTCGCCGAAGCTGACCGAAAGGCTGTTTGTCCGGAGTGCAACGTACTGACCGCTTCCCGGAGCTGTCGGAAGAGTGAAAGCATAGTAGTAGGGTGTCGAGTGGGTCGGATCGTACACCTTCACGCTGCCGGTGTTGCCGTTGACCACGATCTTCACCGGGACGATGGTCGAGACGTTGCTCCGTGTCAGAACCGACGGATTCAGGGAGTAATTCAGGCTCGGTACGATATGCATTTCCACGGGCGAGGTGCTCTTGTAGACCTGAGCGCGGAATCCCGAACCGCCGTATGCGTTGGGATTGTTGTCGTAGTTCAACCACAAGAGATAGGAATTTCCGTCGCCCCAGGACTTGCCGTTGAATGCCTTGTCGATGAACACCTGGATGCCGAAGCCACCCTTCAAGTCCTCGAAACCGCCCCCTTGATAGCGGACGTTGAAGTCGTACTCCATCGTCCCGGACTGCGGTATCATGAAATTGATCTTCGCGAGCGGATTATTGACGTCATTCTGGTAAAGTCTGCCGTTCATCCCCACCCAGCTGCCATAGCTAGGACTTACAGGGCCATTTGGAGCGCTGATGGCTACGGTTTGGGCAGAAACGGACACTACAAACGCGAGAGCGAACAGTAGCGAAAGAATCATGACACGTTTCATCTGAGTCTCCTCGAGGGTTTATTTGCTTCCATTGTAGGTCCTAATCTTCCGTCTGGCAAGCAATTTTTCCCGCTTGAAACGGCGAGCGTTTAATTCTATCATCTTCCGCATGTCCGACATCATTACCGGTTCCTCCCTCGAAGGCGTTTCCATCCATCTAACCGGCATCAAGGGCACTGGAATGGCGGCGCTCGCCGAGCTGCTGTTTCATCGCGGCGCAAAGTTGACGGGCTCGGACGTAACCGAGAAGTTCTATACCGACGAAATCCTCACTCGGCTCGGTATTCCCTACGTGGAGGAGTTTGCAGCCGCAAATCTCGGTGCGGACACCAAACTGGTGATTCATTCCGCGGCCTACGACCGGTCGAAAAACCCCGAGCTGCTGCGAGCGGTAGAGCTCGGAATTCCGGTTCTGACCTACCCCGAGGCGCTCGGCTTGCTGTCGCGACTCTCCGATTCGACCGGGATTGCGGGGGTTCACGGAAAAACAACGACGACTGCGATGGCGGGCACGATTCTCAAGGCGCTCAACCTGCCGGCGTCGGTGCTGGTCGGCTCGGCGGTGTCGAGCTTCGGAGACTCCTCAACTCTCTCATTAGGAACCAAGTACTTTGTAGCGGAGACCTGCGAGTATCGCAGACATTTCCTGAGCTTCGATCCGACGCGGATCCTGCTCACGAGCGTCGAGGCGGATCACCTCGACTACTTCAAGGATTACGCGGATATCCTGGAAGCGTTCAAGAGCTATGTCGATAAGCTCCATGACGGCGGCGCGCTCATCTACTGCGCCGACGATGATGGGGCTTGCGCGGTGGCGCGACATCTCTCAGATTCGGGCCGCGCGGCAGAGCTCATTCCCTATGGTCTACATGCCGGTGGCCGATTCCGCATCCTCGATCTCGACGAGGGCAAGGGGAGAACTCGCTTTCGACTTGCCGCGAGCGACCGAGTCGCCTTCGAGCTGAGTATTCCCGGACGACACGAGGTGCTCGATGCGGCCGGGGCTGCCGCCCTCTGCGCAATACTGTGGGAACGCGAAGCCGGCAGGCCAATCGAGGATGCGGAATGGGCGGAGATCGCTCGCGGCCTGAAGGAGTTCCGGGGCAGTCGACGGCGGAGCGAGATCGTCGGCGAGGCGGGAGGAGTGCTGGTGATGGACGATTACGGCCATCATCCTACCGCCATCCGGACGACCCTCGCGGGACTTCGAGCCTTCTACCCGGGCCGCCGTATTGTGGTTGATTTCATGTCGCATACCTACTCGAGGACGGAGGCACTGCTCGACGACTTCTCTACCTCTTTTGGCGACGCGGACAAGGTCATTCTGCATAAGATCTATGCCTCTGCTCGTGAACGGGTAGGGAACGTTACCGGGCGCGAGCTCTACAAGGCGACGGCAGCGAACCACCCGTCCGTTTTCTACTTCGAGGAGGTCGGAGACGCACTGCCGTTCTGCCTTGAAACGCTCGAGGATGGGGATATCTTCATAACGATGGGCGCCGGCAACAACTGGACTTTGGGCCGCGCAGTGTACCGGGAGCTCGAGAAACGGAGCAACATCTCATGAAAAGCATGACCGGATACGGCTACGTGGAACATCGAGACCAGGCGGTGCATCTCGTCTTGGAGCTCAAATCCTACAACAATCGTTACCTCGACCTAGCGACGAGCCTGCCTCCCTATCTGAACCGGCTCGAGCCGAAGCTGCGCGAGTTTCTCACATCGAAGATCGCGCGCGGGCGTGTCGAGCTGTACATGCGCGTCACGGATCTCGAGGAGAATCTCGAGATCATCGTGGATCGCGAAACGGTGACGAACTACGTGCGGGTGCTCAAGGAGCTCGCCGAAACCGCCTCGATTCCGCCTGATATCAACCTTGATCACCTGCTCAGCCTCGAAGGGGTTCTCAAGACCGAAAGAAACCCAGATATCGACGCCTACTGGCGCCTTGTCGTCCCGCATCTGGAGACGGTCTATCTCGATTTCGAGAAGACGCGCTCGCGCGAAGGACAGGCAACCAAGCAGGACATCAACGCGAATCTCGACGTCGTTGACCGCTGTATCGACACGATCGACGGCTATTCGTCGGAGCTCGAGGCACAGATCAAGAGCAACCTCAAGGTTCGGTTTCTCGAAATGATGGGGGACGGGGTCGACGAGTCGCGTATCATGTCTGAGACTGCGGTAATGCTCGTGAAATCGGCAATTGCCGAAGAAGTTGCGAGAATCCGCAGCCATCTCCACCACTTTCGCGATATCATGGAGCGCTCACAGCCGGTTGGGAAGAAGCTCGACTTCATCTGCCAGGAGCTCGGTCGGGAGATCAATACTATCGGGTCGAAGAGCACGATCATGGAGGTCAATGAAGCGGTCATCGAAGTGAAGGACGCGCTCGAAAAAATCCGCGAGCAGCTTCGGAACGTGGAGTAGCATGAAGATAGCAATTTCGGGAAAGAGCGGCTGCGGCAACTCATCGGTCAGCAAGATTGTTGCCGACCGCCTGAGGCTGCGTCTCATCAACTACACCTTCCGAACGATGGCGCAGGAACGTGGAATGAGCTTCCAGGAGTTTTCCCGCCTGGCCGAGGATGACACCAGTTATGATCAACTGCTCGACAAACGGCAGATTGAGATGGCATCTGAAGGCGATTGCGTGCTCGGTTCCCGTCTCGCGATCTGGCTCCTCAAGAACGCTGACCTGCGAGTCTACCTGACTGCCTCCGTAGAGGTGCGTGCCGCACGAATCGGCAGACGAGAGGAGAAAAGCGTAGAGGTGGCGCTGCGGGAGACGATCGATCGTGACAAGCGTGACAGGGCACGCTACCTGAAGCTCTACGGAATCGACAATGACGATTACGAGTTCGCGGATCTCATCATCGACACGGAGAAGTTCGATGCCTTCGAAGTTGCCGATAAGGTAACGAACGCAGCGCGCCGCATCATGGGCGATGCCTCGCAGTAGCGACTCTGAGATAAAGAGAGTTTACACGCACCTGCATTTTCGGTATGCTTTCTGACGACGACATAGGGAGTACAAGATAGAATGATAATTCCGTTGGACCTTCTCATTGCCCGGGAAGCCAATATCTACGAGATGACATGCGCCGCGGTGCGGCGTGCAATGCAAGTCACCGTTGCCGGCGACGAAGAGGTCGACCTCAACGACGGCAAGATCGTCTCGACCGCAATCAAGCAGATTCTCACCAAGAAGGTTGAATACCGACTCGAAGAGTAGCCCGATTTCCGTAGTCATTCTCTTTGGTCCGACCGCGGTCGGCAAGACGGAGCTCATCTTCGAGCTTTTCGCCGGTCGGGCCGAGATCGTCAACGCCGATTCAATGCAGGTGTACCGGGGCGTGGATATCGGCACCGCGAAGCCTACCACTCTTTTGAGGAAACGCATTCCACATCATCTCATCGACGTTCGCGAGCCCGAAGAGGGGTACAGTGTCGGAGCCTTCGTCCGCGACGCGGACTCGGCTATCGCAGAGATCGAGGCACGAGGGCGGTTGAGTGTTGTGTCGGGCGGAAGCGCTTTCTACCTCCGCAACTTCATCTACGGTTTGCCCGAAACGCCCCGCGGCGACCGGGCGACAAGACGCAAGCTCGTCGAGGAGTGTGACGAAAGGGGACTCGAGGTGCTGCGCAGCGAGCTTGAGCAGGTCGATCCGAGCACGGCAGAGCGTCTCGCACCGGCCGACCGCTACCGTATCCTTCGGGCGCTCGAGGTGTATCGTTCCACGGGTCGGCCGCTTTCGAGCTTCAATCTCCCAACGACACCCCGTTCACAATACCGATTGTTGGTGATTGGTCTCGAGCGGCCGCGTATCGCGCTCTATGAAAGGATCGACGACAGGGTCGAGGAGATGATGAAGCTCGGGCTCGAGGGGGAGGTTCGTC
>Ga0315535_1002749_pt1 | contig 11034 bp, 9 predicted proteins | sample SalMarSW160220MG_2_FD_203092 | JGI IMG/M metagenome (GOLD analysis project Ga0315535, IMG submission 203092) | Salt marsh sediment microbial communities from the Plum Island Ecosystem LTER, Massachusetts, United States - Salt Marsh Sediment SW1602-20 ...
GCCATCATCCTTTTACTTCCCATATTCCTGGTCATTTCCCTGATTATAAAGTTAGGTTCCAAGGGACCGGTCTTTTTCAGACAGGAACGGATCGGGCTCAGGGGGCGGAAATTCAGGCTATTTAAGTTCCGGACCATGGTTGTGGATGCAGAAGAACAGCTAAAGAAACTGAAAGCCAGAAATGAAGCTGATGGTCCTGTTTTCAAGATCAAGGATGACCCGAGAATTACAAGCGTGGGAAGATTCCTTCGCAAAACCGGTTTGGACGAATTGCCGCAACTTTTTAATGTTGTAAGGGGAGAGATGTCCCTGATCGGTCCACGTCCACCACTGGAGGATGAGGTAAAACAGTATGAACGCTGGCAGCTCAGAAGGCTATCCGTGAAGCCGGGAATTACCTGTACCTGGCAGATCGTTCCGGATCGTCATGATGTCTCTTTTGAGAAGTGGATGGAGCTGGATCTGCACTACATTGATAACTGGAACTTATTCAAGGATTTCGGATTATTCTTCAAAACCGTGAAGACTTTTTTCACTGCCGGTGGACATTGATTTAGTTTTTTCCAAACCTTTTCTTGTTCCTCACGCAAATTAGCTGTCAGCTTTTTAATCTTGTTTGATGTCAATTGATAATTATTGTATTTATCTTTAGGAATCAATTTAAAGGGTAAAATATGTCTGATATAAAAAACATACTCCTGGTAACTCTTATTGGCTTTTTGCTTGCATCCTGTGTCCCCAACAGAAAGGTGATAATTGTCCAGGATAGCAAAGAAATGGTAAAAGAACAGATTGATAACATGTATTTTATTGATGAGCCCCTCGATGAAGTCATCAGGCAAGGGGATGAACTATACATTAAGGTAACCAGTGCAGATGAAACGCAGACCAATTTTAATCAGGATAGAGAATCATTGTCAAGGGATCCATCACTTGCCAGTTTTACAGTGGATGACCAAGGTAATATTAAACTGCCTTATATAAACAGGGTTAAACTTACCGGATTGACACTTTTAGAAGCATCAGATCTTATTGAGAAAGAGTTGTCACAGTACCTGCTTTATCCTTCAGTATTTATCCGGTTTGTAAATAATAAAGTAACTATACTTGGGGAAGTGGGAAGTCCTGGGGTGTATGTGTTTAATTACAAGAGTGTCAATATACTGCAGGCCATCGGATATGCAAACGATATTGCTACTTTCGGTAACAGGCAAAAAGTGACCATTATCAGGGAAGAAGGTGGATACAGATCAAAACACCAGGTAGATCTTTTGAGCGATCAATTGCTTGCTTCGGAATATTACATGATTCAATCTAACGACATTATCTATGTGGAACCCTTGAGATCCAAAAAGTGGGATCTGGCCACATTCCCTTACGATCTGTTACTTTCTATTGCATCCCTAACCATTGTTGTACTTACATTTATGATAAATTACCTGAACTAGGTTTACAATACCGAAGATGACGAAACCAAACGACACGATATTAGATTATTTGATCGAATTTGTCCGTGACCTTGCAAAGTACTGGTATTTGGTGGTTATTTCGCTTGCACTGGCATTGGGTAGTGCGATATTCTATATCAAATTCACTGCAAGAACCTACAAAGTGAGTGCTTCAGTAGTATTAAAGATAGAGCGATCCAATGCTTACGGGGCAAACTCAGATGACATGATGAGGGTGTATGATTTAATAGAAAGCGATAAGAACCTTCAAAATGAGATCTATTTTCTGCAATCAACTCCATTGATAAAATCTGTGGTTGAAGAGATGGATCTTCAAGTGTCCTATTATTTGCAGGAGGATAAAATTCCCAAGGAATTGGAGTTCAGCATGAAGGACTTATATGATGGAGCTCCTTTTATTGTTATACCAAATCAGGCTCATTTACAACCTGTTGACATCTATTTTTATATTAATATCCTAAATGAGGAGAGCTATTTGGTATCGTGCATGAGTAGTGATGCAAGCATTGTGGATTTTAAGGATGAGAGCGAAGTAATTCCATCAATACAATTTCATTTGGGAGGGACCTTTAAATTTGGCGAGGAGGTTAGTAATTCATTCTCCTCATTTCGGGTCCTTTTAAACTCCAATTATAATGCGGATGCTTATCAGGGAAAGGACCTTTTTTTTAAGTTTAATACGAACGAGTCGTTAACTCAAATATTCAAAAGCTCTCTGAGTGTTGAAGCCTCAGCCATAGATGCTACAATAGTAGATATGTCACTGACCTGCGACAATGTCAAAAAGGGAACTGATTTCTTAAATGGTCTGATCAACAAGTATATTGAAAATAACCTTGAAAAGAAAAACTTTCTTGCCATTAAAACTATAGAGCACCTCGACTTCCAACTCTCCGATATTTCTGAGTCATTGGGGACTTCAGAGCAGGAATTGCAAAACATCCGGCGTAATTCCAGTGTGATGAACATTGATGAGAAAGCCGGTAATTTATACAATCAAATTCAAGCTTTGGAGACTCAAAAGGATGATATTGAAAGAAGGCGCAATTATCTGGTCCAAATGCAGGATTATTTCGCATCAAACAGGGATTCCTCGGGATTTCTGGCTCCGTCTTCTATGGGATTGGATGATCCTTTATTAAACAGCCTTATCCAGGAACTTGCAGCATTAAGTGCAGAACGACAGCAGATTATTAATAACAATCAGATGAGAAGTCCCCGGCTGAGGACACTGGATATATCCATCAACAATCTGAAAGCAGTAATTATTGAAAATTTAAAGTACAGCATCAATACGTCCACTGCTGAGTTGAATGAGGTCACTGGCAAGATCAGGGACCTTAACAGGGAGTTTTCCAGCTTACCTTATACCCAAAGGAGATTACTGGGTATTGAACGGAAGTTTAATCTGAGTGAGAATGTCTATATGGCCTTACTGGAGCAACGGATACAGGCCCAGATTATAAAGGCTTCCACCCAATCTGACTGTGAAATTGTTGAACCTCCTCAATATGCTTCCCTTCATTCCCCGAAAGCAATGATCATTATGATCGCTGCGCTTTTCCTTGGAATGTTGATTCCCTCCCTGTTTGTCTTGAGTCGGAAGTTGTTTACAAGCAAAATTCTGACCGTGGAAGAGCTGCGGGATTATACCGATATGACAATGATTGGGAATATACCTCAGAATAGCAAGAGTGCCATCAATGTGATCATTGAGCAACCCAATTCAATTGCTGCCGAGGCATTTCATTCTCTCAGGAGCAATATCATTTATTTCCTGATGGGAAAGAAGAATCAGGTAATACTGGTTACTTCCACCATGGAAGGGGAAGGGAAATCCTATTCAGCACTTAATATTGCAACCAGCTTAGCTACCACCAATAATAAAACTCTGTTGCTTGAATTTGATATGAGACAGCCAAGTGATCTTTATTCCAAGCTGGGCATCAGGGGATTGGTTGGCATCAGTTCCTACCTGATCAATAAAGCAGAATTGGAGGAGATAACCATCTCATCCGATATTGAAAATCTTGATATTATTCTGGCCGGACAAATACCTCCAAATCCCATTGAACTGATCTCCAGCATGAAAACCGAGCTTCTGTTCCAGGAACTCAGGAAAATGTATGACTATATTGTGATCGATACCCCTCCATATGGAGTGCTGACAGATTCATTTGTGTTAATGAAATATGCCGACCTAAAGATCTATGTATCAAGGCTCAGGCATGTGAAAAAGCGAATTCTATTGTCCAGTATTGAGGATATCGAATCCAAAGGAATTAAGAATATACAGATCCTGATCAATGGAGATTACCCTAAGCAGGGATCGTATGGAAAGTATTATACCACTCCAACAAGGAATGGGTTTTTTAGGAGTAGAAAAAAGAGGGATAGGAAAGTTTAAGTAGCAGTTTTTAAAGTAATTATTATGAAAGCAGTACTCTTAGCCGGAGGATTCGGAACCAGGATCAGTGAAGAGAGTGGGATCAGACCCAAGCCCATGGTCGAGATCGGAGGGAGGCCCATTTTATGGCACATTATGAAGATCTATTCGCATTATGGAATCAATGATTTTATTGTCTGCCTGGGTTACAAGGGTTACATAATTAAGGAGTATTTTGCCAACTATTTCCTTTATGTGTCCGATGTAACCTTTGACCTGAAATATAACTCCATGTCTATTCACAACGATCAGGCCGAACCATGGAAGGTTACTTTGATTGATACGGGGCTTCAAACCATGACCGGTGGACGATTAAAAAAGGTGAAGGAGTATATTGGTAACGAAACGTTCTGCATGACTTATGGGGATGGGGTTAGCAATGTAAAAATCGATGATCTGATCAAATTCCATAAATCACAGGATTCAATAGCAACCTTAACCGCCGTTCAGGAACCTGGTCGGTTTGGTACAATTTCGTTAAAAAGTGATCAAACAAAGGTTACAAATTTTAGGGAAAAACAAGTCGATAAGAGTACAGCCTGGATCAATGGAGGTTTTTTTGTATTGGAACCAGAAATCTTCAATTATATCGATGGTGATGCTACTGTTTTCGAAAAAGATCCCCTTGAAAAACTGGCCCGTGAAAATAAATTATCTGCATACCAACATCAGGAGTTTTGGCAGCCTATGGATACCATTCGCGATAAAAGCGTATTGGAAGCCTTGTGGGACACAGGCAAAGCTCCCTGGAAAATTTGGTAATAATAGTCATTTCAACTTTATACATTATTTATAATGAAAATATTAGTCACTGGAAACCTGGGCTACGTAGGTTCAGAATTAGGCAAAACACTGAGAAAAGCTTATCCACAGGCAACTTTAATTGGATACGACAGCGGTTTCTTTGCCCGTCAGATTACTAACCTGGTCAGTTCGCCCGATATCTTTATGGATCAGCAAGTTTATGGCGATGTAAGAAATTTCCCTGAAAAACTTCTGGAAGGCGTTGATACAGTGGTTCAATTGGCAGCAATATCAAATGACCCCATTGGCAATAAGTTTGAGAAAGTTACGATGGATGTCAACCATAAGTCAGTGATTGATATTGCCAGATTAGCTAAAAAACAGGGAGTTAAAAATATGGTTTTTGCTTCCAGCTGTAGTGTTTATGGTTTTGCAGAAGATACAGCAAGAATCGAAAGTTCGGATTTGAATCCTCTGACAGCTTATGCAAAATCAAAAGTGGAATCTGAAAAAGATCTGACCCTTCTTGCAGATGATATCTTCAAAGTTACTTGTTTAAGGTTTGCAACTGCCTGCGGAATGAGTGACAGGCTCAGACTTGACCTGGTTTTAAATGATTTTGTTGCAGGAGCAATCTCATCAGGTGAAATTACCATTTTAAGTGATGGCTCACCCTGGCGTCCTTTGATTAATGTCAGGGACATGGGAAGGGCTATTATGTGGGCTCATGAAAGAGATCCGAAACAGGGAGGAAATTTCCTGACTGTAAATGCAGGTAGTAATGAATGGAATTACCAGGTCAGTGAATTGGCTTATGCTGTAAAAGATTCACTTCCATCCGTTAAGGTCTCCATTAACAAAGATGCAGCACCCGATAAAAGATCATATAAAGTTAGTTTCGACTTATTCAAGAGCCTCGCCCCTGACTTTCAACCGCAATACGATCTGAAAAAAACAATTAAAGATCTAATTGACGGTTTAAATGCCATCAGTTTTAATGATAAAAATTTCAGACAGTCAAGATTAATAAGGCTTTTCGTCGTTAATGAATTTCTTGAAAAAGGAATTGTTGATGAAACCTTAAAAATCCTTAAATGAAATTTTTAGAAACTGAACTAAAAGGAGCATTTATCATCGAACTTGAACCCAGGCGTGATGAAAGGGGGCTTTTCACCCGTACCTTTTGCAAAAGGGAATTTGCTGAGATAAATCACACCAAAGAATTTGTACAATTCAATCAATCCATATCTCTTCATAAAGGCACCCTGAGAGGTATGCATTTTCAAGTTCCGCCAAGTGCCGAAATTAAACTTATCAGGTGTATCCGCGGAAAAGTATTTGATGTAATCATTGATCTGAGAAAGGACTCTCCTACTTTTCTTAAACATATTGCAGTTATACTTTCAGAAGAAAATATGAACATGATATACGTGCCGGAGGGATTTGCTCATGGTTTTCTAACTTTAGAAAACAATTCGCATATGATATATCATCATACAGAATACTATACCCCGGAAAACGAGCGCGGGCTAAATTATAAGGATAGCGCTTTTAAAATTTTGTGGCCTCTTGAACCAAACAACCTATCTGAAAAAGATCAGAAATATCCATACATTGATAATAACTTTAAAGGAATCATAATATGAAATGCAGACACTGCAAAACCGAACTTAAGCACGTTTTTGTTGACCTGATTAATTGTCCTCCTTCAAATGATATGCTTAAACAGGAACAACTGAATGAGCCGGAAGTATTTTTCCCTCTTAAAATTTTCACCTGCCACAATTGTTTGCTGGTTCAGGTGGATGAAATGAGAAAAGCCGATTCCATATTTAACAGTGAATACACTTATTTTTCTTCATTTTCAACCAGCTGGCTTGCGCATGCAAAAAAATATGCCGACATGATGGTGGAACGATTTGGTTTTAACAGTGCCTCCCAGGTGGTTGAAATAGCAAGCAATGATGGCTATTTACTTCAATATTTTAAAGAACATGGCATTCCTGTACTTGGAGTTGATCCCACTGCAAATACCGCCGCAGTGGCAATTTCAAAAGGGATTCCCACTATAATTGATTTTTTTGGTGCCGATTTTGCACAAAAGAAATTAGTTAACGAGAATATTAAAGCAGATTTAATACTTGGGAACAATGTATTAGCCCATGTGCCCGATATTAATGATTTTGTAAAAGGTGTAAAAATTGCCCTGAAGGACACAGGAGTTGTAACATTTGAATTTCCTCATTTGATGAGGCTTGTTGAGGAATGTCAGTTCGATACCATTTATCATGAACATTTTTCCTACCTGTCATTTAACGTGGTGAAGAGAATATTTGAAAGCCAGGGACTTGAAATGTTCGATGTGCAGGAGTTGACAACCCATGGTGGATCGCTGAGGATCTTTGCCAAACACCTGCAGGATAAATCAAAAGAGATTTCACTAAATGTAGCCGAACTGTTACAACGCGAAGAGGCTGCAGGCATGAAAGATCTTGATTATTATAACGATTTTCAGCAACGGGTTGAAGAAATCAAATATGCAGTATGGGAATTTTTAATCAAAACACACAAAGAAGGGAAAAAAGTAATTGGTTATGGTGCTGCTGCTAAAGGAAATACACTTTTAAATTATTGTGGTATAAGAGGTACCGACCTTATTCAGTTTGTAGTTGATGCTTCTCCTCATAAACAAAACAGGTATTTGCCAGCAAGTCATATACCGGTACATGATTTGGACAGTATCGCCAAACACAAACCTGATTATGTAATTATTCTTCCATGGAATTTGAGGAATGAAATCAGCGAACAACTGAACTATATAAAAGATTGGGGAGGTAAATTTGTGACCTTTATTCCCAAATTGAATATTTCTTAAATGGATAAAAACAATTACAATACTTCAGGGGCAGGGATGTTTAAACTTATCTCAGAACTCTACCCGATTTGCAGAAGCATTACCGGTGAGGGTGTCAGAGAAACATTAAGAATCCTAGAAGGAATTGTACCTATCGAGATCACTGAAGTTCCAACAGGCAAAAAAGTCTTCGATTGGGTAATCCCAAAGGAATGGAATATTAAGGATGCTTATATACAGAATATGGAGGGTGAAAAAATAATTGATTTTCAAACTTTAAATCTTCATGTTCTTAATTACAGCAGCCCTGTGAATGAAACAGTTAACCTTGAGGACCTGAAAAAACATCTATACACCGTTCAGGAATGGCCCGAATGGGTTCCTTACCGCACTTCCTATTATGCTGAGAAATGGGGCTTTTGTATGAGCCACAACCAGATGGAATCCCTGAAGGATGAAAAATATCAAGTTGTTGTTGATTCCACTTTATCACAGGGACATCTAACTTATGGTGAAGTCTATATCAAAGGAAAGGTCCCGGATGAAATTCTTATTTCAACCCATATCTGTCATCCGTCGCTTTGCAACGATAACCTGACCGGTATTGCCGTATGTGCCAACCTCGCCCGGCATCTTCTGAAAACCGATAATTATTATTCTTACAGGTTCTTATTTGTGCCAGGTACCATCGGAGCAATTGCATGGCTTGCCCTGAACGAGAAAAAACTAAAACTCATTAAGTACGGTCTTGTTACATCTTTACTCGGCCTTGACAATGTATTTACCTATAAAAGGACCCGTTCGGGAAATACTACAATTGATAAAATTGTGGAGCATGTCATTAAAAAGGAAACCACCAATCCTGAAATCATAGATTTTATACCTTATGGCTATGACGAAAGGCAGTATTGTTCTCCTGGCATAAATCTTAATATGGGTAATCTGACAAGGGTCCCTTATGCACAATATCCTGAATATCACACGTCTGCTGATAATATGGATCTGATTTCCCAAATTGCGCTTGAAGATTCTTTATCCATTTTCATCAAAATATTAAGATTTATCGAACAAGACAGAAAATATCTTAATCTTTTTCCAAAAGGTGAACCCCAGTTGGGGAAACGGGGATTATATGATCATATCGGCGGTCACAACGACAGCAAGACCCTTCAAATGGCTCTGCTTTGGATATTAAATTTTTCCGATGGCATACATACAATTTCTGATGTTGCAATACGATCGGGGATCGATATCGATATTATGGCTGAAGCAACTGAAATGCTTTTTAAAGCGGGATTATTAAAAAAATTATAAATATTAATAAAGTCAAAGTTATGGCAAAGTTACAAAGACCCGATCTGGCCTACATGAATGGTAAACTTATTCCCTGGGACGATGCTGTCCTGCATGTAGGTTGCGAAGCAGTGACTCGCGGTTTAAATGTTTTCGAAGGAATTAAAGGTTATTGGCATGGTACCGAACGTTTCGGAATAGTCTTTCTTGAACGGCATTATAAACGTTTGTTACGCTCAGCCAAATTGTTACATATTCCATGTCCATGGACCTATCCGGAATTTGAAAAGGCTGTTTTCGAACTGATGGGAGCTTTGCTTAAAAAAGAGAAGGATATGTGGATCCGCACCACATTATACGTTACGGAAGGTTATTGGGGTGAAGGTACCAAAGCCGACCTGGTAATGACTGCTTACCACCAGGATAAAATCCTGCCTGAAGCTATTAACCTGGGTGTCAGCACATGGATGCGGGCCACTGATGCCATGCTTCCTGCCAGAATAAAAACTTCCACCAATTATCAGGCAGGCAGGCTTGCAAGGATAGAGGGACGTGGAAGAGATATGCAGGATATGATCTTGCTGAATCAATATGGCCGTGTATCCGAATCAACAGGGTCATGCGTTCTGGTTGTCAGGGACGGAAAGGTTTACACACCTCCCGCTTCTGAGGGCGCTCTTGAAAGTATTACGCTCGACTTTGTAGAATCTCTGGCAAAATCATTAAATATTCCATTTATCCGGAGACCGGTTGACCGAACTGAAGTTTTAATAGCCGATGAATTGGCAATTTGCGGTACCTTGGCGGAGTTGGTTCCTGTTAAAAAAATAGAAGATATTGATATCAACCCTGATGGGCCAATACTAGAAGCTATAAGAACCAAATTTTTCAGTGTGGTCCGGGGAGAAGAGCAACATAAAGACTTTGAAGTTACATTTGTGCCGGAATCCAGTATGCAAAATATTTAGATCGACTAATAGTTCAGATACTTCCTGAAAAAGGCATCCATTTTATAATGTGCAATGACCGACTCGGGAAGGTCAAAGTTGATTTCCTGGAATACGTGCCACATGCCTTCATATAAATCAAGTTTCACTTCTATATCTGCCTGATCCATAGCCTGATAAAGTTGGATAAAACTGCTTAAAAAGATCTCTTTTGTTCCGCCCTGGATCATTACAGGAGGGAATCCCTTGCTATAATCTGCGTACACCGGAGAAACATAGGGTGTTTTGTGATCTTCCTTGTTTGCATAGGCCAGTGAGGCTTTACTAAGGGCAAATTCGTAATTCAGGATGGGATCTGCATTCTTGAGGGTTTCATAGGTGTCTCCTGAGCCTGTAATATCTGCCCAGGGAGATATGAGGACCACTGCCCCCGGCATCCCCATTCCCTGGTCGCGCATTTTCAGCACGGATCCGGCGGTAAGGGCTCCCCCTGCAGAATCCCCATACATTCCAATGTCATTTAAGTTGTAGCCACTTTCAATTAAAGACTTCACGACTGAAATAATCTGATCCAATACCTCTGCCGATCTGGCCACAGGTGGATTGGTATAGTCGATGGAGATCACCCGGATGGATAACCTGTCTGCCACCGGTACCGATCCCATTAAGGTAGTCCTGGAGCTAAACAGAACGTATGCCCCTCCATGAGTGTATATCAGTACTTTACCATTGTCTGTCCACCCCTTTGGTTTAATGTCAATTACCGGGACTCCTCCAATAACAGTATCTTTAAGTACGGGATTAAAAACACGAACTACGGAATCGTTGAATGGTATCCAGACCTTTTCGTTGTATTCCCAGTATTCTTTCCAATGGTCATATTCCTCCGCTTCGGGCCAGTAATCACGATCTTTGAACTTAAACACATTGATGGCCTGCTGGGCCAGCGGGGATATTGTAGAAGGAGAATAGTAGTCGCTTGAATATGAGCTTGTTTTTTTGCTGTCGCAGGAAAGTAGCAAAGCAAATAAGATTATAATTCCTGATGAGATCGTTTTCATTGATAAACAGTGTTTGAATTAACAGTTTTTTATGGTATCAATATGTAACATTTTCCTTAAAAACATGTATACAGTATAAATGTTTTTGAATAGGTATTTCCTAACTCTTAATTTAGACGGACAGGACAAGGATGAAGAAAAATTCGTCTTTAAATAGGATACATTGATCAGAAATTTGATATCACCTGTCAAAATAAATTATATTAAATGTGGGCATCCA
>Ga0315535_1002752_pt1 | contig 11024 bp, 5 predicted proteins | sample SalMarSW160220MG_2_FD_203092 | JGI IMG/M metagenome (GOLD analysis project Ga0315535, IMG submission 203092) | Salt marsh sediment microbial communities from the Plum Island Ecosystem LTER, Massachusetts, United States - Salt Marsh Sediment SW1602-20 ...
ACCCGACGCCCAACTCCATGATGTTCTGGGACATGATCTCGCTCAGCGGCTACCTTTTTCTCAACGCCGTGATCTCGCTGATCATGCTGAGCTCGGAACGAAAGGGCGTTGCGCCGCCGCACTGGATAAAGCCGGTCATCATCCTCTCCATCCCGTGGGCGGTCAGCATCCACACGGTCACGGCCTTCCTGTACAACGGCCTCCCCGGCAGGTCTTTCTGGCTCACGGCCATCCTGGCACCCCGGTTTTTGGCCTCGGCCTTCGCCGCGGGTCCCGCCCTGCTGATTCTCCTGGCCATGATCATGCGGAAGCTGACGTGGTTCGACGCCGGCAAGGAGGCCATCCAGAAGCTCGCGCTGATCGTGACCTACGCCATGATCATCAACGTGTTCTTCATCCTCATGGAAGTTTTCACCGCCCTCTACAGCAACATCCCGGAGGACGCCGCCCACCTGAAGTTCCTCTTCGTGGGGCTCGAGGGCAACACCGAACTCGTGCCGTGGATGTGGGCCTCGGTCCTCATGGCGGCACTCTCCCTGGTTTTGCTGATCGTACCGCGCTACCGCCGGAACGAAAAGCTGCTGGCCTTCACCTGCGTCATCGTTTTCCTCTCGCTCTGGATCGACAAGGGCATAGGTCTCATCATCGCCGGCTTCGTGCCGTCGCCGCTCGAGGCGGTTACGAGTTACATTCCGACGCTGACGGAGATCTCCATAGTAGCGGGCATCTGGGCAATCGGAATGCTCATGATCACCGTCTTCTACAAGATCACGCTGTCCGTCAGGGAAAACCTGATGGCTTAGCTGCACGATTCGGTCTCATTTCCACAAGTCCTTGAAATCCTCACCTGTATCCCCGGCCGCAAGGCCGGGGCTCTTTTTGTTCCGCCGGCGGTTTCCGGGAAAGGCACGATGTGCGCTAAGCTTGTCCGGGAGGCGGGCGGACCATGCGATTTCTCGTAACGGCAGCAAAGGGACTGGAAAAGACGGTCGCGGACGAACTGAGGGGCCTGGGCCTCACCGTGCTCGACGTGTCGCCGGGGATCGTGGCGTTCAAGGGGCGCAGGGAAGAAGCCTGGCGGGCCAACCTGTGGCTCAGGGCCGGGCGGCGCGTCCTGCTGCCCATCGGATCGTTCCAGGCGGGGAACGCCGAATCTCTCTATGAAGGTGCACGGGCGCTGCCCTGGACGGACGTCCTTTCGGTGGACCGGACCTTCGCCGTAGAGGCCACGGCGAAGAATTCCCCCTTCAACCATTCGGGCTTCGTGGCCCTGAAGGTCAAGGACGCGGTTGCCGACGCCTTCCGGAAACGCTTCAACAAGAGGCCCGACGTGGACCGGCGGGATCCCGACGTGGGCATCGTCGTCCACGTGGCCGGGCGGACGTGCACGGTGAGCCTGGACGTGTCCGGGGGGCCGCTCCACAAGCGGGGCTACCGGGTGAAGAGCGTATCCGCGCCCCTCAACGAAACCCTGGCGGCGGGTATGCTGCTCATGGCCGGGTACGACGGTCGACGGCCCTTCGCGGACCCCTTCTGCGGCTCGGGGACGATCCTGATCGAGGCGGCGCTCATCGCGTCGTCCAAAGCGCCCGGCCTCTTGCGCCCGGTGCCGTTCGGCTTTCAGCGCTGGCCGGACTTCGACGAGAGGGCCTGGAACAAGATCCGTTCGGAGGCGGAGAGGGGTGTCCGCAGGCCGCGCTTCCCTGTTTTCGGTACGGACCGGTCCAAGGGCGCGGTAGTAGCGGCCACCGCCAACGCGGCCGCGGCGGGTGTGGACCGGTGGGCGCGGGTGGAGCGGCACGACGTGGCGGATTTCGAGCCGGAGGGACATGAAGGCCTTATCGTGACAAACCCGCCCTACGGCGACCACGCGGGGACGGACGAGGACCTCGCTTCCCTTTACGGTTCCCTGGGCGACGTTCTTAAGCAACGCTGCCGGGGCTGGACGGCCTGCGTTCTCACCGGCAATCCGGCGCTGGGAAAGTGCGTGGGACTGCACGCGAAGCGAAAGGTGCGACTCTTCAACGGTCCCATGGAGTGCAGGATGCTCGTCTACGAGATGTACGAGGGAAGCCGGAAACCGTCGCGCCGGGATCGGGCACCGGAAGACTGAGATCCCGACGGGGTCGGCCGGAAATTTCTGCCCCACGAACTCGGTCGGACCGCGGAAATCGTGTATAATTAAGCTCCGGACGCGCTCATGCAGCGCCGCGCCGTCCCGGTCAGGAGAGGCCCTTCCGATGACAACCTTCAGAATTTCAAAACTTGCGCAACTGGTGGGCGGCTGGGGCAAGACCTCGCTGGTTCGCTCCGTCACCGAAGATCTCATCGCCCAGCTCGAGAAGAGCAAGCAGCCCTTCGCGGGAGCTTCTCTGCCCACGGAGTTTACCAAGGGCCGCCTGCCGCCCGGAATCCGGAGCGCCTGGATCTTCGTCATCAAACCAAAGGCCAAACCGCCCCTGCACAGGCACCCCAACTCCATCCAGCACATGGCGGTTCTGTCCGGAGGCGGGCACTACACCATCGGTCGAAGGAACGACGTCCTTCAGCCCTTCGATCCGGCATTTCCCGAGAGGAGCCTCTACGTCATCCCGGAGAACATGCCCCACACCTTCGAGCCGGCCAACGAGCACCTCGTGGTCATGTCCTTCCACACGGCCGCGGACGACGAACTCGTGGAAGAAGAGGTCGAGAGCGGGAGCCGGCGAAAGTACCGCTGATTTACCTTTCTCACAACGCTTCGCGCGAGGGTTAACGTCCCACAAACACCCGCAAGCCGTCCGATTACGGCCGCACCGGCGCCAGGGGCACCGGACGGCAGGTCAAGGCGCGGTATGCAGTGAAGCAGACTTCGGGAGGTCCGCCGAAAGTGGCTTCCCTGATGTCCGCGCCCATGACCTGTCCGCGCTTCGCGCCGCGGCCTTATGCCGAAGTGTTCGGACGGATTCCCCCCCACAATTTAGAAGAAGCGCCGACGGGAGCGGACCATCCGCTGTGTCGGTCTGCGATGCCCACATCCTCGACGTACACAGGTACGCCTGTGGTGTGGTCATCTTGCCCTTCGTGCGGCTGGCCCACTCGCGTCGGGACGCGGCTTCCGATGCACAACATCGGAAGCCACCTGGTGCGGACTGCTGGCAACAGCTTCCATAGCGGGTAGTGATGTTAGCGAGAAGGACAGCGCCTCGCGCGAGGGTTAACGTCCCACAAACACCCGAAAGCCGTCCGATTCGGCCGCACCGGCGCCAGGGGCACCGGACGGCAGGTCAAGGCGCGGCATGCAGTGAAGCAGACTTCGGGAGGTCCGCCGTGAGGACCCAATTTGGGACTCGGAACTTGAAATTCCAGATTGGGAGTACGCCCGGGGGCGGGTCTTCGAAGGCCTTCCCCAGCTTTACCCTTTACCCTTTACCCTTTACCCTTAACCCCTTCACCGCCGACGGGCGCTTTAACCACGGAAACGCGGAGGCGCGGGGAAGCCTGGGCGCTCGCCTTCCAAGGCTTGCCCGAGAACTAATCACCAGACACCAAACACTAAACAAGAGACCCCAGACACAAGGCGCCTTCAGCGCCGAAGGTAGACCTCCAGGGGGGCGGCGGTCTTCCTGTAGAACTTTTCGAGTGCGGCCGGGCGCCCGATTACGGCGTTCAGTTCGGCCACCAGGCGGGCCACGTCCAGGCGGCTGATCTTCAGCTTTTTCGGGCTGGCCATGGCGGCGGGGTTCTTCGCCACGAGGCCCAGCGTCTCCAGCGCGAAAAAGAGGCTGTACGCCAGGAAGAGCCGTATCTCACGCTCCTCCACCGGGAAGCGTTCCAGGTACGCCCAGGCCCGTTCCAGGTGCCCCGCGGCGGAGACGAGAACCGGCAGGACGGCCCGGTGGACGGCGTCCGCCTTGGCGGCCATCTCGAAATCGGCAGGGGAAACGCCCGCTTCGTCCAGGAAGGCCGTGGGAATGAAGCACCAGCCCCGCCGGTAGTCGTCGGCCAGGTCCTTCACGATGTTCACCTTCTGGAGGCCGAGGCCGAAAGCCTCCGCGTCGGCCTGGAGCCTGAAGAACAGGGCCTGGTCGACGTGTTCCGAGTAGATGAAGAAGAGATCGGTGAGCAGGTAGCCGACCGTTCCGGCGATGTAGTAGCAGTAGCGATCCAGCGCGGCCATGGAGGGCAGGGTCTTCAGGGGTCCTGGGGGCTGAGCCATCCGCTCGCTCCAGGCGCTCATGCCCTTCCCCATCTCCGTAACCCAGCGCGTCATGCTCAGACGCGCCGGCTCCGAGCAACTCGTGAAGCAGGCCAGCACGTCGTTCGCGTGGCGCATGAGGCGCATGTCGGCGTCTGCCGAACGCGCCGCAAGCATCTTCTCCGAAGCTTCGCTCCACGATGCCCTGGGCCTCCCGCCCGAGGAAAGGCACTCTAGAAACGGGGCCATGAGGCTCCATCGTTGGGCCGCGATCAGGCCGGGGGCGTCCTCGATGGTGTCCAGGATGCGGCACATGAGGTAGGACACGCAGACCGCGCCGCGCACGGGCTCCCTGAGTCCTGCGATGGACAGGGCGAATGTTCTGGAAACCTTCGGCAATAGTTCGAAGCAGACCAGCCATGACTGTGTCGGGTCCGCCGCCTGCCGTCTGAACATGAAACCTCCGTCAATACATCACTATGCCCCATAAATCTACAGCCGTGCAAGGGTCTGAGGCCTCCGGCTTGTCTCCGTGATGAAATGGGACTAGATTTTAGGAAAATCATGAAACAACACCTGGGGAAGGCAGTATAGAGGCGCGCGGCGTATATCGCCCGGCGCTGTGGGAGGGGCGACTCATGTCTTATCGGGTTAAACACATTTGTATCGGTGTGGTCGCGGTGGCCTTGTCCATCGTTCCGGCGGGTGGAGTCTCGCGCGTCGAGATACTCCCGCCTCCCCACCAGGCCTATGGCTGGGGAATCGCCGAGAACGGCGAACTGGGCGGAGCGGTGCTCGGGTACCTGACTCCGACTCAGGTTTCCGGTTTGACCAACGTAACGAACCTATCCTCCAGAACTCGCCATACCGCCGTCGTCAGGGACGACGGCACCGTCTGGTGCTGGGGGGAGAACCAAAATGCCGAACTCGGAAACGGAGACTACATAGATCAGTCCTCGCCGGTCCGTGTCAGAGGCCTGGACAATGTTGCAGCCGTGGCGTGCGGTTCGTACCATACCCTTGCGCTCAGGAACGACGGAACGGTTTGGGGCTGGGGGGCGAACTTCTACGGCCAGCTCGGGGACGGCACCGACTATGGCAAAAGCGATCCAGTCCAGGCCGCGGGGCTCACGGACGTGATCGCCGTGGCGGCCGGCTACGCGACGAGCTACGCGCTCAGGAGCGACGGCACGGTATGGGCTTGGGGCCAGAATTACAATGGCCAGATAGGAGACGGCACGACGACGGACCGCTGGAGCCCCGTGCAGGTTCCGGGCCTGTCCGGAGTCACCGCCATCGCCGCGGGCAGCGGCCACGTCGCGGCGCGTACCGGCGACGGCCGGGTCTGGGGCTGGGGAAGCAACTTCTACGGCCAGCTCGGAGACGGTACGGACACAGACCGGTGGAGCCCCGTGCAGGCCGCCGGATTAACCGGGGCGTCCACGGTGGTGTGCGGGGGGTATCACAGCCTTGCCCTGAAGACCGACGGGACGGTCTGGGGTTGGGGAAGCAACGCCTACGGTCAGCTCGGCCTGGGTTCCTACGCCTACCAGGTTCTCGTTCCCACGATGGCTCCAAGCCTGTCCAACGTCGCGTGGCTGGCCGCGGGCTCCGACCACAGCGTCGCCCGCCGCAACGACGGGACCTTTCTGGCATTCGGTTGCAACCAGGGTGGCCAGTTGGGCGACGGGACCACGGAAGACAGATTCTCGCCGGTGCCCATCACCCCTCTGAACGGTGCCCTCGCGGCTTCCGGAGGGGTAGACTTCAGTACTGTGCTGAAAAACGACGGCACTGTGTGGTGTTCGGGGCGCGACACCCACGGAGAGACCGGTTCGGGGCGTACGCTCTTCCATCGCTATCCCACGCCAACTCCAGGCATTCCCGACGCCGTGGCGATGGGCGGGGGGTATTACTCAAGCGCCTTCCTGAGGAGCGACGGTACCGTCTGGACCACGGGCTCCAACTCGAACGGGCAGCTTGGAAACGGGACCTGGGATGACAGTGGTACGCCCGTTCAGGTCACGGGGCTCAATTCGGTGACCGCCATCGCCTGTGGCTGGTACCACGTTCTGGCGCTCCGCTCAGACGGTACGGTCTGGGGCTGGGGGAGGAACTACCATGGCGAGCTGGGCGACGGGACGACAACCACCAGGCTCTCCCCGGTTCAAACCGGCCTTACGGGTTCCTTTGTCTCAATCGCCGCGGGGCTCTCGCACGGTCTTGCAGTGAGGAACGACGGCACGGTGTGGGCCTGGGGATACAACGGCAGCGGGCAACTGGGTGACGGAACCACGAATTCCTCACTGACGCCCATACAGGTGCCCGGTATCACCTCTGCGGTGAGGGTCGGTGCAGGAGAAAACCACAGCTTCGCCGTCCTGGCCGACGGGAGCGCACTTGCATGGGGAGAGAACGACGATGGCCAGCTCGGCGACGGCACGACCGAAAACAGGCACTCGCCCGTCCCCGTCAGCGGCTTGAACGGAGTCATCCGGGTCGTCGGCGGATGGGACCACTCCATAGCCGTCAAGTCGGACGGTACGGCCTGGACCTGGGGTGCCAACTGGACCGGACAATTGGGCGACGGAACGTACACCCCGAGACCGATCCCGGCTCAGGTCCCCGGGCTTGAGGACGTCGACGATGTGGTCGCCAACGGCTATTGCACTTACGCACGGAAAGACGACGGGACCCTGTGGGGCTGGGGCGATAACTACTCCGGACAACTGGGCGACGGCACATTCGAAAGCCACACCTCACCCGTCCAGGTTCACGGCATCGCGGATGTCACAGCGATTGGTGTGGGCGCCTCCTATCACGCCCTCGCGGCGGCGGGGTGTTCGCTGACGTGCACGACGTCCGTGCCGACCCAGGCATGGGAGGACCAGACGGTGGGGCTGTCCGCCATTCCCTCGGCCACGGGCTGTTCTGGCAGTGCCACCTACGACTGGGACTTCGGAGACGGAACCGCGCATTCCAGCCTCCAGTCGCCGGGCCACGTCTACTCGGTTCGGGGGACCTACGAGTGGTCTGTAACAGTGCACTACGGTCCGGCGCTGCTGACAAAGAGGGGCACCATCCAGATCTGCGGACCCATCTGCTCGGCGACGGCCAGTCCCGTCGGCGGCCCGGCGCCCCTGACGGTCGGTTTTGCGAACGCGACGCCGCTGGACGACGGCTGTCCAGGACCGGTGACCTACGACTGGGATTTCGGAGACGGAAGCGCGCATTCCTCCGGTGCGGCGCCGACCCACACCTACACGACGAACGGGACCTTTACGTGGGTCCTGACGCTGACCGCGGGAGGCTCGGTCTGTACCCAGAGCGGGACCATCTCGGTCTGCACGGTCACCTGTTCGGCCTCGGCATCTCTCTCCTCGGGACTCATACCTCTTACTATCGCTTTCACCGGCTCGGGCACGGCGTCCGAGGGCTGTACGGGTTCGGTCGAGTACGACTGGGACTTCGGGGACGGATCCGCGCACTCGACTGAACAGAGCCCCGCTCACACTTACTCGGCCATCGGAAGCTACACGTGGATGCTGACCGTTTCGGCAGGCGGGCAAACGTGCACAGAATCCGGGACAATCACGGCCTGTACGCTGGACTACTCGGCATCTGCTTCGACTACGGCGGGCGCGGTACCGCTCGCCGTAGGTTTCATGGCCTCTGCCACCCTGTCGGGAGGCTGTCCGCCTTCGGTCTCTTACGACTGGGACTTCGGGGATGGGTCCCCCCACTCGAGCGCGCAGAATCCAAGCCACACCTACGGTTCACCAGGGCGCTATGGTTGGATTGTCAGAATCACGGCGGCGGGGCAGAACCGCGTCAAAATGGGCGTCGTCCGGGCCTGTGTCACGGCGTGCGGCGATGCTCAGCAAGCCTATGCGTGGGGATCCGACAGCTCCGGACAACTGGGAACGTCGGCCGTTCTCCAGTACCTCACTCCCACCCAGGTCCCGGAGCTGGAGGGCTTCCTCCGGGTCTCGGCGGGGTCTTATTTCTCGGTTGGACTGAAGAGCGACGGCACGATCTGGGCATGGGGGCAGAACAGCTACGGCCAGCTCGGACGAGGAAACTACAATCCCAGCACCAGCCCGGTTCGCGTTCTGAATGTCACCGACGCCGTATCTGTAGCTTGCGGCAGGTACCACGTGCTCGCGGTCAAGAGCGATGGCACCGTGTGGGCGTGGGGCTATGGCTATCACGGCCAGGTTGGGGACGGTACAAACGACGGCGGACCGACACCGGTCAAGGTGCAGACGCTTACAGATGTCGTAGCCATAGCGGCAGGCGGCAATTCGAGTTATGCCCTGGCCCAGGACGGTCACGTGTGGGCATGGGGCTACAACTATTACGGAGAACTTGGAGACGGGACCACGACCAATCGAAACTCTCCCGTGCAGGTGACAGGCCTTTCAAACGTTGTGGGCCTGGCGGCGGGCTACTACCACGTTCTGGCCGTCAAGAGCGACGGCACGGTGTGGGCCTGGGGACGCAACAACTACGGCCAGCTCGGCGACGGTACGGAAGAGGACCGCCACGCGCCCGTCCAGGTTTCGGGGCTGTCGCAGATCACGGACCTGGCCGCCGGGCAGTATCACAACCTGGCGAGAAAGTCCGACGGTTCGCTGTGGGTATGGGGCAACAACGGCAGCGGTCAGCTCGGCCTGGGTAATACGCAGAGTCAGAGCGTGGCCGTGCAGGTACCGGGACTCTCGGGTGTTGCGCGAGCGATGGGGGGCGACTACCACAGTTACGCCATCATGGCCGACGGAACGGTCCGGGCGTTCGGCTCCAACAGCTATGGCCAGCTCGGGGACGGAACGACCGAAACGCGTCTCTCCCCTGTAACGGTCCAAGGTATCGATCAGGTGATCCAGATCGGGTCGGACAACAATCATGCGACGGTCTTGAGATCTGACGGAACGATCTGGAGCATTGGCAGCGACAGTTACGGCCAGGTCGGCATGGGGCGCGTCACACAGAGAACGACGCCCATGGCCGTTTCGGGAATGTCCGATGTCGTTGAAACGGGGGCCGGCCTGGCGTGCAGCTTCTTCACACGGCAGAACGACACCCTCTGGGGTGCCGGCGACAACACAAGCGGCCAGCTTGGATCGGGCACCACGCTAAGCGGCGGTGTGCCCGCCCAGGTCGTCGGCGGCCCGTCCCACCCGGTTCAGGTTGATTCGGGCATAATCCACACGCTCGCCCTGGACGCCGATGGCAACGTCTGGGCCTGGGGCAGCAACGACAACGGCCAGATCGGAAACGGCGCCGGCGGGAATTCGCTGACGCCGCTGCTCGTGAATCTCGGCGGTCCGGCCGTCAGCCTCGCCTGCGGCTACCGACACAGCGTGTGCGCAAGAAGCGACGGGACGGTCTGGGCGTTCGGATACAACTACTACGGTCAGCTCGGCGATGGGACGACGACCACACGCTACGCACCCGTCCAGGTACCCGGAATCGCGAACGCGGTGGCCGTCGAGGCCGGACGGTACTTCACCCTCGCGCTGCTGTCCGACGGGACGGTCATGGCCTGGGGCAACAACGACAACGGTCAGCTCGGCGACGGCACGGTCGAGGAACGGCATTCACCGGTGGCCGTGCCCGGGCTTTCGGGTGTTGCGATCCTTGCCGCCGGATACTACCACAGCCTGGCCCTCACGGCCGGCGGCTCGATCTGGGCCTGGGGTGAGAACGCGAACGGCCAACTCGGCGACGGGACGCGCACCCCGCACCTGACGCCGGTACAGGTCTCTCTGATCGACGACGCGATCGATGTGGAGGCTGCGGCGCACGCCAGCTATGCGCTGCGGGCGGATGGCACCGCATGGGCGTGGGGCTACAACCAATACGGTCAACTGGCCAACGGCAACACGAACAGGAGCACCGAGCCGATCCGGGTCCAGGGACTGACCGGAGTCACGTCGCTCGCCGCGGGGGAAAGCCACGCCCTTGCCACGGCCACGTGCGGGGTTGCGGCCGAGGCATCGGGAACGCGACAGCTGTGGCTCGGCGAAACGGCCTCCTTCACGGCAACGGCGAGCCAGAACGGGTGTACAGGCCCGATTACCTACGACTGGGACTTCGGAGACGGATCCGCACATTCGTCGCTTTCGAACACCGGCCACGATTATGCGTCCACGGGATTATACACGTGGCGGTTCACGGCGACAACCGCGGAAACGGCGGTCACGCAGTCTGGCTACATATCGGTCTGCGAGTTCGCACTGAACGGGACCGCATCGCCGGCAACGGGATTCGTGCCCCTGACCATCGCCATGGACGCCGGGGTGCTGCAGGGGCACTGCAGTTTCCCCGTGACCTACGACTGGGATTTCGGCGACGGGACCGCCCATTCGAGCGAGCCCAGCCCCAGCCATACCTATACCTCGGCGGGAACCTACACGTGGACGTTGACGGCCACGGCCGAAGGGCAAACCAGAACGGACACCGGGTCGGTCACCGCCATCAGCCCGCCCGTCATCACCTCCATGAGTAAGCTGGGCAGCCCCTTCCGCATCAACGTGATGGGCAGCAACCTCCAGCAGGGCATCGCCGTCTACATCAACGGCCAGTTGTGGGGAGACTCGAGCAACAAGCGCCTGGTGAAATGGAAGAGCACGTCCAACATCAAGATCAAGAAGGGCTCAGCGCTCAAGGCGCAGGTTCCGAAGTACACGGACACGACGTTCCGGTTCGTGAATCCCGACGGAGGCGAGGTGACGGTCGTCTGGCAGTGGCCGTAGCCCTGATTTGGGATTTGGGAACTGGGATTGCGGATTTGAACGACGGCCAACGGAGGGCCTTTGTGGCGGCCGATGCTTGCATCGGCCGC
>Ga0315535_1002754_pt1 | contig 11023 bp, 8 predicted proteins | sample SalMarSW160220MG_2_FD_203092 | JGI IMG/M metagenome (GOLD analysis project Ga0315535, IMG submission 203092) | Salt marsh sediment microbial communities from the Plum Island Ecosystem LTER, Massachusetts, United States - Salt Marsh Sediment SW1602-20 ...
TCAAACCTCAAAAAATATTCTATATTTTCATTAAGTGGTAGAAATTCCGAGACGAGACGTTATATGATGCCCGGTTCTTTAAACAAGCCTGAAGATGATTTGTATCATAAGCTCGAATGGGTTATGTTTTTAAGGGTCATTTTTACTTCACTGTTGCTGGGGTCGACGACGATTTTGCAATTTAGTGAAAAACCTTTCCCGATAACCGGACCCTTCATAATTTTTTACGGGCTGATCATTACAATTTTCCTGCTTTCTTTTTGCTACGCTTTAATTTTTAAACATATAAAGCGAAAACTTGTCTTTGCTTATACACAGATCGGGATCGACACCTTTACGGTAACAATAATAATTTTTGTTACCGGCAGTTTCGCAAGCATTTTTTCATTTCTTTATCTGGTAGTTATTATCTATTCGAGTATGCTCCTTTTCAGGAGAGGAAGCATGGCCATGGCCGTGCTTTGCAGTATCCAGTACGGCACTCTGGTTGACCTTGAATTCTACGGTATTATTAATCCCTTTGGCATGGATGGGGCTAATATCATCGTGGATTATGCCTGGAGCCAGGTCCTTTTCAAGATAGTGATTACCATGGTGGCCTGTTTTGCCGTTGCTTTTCTGAGCGGTTTTCTGTCGGAACAGTTGAGAAGAGCAAGAAACGAGCTTTCGGCTCTTGAGGATCGAATGAAACGCGTGGAAAAGATGGCCTATATGGGAGAGATGGCGGCCGGCATAACTCATGAAATTAAGAATCCTCTGGCTTCTCTGTCAGGCTCCATACAAATTTTAAGAAAAGAAGTTCCGTATGACCCTGAACACGACAAGCTGATGCAGATCGTTTTGCGTGAGACAGACAGGTTGAGCGCCCTGGTGAATAATTTTCTTTTGTTTGCAAAGCCGCCGGCAGGTAAAATTAAAAAAATAGAACTCGAAAACGTTCTGACAGAGACCGTCAACCTATTTGAAAAAAACAAAGCCGCTACCGGCAACATTTCGATTACAAGCGAATTTTCCTCAAATATCTGGATTGAAATGGATCCGGTGCATTTACGCCAGGTGATCTGGAATTTACTCTTAAATGCTGCTGAGGCTATCGAGGGTGAAGGACTTGTCGGAATTAAAACATATCCTCTCAAGAACAATTATGCAGGTATCGAAATCAGCGACAATGGCTGCGGCATTTCAGCTGAGCATATGCAGTCAATTTTTGATCCATTTTTCACAACAAAATCCAGAGGGACAGGTCTAGGACTTTCCATCGTTCACAGCATACTCGAATCTTATGATACATGGCTTGATGTTGAGAGTAAAGTAGATCGGGAAACCAAGTTTTCCTTTAAATTAAAGCGAACAGACCCGCTAACTTAGGGCTCACTCAAAAATAACTTCACATTTTGGATGCCGATGCATCCCGACCGGCTACGTTACGAAAACTCGAAATATGCTTGATATTCCTTAAGTTTTCGTGCCTTGCCGGCCGGGCGCCTCAACTCCCAAAATTGTAAATTTATTTTATCGTGAACCCTTAGTCTTGACACCTAATTTTAAATAGGTTAGCAAAGTATGTTTAACCTTTTGAAAAAATGAGTATATATAATGGGATGTTGTTTTTAACTGAAAAATTGTGTGTTAATTTAGCCATCTAAAAGAAATATCGTAATCGGGTAATTCCCGCTACAGGGCCACAGCCGGTATTTTGCATAGCTCCCACAGTGTCCTGATAAAAAACCGGATGACCTGAATGCAACGGTGGCTTTGTTGTCTGTCAAATCTAAAATCATACAAACTTGTGACGTTGAATCCTTATGGACAAAAAAAGCGATATCATTGAGAACCGAAAAAACAAGCTATTAGACTTAAAAAGAAACAATACTAATCCTTATCCCAACGATTTTGTTGTCTTGCATACGGTAAGCGATATTAAAAAGGCCATAGAAGATGCACCGGATTCGCTCTCCGAGGACAGACCTGTGTTTGTTGTTGCCGGCCGTATGATGGCCATAAACAGGTTTGGCAAGGCATCCTTTATCAGATTCAGGGACCGAACCGGACAGCTTCAGGCATATGTGAGAAAAGACAAAATAGGCGAAACATCCTATAATTTATTTAAACAGCTCGACATCGGTGATTTCGTCGGACTAACCGGTGGAATGTTTAAGACCAGAACCGGAGAATGGACACTTCTGGTCAAGGAATTTAAGCTCGTCTGCAAGTCGGTCAGACCGCTTCCGGAAAAATTTCACGGGCTGAAAGATCCGGAAAAGCGTTATCGTCGTCGCTACATCGATTTGGCAATGAATTCAGATGTTCGGGATATTTTTATCAAGCGCAGCAGGATCATTCAGGTCATCCGCACTTTTCTACTTGACCGGGATTTTCTTGAAGTGGAAACCCCCATGATGCAGCCGGTTCCGGGTGGCGCCGAAGCCACACCGTTTGTGACCCATCACAATGCCTTGGGAATGGATCTGTTTTTACGCATCGCTCCTGAACTTTATTTAAAACGTCTGGTTATCGGGGGGTTTGAAAGGGTTTTCGAAATCAATAGAAGTTTCAGAAATGAAGGGATTTCAACCCGTCATAATCCCGAATTTACCATGCTTGAATTTTACCAGGCATATGCCAGGTACGAAGATTTGATGGATCTTACCGAGAAGATGTTCTGCCATGTGGCTCGGGAGGTGACCGGGTCGACCTCAATACAATATCAGGGGAATACCATCGATTTTGGAGCCAAGTGGCGTCGAATATCCCTTGCTTCCGCTATGGAGGAGTTTGTGGGTATTAATGCGGATCTGATGAGCCACCGGGAGGGACTGCTTGAATTCGCCGCTTCAAACAAGATCCAGGTTACCAAGACCGGACGTCTTGGAAAAATTATCGCAAAGATTTTTGATGTGCTTGTAGAGCCTAAACTCTTGCAGCCCACATTTATAACAGGATACCCGGTAGAGATTTCGCCGCTATCCAGACGGAGCGATACCCAACCCGAACTTGCGGACCGGTTTGAGCTCTTCATTGCGGGCCATGAGATTGCTAATGGATTTTCGGAGTTAAATGATCCTGTTGATCAGAAAGAGAGATTTTTGCAGCAGGTTGAAGACAGAGAAGCGGGCGACAAAGAGGCTCATTTCATGGACGAGGATTACATCGAAGCACTGGAGTATGGTATGCCCCCCACCGCCGGAGAGGGAATAGGTATTGATCGTCTCGCTATGTTGTTCACCGATTCTGTTTCGATTCGGGAGGTTATTCTTTTTCCGCACATGAAACCGGTTGAAAGGGGTAATGGGCTATAACTTATAACCATAACTTATTATGTCTTTTGAATATTTCATAGGCGGCCGTTATCTAAGGGCCAAACAGAAAGAGACCTTCATTTCGCTCATTACCATGCTTTCCATTGCCGGGGTAACTGTGGGAGTAATGGCATTAATCGTAGTCATCGCTGTAATGGCAGGATTTGAGTCTGATCTTAAGAACCGTATACTCGGTATTGAATCACATGTGGTGATCATGCGCCACGGTAGTTCCTTTTCCGATTATCACAAAATATTGGGCCAGGTTGTTAATACGAGCGGGGTTGAAGCTGCCACTCCTTTTGTTTATACGCAGATTATGCTCCGCTCATCGTCAGGAGTATCCGGGGCTGTTTTAAGAGGTATAGATCCGGAATCTGCCGGCAGGGTAATAAAGGTTCTGGATAGTTCGGCGTTACTGAATATAAAAAAGATGTATGGGGGAAAGGACGCCACCGGTTCCGTGCCGGGGGTAATTCTCGGCAAGGAGCTTGCCAGAAATCTGGGTTTGGGCGTGGGTGATGCGGTTTATTTGATATCCTCCCGGGGAATGATTTCTCCCATGGGATACCTGCCCGCCATGAAGCGTTTTCAGGTGGCGGGTCTGTTCGAGTCGGGTATGTATGAATATGACGGATCCCTGGCTTACATCCATTTAAGGGATGCCCAGAAAATTTTGCACATGGAAGATTCCGTCACCGGCATTGAAGTCAGGGTAAATGATATTTATAATGCAAGGCATATCGCAGATAAGATACTTGCTGACATTGGATTCCCGTATTGGGCCAGGGACTGGATGCAGATGAATCACAATCTGTTTTCCGCTCTTAAACTGGAAAAAACGGTTATGTTTATTATTCTGGCGCTTATTGTTCTTGTGGCGGCATTTAACATCGCAAGCACACTGATTATGATGGTGATGGGAAAGACCAAAGATATTGCCATATTAAAAGCCATGGGAGCCATGGATGGCAGTATCAGGAAAATTTTTATCTTCAAGGGAATGGTCATCGGTTTCATGGGCACGACGCTGGGGGTATGCCTTGGGTTTATCCTGTGTAAATTGCTGGAGAAATATAAGTTTATCGAGCTTCCGGGAGATGTGTATTATATATCAACCCTTCCGGTAAGGCTGGAGGCTCCGGATGTTTTTATAATAGCCGCTGGTGCAATGGTGATATGTTTTATTGCCACGCTCTATCCGGCGCGTCAGGCGTCCAAACTCAACCCTGTTGAAGCGATCCGTTATGGTTAACTCCGGGAACAATCGAAAAAAGCCTGTTACAGACCAGTTCTTATCGGTACAAGACCTGTGCAAGAGTTACAATACCAGCGGCGCTCGTATTGATATCTTAAAACAGGCAAACCTTGAGTTAAACGCCGGAGAAACTTTGGCAATAGTGGGAGCGTCGGGTATCGGCAAGTCTACGCTGCTACACCTGCTGGGTGCGCTCGACCGGCCTGATAGCGGGACGTATCTTTTTCAGGGTGAAGACATCTTTCTTTTTGATAATGGCAGGCTGGCACGATTTCGGAATAAATCTTTAGGTTTTGTGTTCCAGTTTCATTATCTGCTCCCGGAGTTTTCTGCTCTTGAAAATACCATGATGCCCGCACTGATTAAAGGGCTGAGCAAACAAAAAGCCAGGGAGGCTGCAGAGGCGATCCTTGTCCGGGTGGGACTTAAAGACAGGTTGCATTTCAGAGTGGGAAAGCTTTCAGGAGGTGAACAGCAACGGGTTGCGCTTGCCAGAGCCCTTGTTCTCAATCCGGTTATTCTTCTGGCCGATGAGCCCTCGGGTAATCTTGATAAGGGAAGCAGTGAGCTTGTCCATAACCTGCTTTTGGAATTAAACAAAGAATTTTGTATGACTCTGATCGTGGTGACACATAACATGGAACTTGCATCTTACATGTCACGCAGGATGACAATTGTTGACGGACAGCTGGTAACATATTGAGTTTATGGATCTGAGAATTCGGGTAATTAGGAGTTCTATGTTAAGACGCTTATGCTTGATTATTATCGCGATGCTATGCTTTTTACCGAACACGGCACATTCTTCAGAAGCAGTGCGGGTGTTGGTATTACCATTTGAAATACGTGCGGTTAAAGATTTTTCATATATGCAAACCGAAATTTCGGATAGGATCAAAAAAGACCTTAAACAGGAGGGTGCCGTTATACTGGACCCGGAAAACATTCCTGATTTTTCAGGGGAGAAACCTACTGAAACCATCGAAGGAATTCGGAATGTCGGTGTCAAAAGCGGTGCCGACTATGTTGTCTGGGGCAGCTTGACATGGATCGGGCAAAAATTCATCCTGGTTGCAAAGATGATAGAATCTTTTGGAGAAGGATCTGTTGGTGTTTTCGTTAAAGAGGGCCAGGGTATAACAAACGTGTCCGGGAGCGTGAATCAGATCGTCCGGGATATGAGCATGAAGCTTTTTAAGCGGGAAAAAATTGCCAAGGTGCTTGTTGCCGGAAATAAGCGGATAGAGGCAGACGCTATCAAAAAAAATATAAAAACAAAGCCCGGCGACGTATATATTGCCCAAAGCCTTTCTCAAGACCTTAAGGCCGTATATTCCATGGGATATTTTGAAGATATCCGGATTGATGCCGAAGAAAGCCCCCAAGGCAAGGTAATTATATTCAGGGTAACGGAAAAAGCGAGTATCCGGATTATTCGTTTCCAAGGCAACAAGGTATATAAGGATGACGAGATCAAGGAAAACTTGAGTATCCGGACAGGTTCCATACTGAATATATTCAAGGTCCGCAGCAATATTAAACGGATAGAAGATCTTTATAAAGAAAAAAACTATCATAATGTAAAAGTTACTTACACGATTCATCCGCTGGAAAATAATCAGGCTGACCTGGAATTCGTTATCCAAGAGGGTGAAAATGTTCTGATAAGGCATATCATATTTGAAGGGAATGCTGCTTATACAGATAAAGAACTGAAAAAAATGATGGAGACGTCTGAAAAAGGGTTTTTTTCATGGATGACGTCATCCGGAGAGTTGAACAGAGAGAATCTCGAACAGGATATCGCCAAACTTTCAGCTTTTTATTACAACAACGGTTATATCCAGGCCAGAGTAGGGGAACCGCAAGTTGAATTTCGTGAAGACTGGATCGACATTACCATAAAAATTGATGAAGGGCCACGGTTCAAGGTCAGCAAGGTGGACATCACCGGAGACCTTATCTTATCCGAGGAGGAATTAAAGGAAAAGCTAAAAATTACCAAGCAAACCTATTATAATCGTGAGATCGTGCGTAATGATGTGCTGGCCCTAACCGATCTATATTCAGATGAGGGGTACGCCTATGCTGAAATAAATCCTAAGATTGACAAAAACTTTGATGAATTGACGATTAATATTACCTACGTCGTTGCCAAACGCAACCAGGTCTATTTTGAAAATATTATTATCGGCGGAAATAAAAAGACCAGGGACAAGGTTATCCGGAGAGAACTTAAGGTGTATGAACAGGAGCTTTTCAGCGGTAAGGGGTTAAAACGGAGCGTCCGCAACCTCTACCGGCTCGATTATTTCGAGGATATAAAGGTTGACACGGTAAAGGGAAGTTCCGACGACAAAATGATTTTAAAAATCGATGTTACTGAAAAGCCCACCGGCACGTTTTCTTTTGGTGCCGGTTACAGCACCACGGAAAATATTTTTGGCATGGCCTCCATTTCTCAGAATAACCTATTTGGGCGTGGCCAGATCCTTTCACTGGACGCTCAACTCGGAGGGACCACAACTCTGTATAGACTGAATTTTACGGAACCCTGGCTCTTTGATATTCCTCTGTCAGCAAGACTTGATCTGTATGACTGGGAAACCGATTATGATACATACGACAAGAACAGCCGGGGGGGAGGGGTTAGGTTCAGCTATCCTGTCTGGGATTTTGTGCGTGCATATATTGGTTATAATTACGAGGCTGCAGATATAGAGAATATTTCAGAAAATGCTTCGCAATCCATTAAAGATCTGGAAGGAGAGAATACGACGAGCAGTATAACTACCTCCTTGGTTTACGACTCGAGGAACAGAAGATTTAATCCAACAGAAGGATCTCGGCACAGTATATCGGTAGAATACGCCGGCCTTGGCGGGAATGTTGCCTTTACAAAATATCTGGGAGAAACCGGATGGTACATCCCTGTGTTCAAGGATATTGTGACGTTTCTGCACGGCGAAATCGGTTATGTCCAGGAGAGTTCTGGCGGAATTCTACCGGATTATGAACGATTTTATCTGGGAGGCCTAAACTCATTGCGCGGCTATGACTGGCAAGACATTTACATTTTAGATGAAAACGGCGATGAAATCGGGGGAGATAAATATATACAATTTAATGTAGAACTTCTATTTCCCCTCCTGAAGAAGCAAGGGCTTGTTGGTCTTCTCTTTTTTGATACGGGAAATGTTTATGATGACGGTGAAAGTATAGAGCTGGGCAATCTGAGACAAACCGCGGGATTCGGTTTCAGATGGTATTCTCCCATGGGTCCTATTCGTCTTGAGAGAGGGTACGTAATTGATAGTGAGGGATCAGGGGCACAGTGGGAATTTGGAATGGGTACGTCTTTCTGACAACTATGAATGTGTTTAACTGGTTGAGTGGTAAAGCAGTTTCATGATAAAACAATTAGACTATCTTTGAAGGGGGGAATAACATGCGGACGTGTAAAGTGATTTTTGTAACATCTGTTTTTTGTTTTTGTTTACTTGCTTCTTCTTATGGCGCAGATGTCGCTAAAATAGGTATTGTAGATTTTGAGAGAATTCTTAAGACATCAAGTGCCGGTAAAAAGGCAACGGCTGAAATCAATAATCAGGGCAAAAAGATAGAGGCCGATCTCAAGAAAAAGGGAGAAGAAATCGAAGCGACAAAAAACAAGCTTGAACGTGAAGCGCTTGTAATGAGCAAGGAGATGAGAGAAGAGAAAGAACGTGAAATAAGAATAAAGATTAATGATTTTAAGTCGTTACAAAAAAGATATGTGGCTGAGTTCAAGGAGCATGAAAAAAGACTCGTCGGCCGAATTCAGGAAGAGCTCTTAAAGATTATTGAAGAAACGGGCAAACAGGAAGGTTTTCTTCTTATTCTCGAAAAACGGGAGGCCGGAGTGATGTATTCCCCAAACACCATCGATATCACCGACCGGTTAATTCAGAAATACAATGTCAATTTTGCCCGGAACGTTGAAAAGGATAAAAGTACAAAGCAAAAATAATCAAAACTGCTAGGTAAAATACAAAATGGAACTGTCACTGGCCACGATAGCCGAAGTTGTCAAGGGTGAGATAAAAGGAGATAAGAATAAAAAAATTTGTGGTGCTGCGCCTTTTGATACTGCGTCTGGTGATGAAATAACATTTGCCGGTCACGCAAAATTTTTAAAAAACATGGGTGAAACAGATGCCGGAGCGGTTATCGTTCCCCGAGATTTTCAAGGTTCTACAAAAAACATTCTACAGGTGGATAATCCCCAGCTTGCGTTTGCCGTGGTATTGAACCTTTTTTATCCCCCTTTAAAACCAAAACCCGGTATAAGTTCATACGCATGTATCGGCAAAAACTTTGTATGCGGCCGGGAAGCGTCCATTTCTCCTTTTGTTATGATTGGAAATAACGTCACTGTTGGTCATGGAATTGCGCTTGGTCCCAACGTGGTTGTCGGCGACAACGTGGTCATGGGAAGCCATGTGCAGATTTACCCAAATGTAACAATTTTAGAGCGTTGTACAATAGGAAACCGGGTGATCATACATGCCGGGACGGTGATCGGGAGTGACGGTTTTGGTTTTGCTCCTGACGGGAAAAAGTATTACAAAATTCCCCATACCGGTGTTGTCCGGATAGATGATGATGTGGAAATTGGTGCGGGAAATACAATTGACAGAGCCACTTTTGGTAAAACCTGGATAAAACGTGGGGTTAAAACGGACAACCTTGTTCATATTGCTCATAATGTGACCGTGGGTGAAGATAGCGTGCTTGTGGCCCAGGTCGGAATTTCAGGGAGCGTTACTATTGGAAAAAACGCCATACTGGCCGGACAGGCAGGAGTTGTAGGCCATCTGACCATAGGGGATAATGTAACCATTGGTGCTCAGGCCGGAGTTGCTAAGTCCGTGCCCGGTGACGAAGTCGTGTCCGGATCACCGGCAATAACGCACCGATTATGGCTAAGAGTTCAAAAGATTCTTCCCAGGCTTCCAGAGCTTAAAAGGAAGATAGAGGACATGGAAAAGAGATTAAAAAAAATTGAGAGAACGGAGAGGGAAAATGGAGAAGATTTTTGATATTCAGAAAATTATGAACGTGTTACCCCACCGGTATCCGTTTATCATGATTGATCGCATAATTGAAATGGTTCCCGGCGAGAAGGTGGTTGCCCTTAAAAATGTAACCATTAACGAACCTTTTTTCCAGGGTCATTTCCCGGGGAATCCCATTATGCCCGGCGTACTTATGATCGAAGCCATGGGCCAGGCCGGCGCTGTGCTGGCGGCTGAATCTCTGGCCGAAAAAGAACATGGTTCACTGATATATTTTATGGGCATGAACAAGGTCAAATTCCGAAAACCGGTTGTCCCTGGCGATCAGATTATATTTGAGGTAAAATTTTTAAAACAGCGGGCCAAAGTGTTTAAGATGTCCGGAATGGCCTTTGTTGATGAAAAACTCGTGGCTGAAGCCGAACTCATGGCATCTTTTGGAGATAAGCAATGATTCATGCAACGGCGATTATAGATTCAAAGGCCGAACTGGACGCTAACGTGGAAGTTGGGCCATATTCCATTATCAGACAAAATGTGTCTATCGGAAGCGGAACCGTTATCGGTTCCCATGTGAGTATTGAACCTTATGTTACCATCGGCCAGGATTGTCATATATTTCAGTATGCTGCCATAGGCGCTGCTCCCCAGTCGTTGAAATTTAAGGGTGAAAAGACCGATGTTAAGATCGGACGGGGCACAATTATACGTGAATTTGTCACGGTTCACAGGGGAACGGAATTCGGCGGAGGACTCACTGAAGTTGGTGAAGAGAACTTTTTAATGGCCTATACCCATATCGCCCATGATTGCATTACCGGAAAAAAAGTTATTTTTGCAAACAACGCAACACTTGCCGGACATATTGAGGTGGGTGATCATGCCACCATCGGCGGACTGGTGGCAATACACCAATTTGTCAGGATCGGCGATTATGCATACGTGGGCGGAAAATCAGCGGTAGTAAAAGATATTCCACCCTATGTTATTGCATCCGGCGACAGGGCAAAACTTCATGGCTTAAACAGTGTTGGGTTGAAACGCTACGGGTTTTCACAAGAGACATTATCTTTATTAAAGAAAGCTTACCGGATTATTTTCCGCATTGGGATTACTTTAAATGAAGCCATAGAAAGAGTCAAAGCGGAGGTGGAACAGGTTCCCGAGGTGGTCAACCTGATCGATTTTATAAAATCTTCCCGGCGCGGGATTACTAGATAATAAATTTATTTTTACATTGAAAACCTGGTTCTTTGGGCCAGGTCAGAGTTCTCCGGCTCTGCCTGAAGAATTGCTGCAAGAGTTTGAAGTGAACTAAAGTGTGAAGTGAACTAAAGTTAAGGAATTCTATCAATTATATAAAAACAGCGGAGCGAAGCGACACCATAACTTTAGGCACTTTTAACTTG
>Ga0315535_1002755_pt1 | contig 11022 bp, 10 predicted proteins | sample SalMarSW160220MG_2_FD_203092 | JGI IMG/M metagenome (GOLD analysis project Ga0315535, IMG submission 203092) | Salt marsh sediment microbial communities from the Plum Island Ecosystem LTER, Massachusetts, United States - Salt Marsh Sediment SW1602-20 ...
TCCGGCGTCGGGGAATAGCCGTTGTACAGGTAAACGGTGTCCACCTCGCGCTCGTCAAGGGCTGCGCGCACCACCTCCACCAGTTCCAGCGCATCGCGCAGCGGCGGTTCGGCCGCATTCAGCATCGAATCGTACTGGCAATAGGCGCAGGCCTGGCCCGGACGGGCGAAGAAGCCGCAGCCCATGAACGGATGCAGGATCAGCAGCCGGTCATGCAGCGAGGCGAAACTGCCCATACGGGCGCCACTGCGTGTCAGCTGCCGGTAGAACCGGGGCGCCTCGAGCAGCTCCACATGCTGCGATTCGCCACCGCAGTCGAGGCTGGCCCGCCCGTCCTCCACATGCAGGGCAAAGCCGCTTTCTTCCGTATAGGGCTGACCCACCGGCACCGTACAGAACTGCCCCGTCGGCAGACGGATATCCACCACGGTCTCCACGGCATTCGCCTGGGCGACGTAGCGGGAGGCATGCGGCAGGCCCTGCGGCAGCGCCAGCCCCCGGCTGACCAGCGCCAGCTTGGTGCGTCCGGGATTGGCGAACGGATGCAGATCCGTGCTCATCTAGATGCCGGCGGTCTTTTCGACCCGGATCCTCCATTGCCCGTCCGAAATCCGGTCCTTGGACAAGACCTTCTGTCCCTGTTCCTCCAGCGACAACGGCACGTTGGTAATCGGTTCCCCGTGATCGAGGATGACGTCGAGCAGGCTGCCCGTCGACATCGTCGTCAGCCTGATCTTCGTCTTGACGAAATTCATCGGGCAGGCCACGCCGGTCAGGTCCAGCACCGGTACCCCGGCCGCCGTTTCGACCGGCTGGGCGACAACCTCGGGCCGGGCAGCAGCCTCGTTCTCCGCCGGCACCGGCGCGAAGCGGGTCCCGGCCAGCCCCAGCCATTCACCCAGCACATGGCGCAGATGCGTCACGCCCGGCGCCGGATCGCCTAGATCGATGCTCATCAGCGCCTGCTGCACGCGGTTGAACCCGTCGCGCACCTTGGCATCGCCGCCGCCCGCCAGATGCCCGACCAGCAGGCCGAACACCTCAGCATCATGCTCCGGCGCCTCGCCGAACGGCACCAGAAACGCCCGCGCCGTCGAGAAGGCGCAGCGCCGCAGGCTCATCGCGGCATCGGCCCAGAACATGGCATCGATATGGGCCCTGGCCAGCAGCATCTCGTACTCGGCCTCGGACAGCAGCGCGTCGGTCATCGACAACACCGCGCCGGCGCACTCGCCCTTCTTGTTGCCCTTGGTCGAGAAGGCCTCGTTCTCGCTCCAGTCGTAGACCAGGCCCTCGATCTCGCCCTCGTCGGCGGCGAACGACGCCAGGATGGCGTTGATACCCTCCTGGCCGAGACGTTTCGCCCAGTCGTGCACGCTCTCGCCATGCTGCCGCCCGTCCCGGTAGGCGGAGAGCACGGCGATGCCGGCCTCCGGCGCGTTCTTCGCCGGCACCGCCTCGGTGGCGAAGGCAAAATGCTCACCGGCCTTGCCCGAGCCGCCGACATGCAGCTGGTAGTGCGGCACCGCCTGGCCGGCCACCTTCTTGGCCAGGCCGTGGAAGCCGAGATCGGCGATATGGTGCCGGCCGCAGGAGTGCTGGCAGCCGGAGGCCTTGATGCTGATGCCGGCCAGCGTGCCGTCCTGCTTCAGATCCGCCACCAAGGGCTGCAGCGCCTCGGCCAGGCCGCGCGAGGAGGTGATGCCCAGGCGGCAGGTTTCGCTCCCCGGGCAGGCGACGATGTCTGCGATGCCGCGCGCATGCTCGCTGTGCAGCCCCGCTCCCTTCAGCACATCCAGCACGGCCATGACCCTGTCCGCCGGCACATCGGCGATGATCACCCCCTGTTCGGCGGTCACGCGCAGGCTGCCGGTCGTGCCGGCGCGGGCGGCGGCGGCCACGGCACGGCACTGTTCCGGGCTCAGGTCGCCGCGGAACAGATTGACCAGCACGGCCTGGCGGCCGTCGTGCTGCTCGATGACGCCGAGGGCCGAATGCGGCAGGGGCCCGGACGGCTGGCGCCAGTTCGCTTCCGGAAAACCGGTATCGTCGGCATGGGGCTTCTCGATGGCCGCGCGCTGTTTGCGATACTCCTCGATGAAGCCCTGCTCGCCCAGTTGCAGCATCACGTATTTCATGCGCGCGCGGGCCCGGCGCTTGCGGTCGGAATACTTGAAATGCATGCGCATCAGCGCCTCGCCGACCAGCAGCAGCTCGCGCTCCTCGATGAATTCCTCGAGCTTGATGGCCGATACCGGCTGGGTGGAAAGCCCGCCGGCCGCCCATACCTGGAAGCCGCGTTTGCCGTCCCGGGTGGTGGCGATGAAACCGATATCGTGCATGCCGGACAGCGAGCAGTCGCTGGCGCAACCGGAGAAGGTGACCTTGAACTTGCGCGGGAACTGCTGTGCCAGCGGGTGGCGCAGGAAATACTCGGCGAAGCGGCGCGCGTGCACCGACACATCGGCATGCTCGGCCGGGCAGACGCCGGCCAGAAAGCAGGCGGTGACGTTGCGCACGGTGTTGCCGCAGGCCTCGCGCGTGGTCAGCCCCGCATCCAGCAGCCGGCGCAGCAACGGCGCCGTATCCTCCGTCTTCACGAAATGGACCTGGATGTCCTGGCGGGTGGTGACGTGCGCGAACTTCGGCGGATGCTCGGAAAGCGAGCCGTCGCTGGGCAACTGGCCGGCATAGGCCTCGACGCAGTCGCCGATCACATCGAGCTGGTCCGGCGTCAGGTTGCCGCCCGGCAGCTTGATGCGCACCATCTGCACACCCTCCTGCCGCTGGCCGTAGACGCCCATCTGCAGGCGGAACGGCGTGAACCGCTCCTCCGGCATGCGCCCGGCCAGGAATGCCTGCAGGCCGGCCTCGTACTCGTCGACATCGGCTGCGCGTGCAAAATCAAATTCCGCCATCTAGTTCAACTCCTGTTCGCGGACAAAGCACCCATCGCACATGGACGTGCTATCAAAATCGGGAACGAGTTGCCGATTTTGCGAGGTGCGTAAAACCGCGCTTTTGCGCACCGACGAAGTAAAATGACAGGGAGGTCATTTTACGGTTCAACAATCAGTGCCCGAACTGCAGGTCGCAGGCCTGCTCGTAGGTCACCAGGTCGGTCACCGTCGGGTTCGGGCCGCACAGCGGGCAGGCCGGATCCTTGCGCAGGCGCAGCTTCTTCCATTCCATGCGCAGCGCATCGAAGGTCATCAGCCGTCCGGACAGCGACTCGCCGATGCCCAGCAGTTCCTTGACGGCCTCCACCGCCTGGATGGTGCCGACGGCACCGGCCAGCGCCCCCAGGATGCCGGCCTCGGAACAGGACGGCACCAGCCCCGCCGGCGGCGGTTCCGGGTACAGGCAGCGGTAGCACGGCCCCTCCGCATCGCGCGTCGGCTTGAAGGTCGCCACCTGGCCCTCGAAACGGAACATCGCACCGGAGACCAGCGGCTTGTCCTCGAAGAAGCAGGCGTCGTTGACCAGGAAGCGCGTCGGAAAATTGTCGCAGCCGTCGATGACCAGATCGTACTCGCGGATGATCTCGCGGATGTTGTCGGCCTCGACGCGGTGGTTGTAGGTCTTGACCTGCACATCCGGGTTCAGCTCGCGGATCGTTTCGCGCGCGCTCTCCACCTTCGGCATGCCGACGCGCCCCTGATGATGGATGATCTGGCGCTGCAGGTTGGACATGTCCACGACGTCGGCATCGGCGATGCCGATGGTGCCCACGCCGGCGGCGGCCAGGTAATAGGCCACGGGCGAACCCAGACCGCCGGCGCCGATCATGAACACCCTGGACTCCAGCAGCCTGCTCTGCCCCTCGGCCCCGACCTCGGGCAGGATGATGTGGCGCGAATAGCGCTCGATTTGCTCTTCGGTAAAATCAATCACGGCCAACTCCAATCAAGATTCCACTCGGAAGGCTCAGATTTGTGCCCTGGCAAGGCGAGAGGAGCGCAAAACCGCAGCATATGAGACATATGTGAGGATTTGAGCACCGCAACAACGCCGCCGGGGTGCAAATATGGGCCTGCCCTAGATTTCGATGCCCTTGAACAGGTCGGTGGACATGTAGCGTTCGGCCATCGACGGGATGATCGCGACGATGCGCTTGCCGGCCATGTCCTCGCGCGCCGCCACGCGCAGCGCCGCCGTCATCGCTGCCCCCGAGGAGATGCCGCCCGGGATGCCCTCCTCGTCGGCCAGCCGGCGCGCCATGGCGAAGGCCTCCTCGTTCGATACCTGCTCGACGCCGTCCACGATATCCATGTTCAGGTTCTTCGGGATGAAGCCGGCGCCGATGCCCTGGATCTTGTGCGGACCGGGCTGGCCGCCGGAGATCACCGGCGAATCGGCCGGCTCCACGGCAAAGGCCTTGAAGTCCGGATTGCGCGACTTGATCACCTCGGCCACGCCGGTGATGGTGCCGCCGGTACCGACACCGGCCACGATGGCATCGATGCGGCCCTCGGTATCACGCCAGATCTCCTCGGCCGTCGTCTCGCGGTGGATCTGCGGATTGGCAGGGTTCTCGAACTGCTGGGGCATGAAGGCGCCCTTGGTCCCGGCCGCCAGCTCCTTGGCCTTCTCGATGGCCCCCTTCATGCCCTTCTCGGCCGGCGTCAGCACCAGCTCGGCGCCCAGCAGCTTCAACAGCTTGCGCCGTTCCAGGCTCATCGATTCCGGCATGGTCAGGATGCAGCGGTAGCCCCTGGCGCGCGCCACGAAGGCCAGCGCGATGCCGGTATTGCCGGAGGTGGGCTCGACGATGGAACCGCCCGGCTTCAGCTTCCCGTCCCTCTCGGCCGCCTCGATCATCGCCTTTCCGATGCGGTCCTTGACCGAGTTCAGCGGATTGAAGAACTCCAGCTTCAGCAGGATCTCGCCCGGCAGGTCGGCGCCGAGGCGCTGCGGACGCACCAGCGGCGTGCGCCCGATCGTTTCCGTCACATTGGGATAGATGCTCATATTCACCACCTATTACACACTACAATCAGTGTTTATTTACATATAATGACACTGATATGGTGTTAATTCAACCTTCCAGCACGTTCTGCTCGATCGGCTCGACATGCACGCCCTGCGCCTCCAGCCAGTGCACGGCCGCCTCGACCATCTCGCGCTCGCCGTCCAGCTCCAGGCCGACCAGGCCCATGTCGTCGCGCACCTCGGCCGTGCGGATATTGGTGACCACCTCGAACTCGTGCCCCAGTTTCCAGATGATCGGTTCGCGCACGTTCTCCGCCGAGAACGTCAGGTAGATGCGCAGCTTCAATCCCGGCCCCCGGCGATGGCCGGCACGATGGACACCTCGTCGCCGTCCTTCAGGGCCGTGTTGCGTCCGTCCAGGAAGCGCACATCCTCGTCGTTGACGTAGATGTTGACGAAGCGGCGGATCTCGCCGGCATCGTCGCACAGCCGTGCCTTCAGGCCGGCATGCGCCGCCTCCAGGTTGTCGATCAGCTCGCCGATGGTCGCGGCATCGGCGCTGACCTCGTCGGCACCCCCGGTCAGCTTGCGCAGCGGGGTCGGAATTCGCACGTTCACAGTCATGTCACTCTCCTTTGTTTTGCTTCACAGTTGTTCAGGCGGCCTTGCGCTTGACCTGGTCCTTCTCGGCCAGTTCGTCGAACTCGCGCAGGCTCGGGCCGATGATGCGCGGCTTGGCGATGGCGTCGATCACCGCCTCCTGGGTCTTCAGGCCGTTGCCGGTGACGCAGATGACGATGGACTCGTCCTTCGGGATGCGCCCCTGCTCGATCAGCTTCCTGGCCACGCCCAGCGTCACGCCGCCGGCGGTCTCGGTGAAGATGCCCTCGGTTTCGCCGAGCAGCTTCATCGCCTCGATGATCTCGGCATCCGACACATCCTCGGCCCAGCCGCCCGATTCCTGGATCACGCGGTTGGCGTAATAGCCGTCGGCCGGGTTGCCGATGGCCAGCGACTTGGCCACGGTATCGGGGCGCACCGGATGGATCAGGTCCGTATCGTCCTTGACCGATTTGGAGATCGGCGAGCATCCCGTCGCCTGGGCGCCGTACACGTGCGTGCCGGCATCCTCGACCAGGCCCAGCTTGACGAATTCCCGGATCGACTTGTCGATCTTGGTGCACAGCGAACCGGAGGCCATCGGCACCACCACGTGCTTCGGGGCGCGCCAGCCCAGCTGCTCCATGATTTCGTAGCCGTAGGACTTCGAGCCCTCGGCATAGAACGGACGCACATTGACGTTAACGAAGGCCCAGCCGTAGTTGCCGGCGATCTCCGAACACAGGCGGTTCACATCGTCGTAGGTACCCTCGATGCCGATGATGCGCGTGCCGTAGATGCCGGCGCCGAGCACCTTGCCCTGCTCCAGATCGTGCGGGATGAACACGTAGGACTCCAGCCCCGCCGCCGCCGCATTGGCCGCCACGGAGCCGGCCAGATTGCCCGTCGAGGCGCAGGCCACGGTGGTGAAGCCGAACTCCACGGCCTTGGACAGGGCCACGGACACCACGCGGTCCTTGAACGACAGCGTCGGGTAGCAGACCGCATCGTTCTTGATATACAGCTCGGAGACGCCGAGGGCCTTCTCCAGGTTGCGCGCGCGCACCAGCGGCGTGAAACCGACCTGGGCGCCCACCTGCGGATCGCCGTCGATCGGCAGCAGCTCGCGGTAGCGCCACATCGTCTGCGGCCGGGATTCGATCAGCTCGCGCGTCAGCACCCCCTGCACCTTGTCGTAGTCGTAGACGACCTCCAGCGGCCCGAAGCAGAACTCGCAGACATGCGTCGGCGCGATCTCGTACTCCTGTCCGCACTCCCGGCATTTCAGGGCTCGCACAATGCTCTGGCTCATCTCAACACTCCTTCAACCCGCGGGGCCATCCTGCCCCCGCCCGTGATATAGACCGTCAACACGGCTTCGACCCGGCCAAAAAGAAAAACCCCCGCTTGGGAAAGCGGGGGTTGCAACCGGGGCGCTGTGGGACGCCATCGTGACAACCCGCGCTTCATCGCTCCCCTTGGGGCAGGCATTGGCACCAGTCGCCGATCGGATCGCTCCGCTCTGGCCGGTTGCCGCAGTTTCACAGGGCCTGTAACCCTCCACTGCTCTTGATAAAGCCGGATCAACAAATTGTGGGGCGATTTATACCTCCGCGTCCGGGCCTTGGCAAGCATCGCCATCGCATGCCGTGCATGCGGGCATCGTATCGGGCGGCCGATCGGTGTATAGTGGTAATGGTACCGGGAACCAGACAAGGAGAAGCCGATGCGCAAGCGGATGATCAGGCAGGATGACAGAAAGACCCCGGAGGCGGAGCGCCGCTGGCTGGATATCGAGAGCCTGGCCCAGGCGGTGATCACCTCCGAGGACGAGGCGCACCCGATCGAATCGGCCTTCGTCGCCGGCATCGGCTCGGGCTGGCAGGCGGCGGAATCCGGCAGGCAGACGCTGCGCCTGCTGTTCGACGACCCGCAGCGCATCGAGCTGGTGCATCTGGCGTTCCGGGAGGTCGGCGGGGAGCGCACCCAGGAATTCGTGTTGCGCTGGTCCGCGGACGGCGGCCGGACCTTCCACGACATCGCCCGCCAGCAGTACAACTTCAGCTCACCGGATTCGACCCGCGAGATCGAGGACTACCGCGTCGATCTCGATGGCGTCACCACACTGGAGCTGAGCATCACCCCGGACATCAGCGGCGGCAGCTCCCGTGCCTCCCTCGCCGAGTGGCGCATCGCCTGAGCCGATATCCGCCCGTCAGAGTTTTTTCGACCTGGAGCTAGAGCCGACAGTTATGCGTCCGATAATGGCCAACAGCAGATATTCAAGATCAACCGAGTCTGACCCCATTGATCGAAAGTTCACCGGCGCGACGAAAGGAACAACCTTGGAGAGCCTAGCTAGAAGGCCCATGTAAACGCTTACGTTCTTGAAGCTCACTATCAAGCTCTACGATGCGGTTAATAGTGACGCTTTCAAATGCGATGCCGTGAATCATGGGACGAATAGAACCACCACGATACTGCTCGCCGCAAAACTCGACATGCTTTTGTCGATAATTCTCCCAAGCAGCTTGGGCCTCATGGAGAGCCGCAAGTTCTTCTGGGCGCATAAAGCTTTCTAGTTCAGAAATAAGCATCTTCAGCTTCACATCCGCACGTTGTGCAGCTTCATTCGCCCGGATGTTTAGTTCAGTCTGGGTTAGTCCATGGTCCGCGCCTGACTCGATTTCTTCAACTGCGCGATGTTCATATTCAAGTGCAACTTTAGCGGCTACCTCGGCTCTACCTAGTAGCAGCGATTCAAAAGCTCCAAGCTCTTCAACGGTTGTTCCACTGACCTTGAGTTTGTCTCGTAATGAAAGAAGTCTTTCGGTTTTCTCTACTACTTCGATTGTCCCGCGACCTTCGATTCGTCGCTTGAGCATAAAACCCGCCGCGGATAACAGCGCGCCAAGTAAAATTAGCAGGGCTTGCCCAAGAAAATCAGGCATTACATTTGCACATTGGCTGGCTTCCCTTCTTTGTCAAAAATGACATTTCCTTTAATCAGCTTCTCGGCTATCCACTCGAGCTTTCTACGGCATTCATTTTCTTCTGATCGTTTGGCCAAAAGGGTCATATAGATAATAACCTTGGGATAATCGAGAAAAATTGTGTACTCAATAGTATCTCCCATTTTAACCGCATCGATTACTCTAAGTGTTAAAGCACAGTCGTCTCTCTGAATAGTATCGATGTATTCTATTTTTGGATTATTATATGCTCTCTTAGCATTCTCATTTTGCTTAGTAAGCAAATCCAACAGATCAGGCCAGTTCTTATCTTTGTGACTAAAGGCAAAATATATAAAGGCTGCCGAATGACGAGCTTCATCGTGAGTTAAACCAGCAGGATAAAATGATGCCACATATCCTTTATGTTTAGATGCATCAACAACCCATCCTGGAGGAGATGAAACAATTGCACACTCTGATAAAGAATAAGGAATAGCCATAAATCCTTGGAATCTTTCTAAGTCGTTAAAGTCAATTATTCTCAGCTCAATATCTTGTGTATCATAGGTTGCCCTATTGTAGGCTGCCTTTGAGTAGCCATTATTCGTAATTAAAATTCCCTTACTAGCTTTTAGATCTTGAAGAAAGCTGAGGAATGACTCAACTTCTTTTACATCTACATTTGTGTTGAAGTACTTACAATCGACAATGATTTTAAGGTCAAAGCCAGCTAACCTGCCTTCGATCAGGATATCAATTTGTCTCATTGTTTTTGAAATTAAACCTTTACGTCGAACATTGTGCTGAATTGAGGTTCCAGGGAATAGCCTCTGGAAATGGCGCGTAATATAAGTTTCGTATTCTTTCCAGTCCATCGACCATTCCCATATAAAATAATCATGCATTATATGCCAATATTGATGCACATTCAGCATCATAGGAGTTAGAGGCATTTGCTGAACTCCCATTTTTGATCGATATACGACCGTCGGGGTCAGGTCTTGAATGTTGAATGACTTCTTATGACTGCCGGCTCAACTGGTCATTCGCGACGTCCAGTACTTCCCGAGAACGGCTATGCGATGCGGCCCTTGAGTTTCTGGGCGTCGAAAGGCCCGGGCTCGGCGATGAGCGCGCGCGCCGCGTCCATCTTGTCCCAGGTGTTCCATAGCAGGACCCCGCGTACGCGCCCTTCCTTCAGGTAGTACACCACCCCTTTGCGGAAGGGCTCCTGCCAGTCCTCGACCAGATCCATGCCGGCATCGAGCTCGCCCACGGCCTCGTAGCCCAGATCGAACAGATCGGAATAGAAGAACGGCAGATGGTGGTAGGCCACGGCCTCGCCCGCCATGTTCCGCCCGGCCATCTCGCCCATGGTGTTGGCGTTGTCCTCGTGCTCGACCCGCATGCGCTTGCCCAGCGCCGGATTGAAGAAATTGGCCACGTCGCCCGCCGCATAGATGGCGGGATCGCTGGTGCGCAGGAACTCGTCGACGACGATGCCGTCGTCCACCGCAAGCCCCGCCGCCTGCGCCAGCTCGGCATTGACCTGGATGCCGACGCCGACGACCACGCCGTCCACCTGCAGCACCTCGCCGCCCTGGATGGGGATCTCGTAGCCCTCGCCATGGCGGGCGATGGCGTCCACGGTGTGGCCGGCGAGCATTTCGATGCCCTCGTCCCGGTAGTAGGCGGTGATGAAGTCCGACAACGGCCCGGGATAGATGCGGGCGCCGATGCCCGCTTCGGGGAAGATCATCGTCACCCGGTTGCCGTTCATGCGCAGCGCGGCGGCGATTTCGGAGCCGATGAAGCCGCCGCCGATCACGGCGAGGCGCTGCTTGCGCTCGGCCAGCGCCTTCAGCTGCAGGTAGTCATCGAGCGCGCGGAAATAGATGATGCCCTCCACCTCCCACGGCAGATGGCGGGGCGAGCCTCCGGTGGCCAGCAGCAGCTTATCGTAGCCATAGACCCGACCCTGGTCGTCCGTCACCTGCCTGTTGTGCCGGTCGATGCCGACGACGGACGCGCCCAGGTTCAGATCGACATGCCGCGCATCCAGCTTCAGCCATACATCGTCGAACGGCTTGCCCTTCCACAGGGCCTTGGACAGATAGGGCCGGATGTAGGGCAGGTGCGGCTCGCGGGTGACGACGCCGATGCGGCCCTCGGCATCCGCCCTGCGGATGCCCCGGATGGCCGCAGCACCCGTCAGGCCGCCGCCGATGATCAGGTATGGATAATGGTTCATCGCGCACCCCCTTTCGCCGCCGGCCATCCGCGGAACGGCCGCCGTGTCCGGCGAACGCTACCGACAGTGTAGACACATTTGGCATCGGCCTGCCGTCGCCACAATTCCGAATTATTCCCATACCGGCATGCCCGGCATTGATGTACCCTGATTAATATGCGGGGCGATCATGCCCGTGACGATCGCGGGCACGCGCACATCCGCCCACTCGCGGACAGGGGCACAGCACCATGATCAGACACTCCCACAGGGCTTGGCATCTCGACGAAATCGCCCATTCCGTCG
>Ga0315535_1002756_pt1 | contig 11022 bp, 9 predicted proteins | sample SalMarSW160220MG_2_FD_203092 | JGI IMG/M metagenome (GOLD analysis project Ga0315535, IMG submission 203092) | Salt marsh sediment microbial communities from the Plum Island Ecosystem LTER, Massachusetts, United States - Salt Marsh Sediment SW1602-20 ...
CAGTCCTCGGTTCGCGGTCCAAACCTGATTCCGGGCGTATCTGCGTAGGTCGCAACCGCCTTCACTCCAGGCAGGGTCTCGGCGCGGGACGTATCTATATGCTTTATGCGCGCATGGGGATGGGGGCTCCTCAGAATGCGCCCGTGGAGCATGTTCGGCAGAACCAGGTCAGAGACAAACCGGGTCTTCCCCATGGTCTTTTCCATGGCGTCTATCTGGGGGTAGGATCTTCCTACGACCTTCAAATCACTCATCAGGCTTCCTCCCTGCCTCTTTCAGGCTTATTCGGAATCCTCCGGCGTGCAGGATCTTATGGCCTCTATGATTTTGCTGTATCCCGTGCAGCGGCATAGGTTGCCGGCTACGGCGGAACGTATCTCATCTTCCTTCGGGGCCGGATTTTCATCCAGGAGGGCCTTGGCGGTGAGGATCATTCCCGGTGTGCAGTAGCCGCACTGGACGGCCCCCTTCTCGGAAAAGGCCTTCTGGAGAGGATGGGGTCCCCCCCCCTTCGCCACTCCCTCGATGGTGAGGATGTCGCTCCCATCCGCCTGTGCCGCAAGGACCATGCAGGAGTCGACAGGCAGCCCATCCATCAGGACAGTGCAGGACCCGCACTTGCCCTCGTCGCAGCCTCTCTTGGTCCCGGTCAGACCGAGGTCCTCCCTGAGTACATCAACCAGGGTCCGGTTGGGTTTGACCTCCAGATGGTGCTCCTCGCCGTTCACAGCAACCGTTATGGGGACTTTCAATTTCGATTACCTCCTGTTTACAATAAGGCGTTCACAACCCTTTCTCCTGCCCGCTGCACATACACATCCACCATTGCCCGGCGGTACGCGGCCGAGGCCCGGATATCGCTGATAGGCCTTGTCGCCGCAACAGCGGCCCGGGCAGCGTCGGGAAGCGCCTTGAGAACCTCATTGCGCGTAAGTCCCGCAAGCATGGCTTCCGCCTCGGGCGCCCTGATCGGGGTCGGCGCCACTCCCCCGAGTCCGATAGCAAGCCGGGCCAGCTTTTCGCCTGTCTCGTCAACGTCGGCCAGAAAGGCGACCCCCACGACGGACAAATCCACTGCTTTCTTCCGCATCATCTTCAAGTAGCAGCCCGCAGATGCGGAAGCGGGCCTCTCGATAATGATCTCCTTGAGGATCTCGGTCGGAGCCAGGGCGGTTTCGCCGGGCCCGGTAAAAAAGGAGCGTAGCGGCATTTCCCTTTCTCCGTCCCCGCCGGCGATGACAACTCGTGCATCCAGGGCCAGTAAAGGAGCGGCGGAATCAGCAGCAGGAGACGCATTGCAGAGATTTCCGCCGATCGTTCCGATACTGCGGATTTGCCACGAGCCGATCAGGGAAACCGCTTCACAAAGCAAGGTGGCGTGTTCCTTCAATAGTCCGCTCTGAGACAGTTGAAAATGGGTTGCAAGCGAACCGATCCTCACCGTCGAGTTCTCTTCTCGTACAAAGTTCAGTTCCGTCGCCTTTTTTAGACTAATCACCCGGGGCGGCAAAATTGTCTTGTGCTTCATGGCCAAGATGAGGTCCGTGCCCCCGGCAAGGACCTTTGCGTCAGACCCATACTCTTCCAGTTGTGACAGAGCGTCTTCCAGGTTGACCGCGGCATGGTATTCAAACGGCCGGATTCTCATGATGCGCTCCATTTCTGTTTGATGATTTCCCTCGAATCACCCAGCGGTTATCCCCTCAGTCGTTCCCGCAGGCGGGTGTAACGCCTCTCGGTCTTGTCGTTCCGTATCGCGATCCCCAGGGCCTTCTTGCTCCCGACCAGAACAACAAGGTGTTTCCCACGGGTCACGGCGGTATAGATCAGGTTTCGCTGGAGAAGCATGTAATGCTGGGACATCACCGGGATCACTACGGCCGGGTATTCCGAACCCTGTGATTTGTGTACCGATATGGCGTAGGCGAGAACAACCTCATCCAGGTCCAGGAAATCGTACGGAATGCTTCTCCCGTCAAATGAGACAACAAGTTCCCGGTCTTCCGGATCGATGCGCGCTATGGTACCGATATCGCCGTTAAAGACCTCTTTGTCGTAGTTATTCCTGATCTGCATCACCTTGTCGTTCACCCGAAAACTGCTCTGCCCTCTCACCAGTGCTGCCTCGCCCGGGTTGAGGGCTTCCTGCAGGGCTGTGTTCAGGTTGCCGGCGCCGACCACACCTTTGTGCATGGGCGTGAGCACCTGGATATCCTTGACCGGATCAAACCCGAACCTTCCGGGAATCCGGCTGGATACCAGCTCCAGTATAATCTGGAGCGCCTTTTCAGGATCTTCCTGTTCCACGAAGAAGAAGTCTTCATCCCCCTGCCCTTCAGCATGGACCAGAGGCATGGCGCCATGGTTGATCTTGTGGGCATTCACCACGATGAGGCTCTCGCGGGCCTGTCGGAATATCTCGTTCAGGGTAACCACCGGTACTGCGCCTGAATCGATGATGTCCTTCAGCACGTTCCCGGCGCCCACTGAAGGGAGCTGATTCACATCACCGACCAGGATCAGGGTCGCGCCGGGGGGAACGGCTTTGAGCAGGTAGTGCATGAGAATAGTATCGACCATGGAGACTTCATCCACCACCAGGAGATCGACGTCCAGGGGTTTGTCTTCGTTTCTCTGGAACCCGCCTTTCTGCAGGCTGTATTCCAGGAGCCGGTGAATGGTCCTGGCCTCGAAGCCGGTCGTCTCGCTCATCTTCTTGGCGGCACGTCCCGTGGGGGCAGTGAGCAGGATTTTCACTCCCAGCCGCGAAAATATCTTGAGCAGGGCCTGGATAATGGTGGTCTTTCCCGTCCCCGGGCCGCCCGTTATCACCATGATCTTGTTTTCAGCGGCACACCGGACGGCCGCAACCTGTTCCCGCGCCAGGCGGATGGTAAGCCTGCTCTGTACCCACTTGACGGCCTTTTCCGTGTCGATTGCCCTGATGGATTTCGGGGATGTAAGGAGGGACCGGAGCCGGTTCGCAACGCTTGTTTCACACAGTTGATATTTGGCGAGATAGACGGCTTTGTGATTTTCTTGCAGAGTAGCGACGGATTCATTCAGATCTTCAATGACGATCCGTTGTTTTTCGTGGAGTGTGCCGATCGCCTGGACAATTCCCTCACGCCCCGCCTCCAGCATCTCACAACACTTGGCGATCAGGGGTTCATAAGGATAGAAGACATGTCCTTCGTCCGCGAGCTGCCGCAGGACATACAGCGTTCCCGCTTCGGCCCGGAGCGGAGCGTCTTTCAAAAACCCCAGCTTTCCGGCGATCCGGTCTGCGGTCACAAACCCGATCCCGAAGATCTCGGTGGCCAGCCGATAGGGATTCTCTCTGACCACCTGGATGGAACGATCCCCGTATTGCTTGAAGATCTTTGTGGCGTATCCGGAGCTGACCCCGTGGGACTGGAGAAAAAGCATGACGTTGCGGATTTCCCGCTGCTCATCCCACGCCTTTGCGATCATGCCAATGCGCTTTTGACCGATGCCGTCCACTTCAGCGAGCCGGTGGATGTCCTGTTCGATGACTTCCAGTGTCTGCTCGCCGAATCGCGAGACAATGCGTTTGGCCATAACCGGCCCGATACCCTTGATCAGGCCGGAACCCAGGTATCTTTCTATTCCAACAACCGTTGCCGGGACCTTGGATGTATAACTGGCAATCCTGAACTGCTCCCCGTACCGAGGATGATTCGTCCACGCCCCCTTCATCTCCAGGATCTCACCGGGAGTAGGCGCCATCATGTTCCCCACAACAGTCGCAAGCTCCCGCCGGCCTTGAACCCTCACCTTCGCGATGGTGAAGCCATTCTCTTCATTGGTATAGGAAATCCTTTCAATCTGACCATAGAGGACCGTTAAAGGAGCGTCTTCCAAGGGATGTGAATGGATCATCAACCCTGGGCCTGGGGGTACAGCCTGAGACGAAGCACATGCACCGGTCCGTGTCTGCCTTCTATGACTTTAAGACGTAGCAGTTGAGCGGTCTTGGCCTCTCCCGGGAAAAAGAGGAATCCGAAAGACAGGCCGCCGGGCGGGATAGGCCTGTATTGCAGGGACTTGTCCCGGAGGTCCTGGATAATGCTCCGCCGCGCACTCTCGGATCCAAGGCTGCCCGCGCCGCCAAGGACGGCGCCGGCCGCTCCCCCCATCACCGCACCCTGCCCCGCGCTCTCTAGCGCATTTTGTCCGCTCACGATACCGATGGCAGCGCCAAGGATGGCGCCGGCTGTCGCGCCCAGGAATCCGTGGTATGCACCTGCCTCGAAAACCTGGTTGGTCTTGGCATACCTGGTCGCCCTTTCGTAGGCTATCTTGGTGCTCAAGATAGGCCAGAGATTTCCTTCTCCGTCTTCCAGAAATGTCTGGGAGCCATCTATTTCCAAAGGCATCCGCCCCTGGTTATCGAAAACGATCTCCACCGGCAGCAAGCCGGCGGCGCGGATGTCGAACCCGAACGCCTCTTTGGCTCTTTCAGGCGAAACATACGCCCTGGCCCCGATACCCACTCCATCAATCTGTGTGTAATTGGGGTAGGAGGTCGGAGCTTTAAAAGACAAGGGTTGTGCCCTGTATGCCGGAGCACATCCTGAAAAAGCGGCAATTGTGAAAACCAGACCGATGCTCACAATCATTTTCTTCATGGGTATTTCCTCCTGCAATGTTCTGTCTCCCGTAAAGCGGAAAACCTCTCCCGGGTCATGGTTCTTCTCCTTATCGACCCGAGTAAAGATAGGATACCCCCATTTGTACCGGTACGCAACAATGTTCATCCCCTGCTCACCAGCAAGCAGGTATCATCTGCTGCGTTGCCTTCGCTCCTCCTTGCGACGTATTGTTTATTCGTCTTCGTCGATCCGCCATTAAATGGCGACATTGACCGGAACGGCGCCGAGCACCCGGATAAGGGCATCGGGGGCCATGGAGGCTATGACGCCGCGCCTTCCGGCGTTGATATAGACATTCGGAAGTTCCAGAACGGATGATTCCACATAGACCTTCATCTTCTTCCTTGTCCCGAAAGGAGAAATCCCGCCCACCATGTAGCCGGTGTGTTTCTGCGCCTCCTTGGGGTCACAGGAATCAACGGCCTTCACCTGCAGTTCCCTGGCCAGGGCCTTTGTGGAAATCTGTTTGTCTCCATGCATCAAGACCAGGAACGGGTTCCCCTTCTCATCCGTCATCACGAGCGTCTTCACAACCTCGTGCTCGTTCAGACCCAGTGCATGGGCTGCCGCTCCAGCCACGGAAACACCTCCTCCGTTCTGATATCGGTAAGAGAGCAAGGTAAACGCGATGTTGTTGGCCTGGAGTTCTCTGACGGCCTGGGTGGTTGGTATATTCTGTTTCGCCATGGAGCACCTCCCTGTCATTTCTCCAATCAGTTGTAAGTGAGACTCCTCCCGCAGAGCGGGCAGCCCCGGGAGGCTCCTCGCAGGGGGCTCAGGGACGAAGCGTCACGCTCTTCCAGGTCCGGGTTAGTAGAATCGGTCCTGGACCTATTCCCAACACTGTTCACTTAAGGCCCGAGAAGGTATGCCCAGCTCGGGTAAATCTCCCCAGCCCCCCTTTGGCAAAGGGGGGCTGGGGAGATTTCTCCCGGTCGAGACTTCAGTGAACAGTGTTGAATCTAGTCCTGAGCCTCCGCCTGCCTTCTGGATTTCATGAAAAAAGGCAGCGGTACGAGCAGAAAGCTGAGCACCCCAAGTATCCAGAACGTGTCATTGAATCCCAGCATGCTTGCCTGGCGCAGGACCTGTCCGTAAATGAAGGCGAGCACGCCCTTGCTCCGGGTCACGAGAGCTCCCCCTTGTTGAGTTTGGTGAAGCAGCTGTTGCGTCCTGATCTGGAAGGCCTGGTTGAAGGGCGTCAAACGCTCTACAAGAGATGTCTGATGGAACTGCGACCGTTGAGAAAGGATCGTAGTGGCAAAGGCGACGCCGATGCTCCCTCCCAGGTTTCTCAGCAGGTTAAAGATTCCCGTGGCATTGCCCATATCTTCTCTTCTGACATTCACGTAGGTGGCCGCAGCCAGAGGCACGAAAAAGAGTGCCATACCCAACGCCTGGACTACCCTCGGCCAGACTACGGCGTTGAAATCCGCCTCCAGGTTGAATCGCGACATGAGCCAGAGAGAGTAGGCGCTGATGATAATCCCAAGTGCCAAAAGCCTTTGGGGTTTGACCCCCCTTTTCATTAGATTTCCGGCCAGCGGCATCACCAGCAGCGTTGCCAGACCTCCGGGGCCGAGAACTAAGCCCGCCCAGACCGCAGTATAGCCCATGAGCTTTTGGAGGTAGAGAGGCAGCATGACGATGGCGCCGAAAAAAGTGAGAAAGCCCGTAAACATGATCAGGTTTCCCATGGCAAAGGTCCGGTCCCCAAATGCCCTGAGGTCTATCACCGGGTGCTTGGATCGAAGCTCCGCAACAACGAGACCGACGAGAGCGACTGCCGATACGATTCCAAGCGTCAGAATAAAGTCGGATGAAAACCAGTCCGCGCGTTCCCCTTTATCCAAAAGCATCTGCAGGCATCCCAGGCCGACGGTCAAGAGTGCAAGGCCCAAGTAATCTATGCGAATCCCCTTTTTCCGGACATACGAAGGATCGTGGATAAATGCCATGGCCAGCATGACCGCCAGGATGTCTGCGGGCACGTTGATGTAGAACACCCAACGCCAGGACCAGTTGTCCGTAATCCACCCGCCGATCACCGGACCGGCTATGGGGGCGAGCACGATCCCCATCCCGAACACGGCCATGGCCATTCCATGTTCCCTCGTCGGAAACGATTCCAGGAGAATTGCCTGGGAGATGGGTTGCAATCCTCCGCCCCCTATTCCCTGCAAAACACGGGCAACGACGAGAATCGCGAGGGTCGGAGCGGCGCCGCATATAACGGAGCTAAGACCGAAAAGGATGATGGAGAAGATGAGATATCGCTTGCGCCCGAAGACGCTCGACAGCCATCCTGAAATGGGTATGATGATGGCGTTGGATACCAGGTATGAGGTCAATACCCATGTCACTTCATCCACGCCCGCGTTGAGGCTGCCCTGCATGTGCGGGAGCGACACGTTGACAACGCTGGTGTCCATAACTTCGATGAAGGTCGGCAGGATCACAGTCATGGCTATGATCCATTTGTTCACATCCGCAGGATTCCCGTTTTCCACGTGGCCGACCTATTGCTTTTCGCGGCTTTCTGAAACCAGCCGCTTGCCGCTCTTGTCGGAGGTATTCACCGTCACATTCAGGGAAAGCCCTACACGCAGGGGATATTTCGGCGGCAGCGGGTTGTCGAGATCTATTCTTACCGGCACCCTTTGGACGACCTTGATCCAGTTTCCCGTGGCGTTTTCCGGAGGAAAAAGGGAGAAGGCCGCACCCGTACCGGCGCGAATTCCGACTACCTTGCCATGATAGGTATAGTCCGAGTAGACATCCGCTTCGATAGTAGCCGGCTGCCCCAGGCGGATATTTCCCAGCTCGGTCTCCTTGAAATTGGCCTCCACATAGATCTGCTGCAGGGGAACGATCGCGAAAAGCGGCTGACCGGGCTGGACCCAATCCCCCACCTGAATGCTTTTTTGAGCGATGTATCCTGAGATGGGGGCCTTTATGGTACAATAGGATATGTTAAGTTCGGCCTGCTTCAACTTCGCTTCAATCTGCGAACGTTGGGCCTTCAGTGCGGCGAGCTTGTATCGCGCCATTTCCACCTCAAGGCGCGCAGCCTTGGCTGCATTGAGATTTGCAATATGCCGGTCCACTTTCTCGGCCTGGGCGCCCACTGACGCCCCGGCTCCGGCAATGCTCTGATCCGCTGCCTTCAGCGCCGCCCTGGCCTTTTCATAGCGTGTGCGCTTGGTGTCCAGATCACTCTCCGACCCCGTTCCCGTTCGAAAGAGCCGTTCCGACCTTTCATAGTTCTTCTTGGCGTTTTCAAGTTCGGCAAGCAAGCCGTTTCGCATCTTTTCAAGTTCCTGGACACGATGGCCTGCCTCTTTCCGAGACTGCTCGGATTCCTTCATCTGCGCCGTGGCCGCGTCCACCTGTTCTTTGGTCCGCCTATTCGTAAGCTGCAGGTTGACCTCTGCAAAAGACAACTGCGCCTCGATCTGTTTCAGTGAAGCGCTTATCTCCTCTACCTTCACGTCGTAGTCGGTAGGGTCCAGCTTGACCAGCACATCTCCTTCTCCCACCTTGTAGTCATTCTCTACGCGAATTTCAACGATTCTTCCGGGTATTCGACTACTTATGGCTGCACTGTCAGCTCTCACATATGCATCATCCGTAGAAACCTGGTTCCGCATGTACCGCCACCAGTAGCCTGCCGCCAGCAGGATGCCGATAAGGATCAAAATGATGATCCATTTCCATCTCCTCTTGCCGTTCACCTTTTTATCTTTCGTTTTTTCATTCATCCGCTACTGTCTCCGTTGAATCGCATCTTCAGGACAACCGAGCCCGCTCCATCTCATCCGGCGCTTTCTTCAGCCGCAGTATTATTTTCTCGATCTTATAAGACATACCTCGTGAATCTCCTTCATTCAAGGATATTTTGACACCAACTCTACCCAAAACCGGTTTTCTGAAAAAGCAGGCGAACGGGATGATCCCGGGGCGGCGAATGCCGGTCCTGGAGCAGGACGGCGGAAGGTCCATCGCCTATCCGTCTGAAGAAGGATGGTCTGTAGACGGGACCCAGTGTACACCCTCTCTCTGAATGGCCACCGGCACTTCTCTCCCTTTCTCAAGGGAAACCGGCAGGGCGGCTGCCTCGCGCCGGGAAAGAAAGGTGCGAAGCTGCTCCCCACTCGTATGGACAAGTTCAAGTTCTACCTGTCCCTCCGTATTGTTGATACCGGTAACCGTCATGTTGCCCATCCACGCGTACTGAGCCCTTTCCTTTCCAGGGAGCACTTCCACGCACCATCCCGGAATCGTGAGACAAAACCCGGTAGGGCTTTTCATGGATGCGGAAGGGACAATGGGTATGTCCAAGGGACCGAGAGGGGTGACATATCCATCGTTTTCTCCAATTGTTCCGGCAATCAGATTCTCGATGCCCAGAAGTTCCGCGACCACGCGATTCGCCGGTCGCTTCAAAACATTCTCCGGGATGCCCTGCTGCAAAATGCTCCCGTCCTTCATCACCGCCAAATGATCAGCCAGAAAGAAAGCCTCGGTCAGGTCGTGGGTGATATGGACAATAGTGACTCCCAGTTTCCGGTGGATCATCTTCAGTTCCCGCCGGAGACGGTCGCGCGTGGAACGATCCAGTGCGCTCAAAGGCTCGTCCAGGAGGAGCACATACGGCTCGAGGACCAGTGCCCGAGCCAGGGCAACACGCTGGCGCTCACCCCCTGAGAGGTTTGCCGGACGGCGATTGAGGATCCCACCGATATCCAGAAAATCAGCCATCCTTTCCACTGCTTCAACGATCCTGCTGCCGCGTTCTCCCTTCATTTGCAGTCCGAAGGCGATGTTCTTGCGGACTGTCAGGTGCGGAAAGAGGGCGTAGTCCTGGTAAACAACCCCAAGGTTCCTCTTCTCAGGAGGCAAGCGGGTAGCATCCCTGTCATGAATGAAGATGCTCCCGCTCTTTATCCGATGCATCCCCGCGATGGTCTCCAGAAGGACAGTTTTTCCTGTGCCCGTCGGTCCGAGGAGGACCATGTACTCTCCGTCCTTTACGTGAAGGGAGATCTCCTTGAGTCTGAAATCTCCCAGAGGAACACTGACGTCCCGGAGGCGAAGCATCCTACGCCTCCTTCCGTTTGGCGGCAATGCCGCGGAGGACGGCGAAAATAATCAGGCACAGCAGAATCAGGAGCACCGCAACAGGTCTTGCGTACTTGAGCCCGTAGGACTCAAATCGCTCCCAGATAAGGACTGGAGCGGTCATGGGGTGGTAGGCAAGCACAATCACGGCCCCGAATTCCGAGATTCCCCTCGCCCACATCATGATGCCGCCCGAGAGAATGGATCGCCAGCTCAGGGACATACTTACCCTGAAAAATGCCTTCCAGGGAGATGCCCCGAGGGTTCGGGCTACCCGTTCAAGCCTCGGGTCAAAAGAAAGGAATCCCTCCCTGGCCGCGTTTACCAGGAAAGGAAGGGACACAAAGGCCATGGCCAGGCTGATGCCGGCCTCCGTTCCCACGAAACTGAGGCCTATCGATGCAAAGGCTTTGCCCACAAGAAATGCGCGCCCATAGACCATGAGCAGGGCAATACCCGCGGCCGTGTGAGGTATCATCACAGGAAGGTCTATCACTCCCTGGACGAGGCCCTTTCCCGGAAAGTGCCAGCGGGCAAGCATATAGGCAAGAGGAATCCCGAACAAAGCGCAGACCAGCGTAGCCCACAGGGCGCACCTGAGCGTCAACAGGATGGACCCTATGACCTCAGAATCGGTGACGGCAGCCTTGAGGACCGTTGGATCCGCGGCCAGGATCATCCTGAGTAGCGGAACCACAACAATCAGGAGCAGGACGGCGCCCAGGCCCCACATGACAACCTTGAAGTTACTCAATTACCTAACCCTCTTCCTTTAACCTTGCGCCTTGCGCCGGTTTGCCGGTTGAGCCGGTTTCCCGGTTGAGCCTGTCACTAGTCCTTTTGCTTTGACCTTACGCCTTGCGCCTTAAGCCCTGCGCCTGTCTTTTCCAGCCATCAGCGCGTGAGGGGCTTCAGGGCGTCAGGGAGTTTGCCGGCATCACCGGTTACTTGCGGAGGGGATAGCGGAGCCTGGCCGTTTCGCTTCATGATCTCACGCCCCTCAGGTCCCAGGACAAAGGCCAGAAATTGAATCGCCAGCTTGCGATGGGGTGCATTTTTCGGGATCGTGATCCCGTAGACCATCGGCTTGCCTGTTTTTTTGATAAAGGAGCCGGGTGTCTTGCCGGTGATCCTGATGCCGGCCTGCTTATAATAGTCAGCGAACCTGGAAGAGCCCAGGTTTACCTGATCCGGCAGCTGGACAAAGGGCGTTTTGTGCTGCAGG
>Ga0315535_1002757_pt1 | contig 11018 bp, 9 predicted proteins | sample SalMarSW160220MG_2_FD_203092 | JGI IMG/M metagenome (GOLD analysis project Ga0315535, IMG submission 203092) | Salt marsh sediment microbial communities from the Plum Island Ecosystem LTER, Massachusetts, United States - Salt Marsh Sediment SW1602-20 ...
GATTATATTGATTTTAGATGGAAAAACAAAGTCTTAACAAGATCAAGGAACTGTAATTGCAGGACAAACCGCTATCCTATTTATCTCTAAATTCAGTAAGTTTAATATTATATTTTTTTATGAGTTCATAGATATCCGCCCTGTATTTCCCAGCCAGTTTGGCCGCCTTGCTTACATTGCCCCGGCTCAGTTCAAAAAGCTGAATGAGGTAGTTTTTTTCAAAATTCTCTTTGGCATATTTAAAGGGTTTTAAACCTTCGGAATCGATGTTATGGGCCTGAAGAATCAGATCTTCCGTAATAATATTCTGTTTTGACATGGCCACCGCACACTCAATGGTATTTTCAAGCTCCCTTATATTGCCGGGCCAGGGATAAGAAATCAGTTTCTGCATGGCCCCTGTCGAAAATTCTTCAATCTCTTTACTCATTTCCCCGGTAAATTTTTGTAAAAAATATCTGGAAAGAATCGGAATGTCTTCCTTTCTTTCATTTAGCGAGGGTAATTTTATTGGAATGACATGAATGCGATAAAAAAGATCTTCCCTGAACCTGCCCTTTTCTATCTCTTGCTCAAGATTTTTATTTGACGCCGCAATGATTCTGGCATCCACTTTTATGGTCCGTCTTCCTCCCAGCGGGTAAAATTCCTTTTCCTCCAGAGCCCGTAACATCTTAGCCTGCATGGACGAGTGCATTTCGGATATTTCGTCCAAAAAGAAAGTTCCGGAATCGGCTTGAACAAAAAGCCCTTTTTTACTTGTGTCCGCTCCGGTAAAAGCGCCCTTCTCATAACCGAACAGTTCGCTTTCCATGAGATTTTCCGGTATTGCAGCACAGTTAACGGCAACAAAAGGACCGTCTTTTCTATGACTTGCAACATGCAGGCTTTTTGCGATCAACTCCTTGCCGGTGCCGCTTTCCCCCTCGATATACACATTGGAATCGGTTGTGGCGGCCTGTGCCACCTGAGCAAGAATTTTTAGTATTTTGTCGCTTTTGCCGATAATATTATCAAACCCGTAGGTTTTTCTGACCAGGTTCCGCAACTGTTTCACTTCTTTTGAAAGCCTGCTTTTTTCCAGACAATTGTTTATCTGCAGCAAAAGTTCATGTCCGTCAAAGGGTTTGGTTAAATAGCTGTGTGCTCCCTTTTTCATGGCATGGACTGCGCTTTTTATGGTCCCGTGAGCGGTGAGAATAATAACCGGAATATGCGGATTTATATAATGTATATTTTCCATAAGGTGGATGCCGTCATGACCGTTGAGTTTCAGATCGATCAGGGCCAGATCAATCGCCTTTTTTTCAGCCAGTTTCAGGGCCTCTTCGACGCCGGTGGCCGTTGTTACAGAATATCCGCCGGATACAAGCCGCATCCGGATTACCTGAAGGATATTCGGGTCATTATCAACAACCAGTATATTTTCTTTCCGTTCGCTCATAATCTTACTGTCCACTTTCAGGGAGAGACTTTCTTTTTTTTTCTTCAATGCCCAGGTCAATCTCTTTTAACCTTTTTATCTGATTTAATAACTTCCCGATCTTTTTGTCTTCCGCTTTGAGTTGATTTTCAAGTAAATCAATTTTTGTGTTTTTTTCATCGATCTCTTTTTCCTTTTCAATGGTCCGTTCCAAAATGGATATCCAAATTTTTGACTGGGTTATATAAACAGATTCCGGATATTCATTGATAAGCATTTTAAAAAGGTTCAGGGACGTTTCATAATTCGCATCCGGGTATTCCGGAAAGGCGTATGCTAACCCCATGGCATAAAGCGCTTGGTCACCCTGTGTATCCGGAAAACGCTCTAATATTTCCCGCCAATAGGTCATGGACGTTGCAAAATCACTTTTGGAAAAAGAGGATTTTGCCTGTAACACAAGTTTTTCTTTTTCACCAAGATGATGCAAATGGGCACATCCGGCGCCGACAAGCCAAAGACTTAAGCAGCAGGCAATGAAAAGAAAAATGTGCTGCCTTTGCCGAGAGTGCTTTCTACCCATATTTCTCCTCCGTGAGCCGTAATCACATATTTGGCAATGGAGAGGCCGAGCCCCGTACCTCTTGCTGTATTCTGTCCGCATTCTATCCTCTTGAATTTTTTAAATATATTTTCCATATTTTCTTTGTGAATTCCGCAGCCCGTATCCGAAATTGAAACCTGGATCATCTTGCGGGCGTGATTTTTCAAGAGGACTTCAACAATAACAGATCCGCCTTCATCGGTAAACTTTAGAGCATTGCCCACTAAATTGTCAAGTAACTGAATGATTCTTTCCGTATCCATCCGGATATCCGGAAGATGCTTCTGTCGTCTTAATTTAAGAATAATGTTTTTTCGCTTTGCAATGGGAGCCAGTTTTAAAAGGCACTTGCGTATATAATAGATCAGGCTGACTCGATTGAAATGGTAGTCCATCATTTTAGCTTCCATACGGGAAAGATCAAGAATTCTATTGACCGAAACAATCAACCGTTCGCATTCATCTTTGACGATTGTCAAAAGCTCCTGACTGCTTTTAGGTTCGTCGGCAAATGCCCCCTCGATCAATAATCCCGAAGCTTCCCGAATGGCCGTTAACGGCGTGCGCAATTCATGTGACACGTGACTGATGAAATCTTCCTTCAATTCATCAAGCTCTCTGAGTCTATCACACATAATATTGAAATCATGAGCTAATTCTTTTATTTCCGGCGGTGAGTCGATGCCGGATATCTTTTCAAATTTGCCCTCGGCGATATCCTTTGTTTTTTTTTGTAACAGAAGTATGGATCGGTTGATGATCCGGGTGTTAAAAAATGAAATCAAAATTCCGAAAAAAATGGAAAGCCCTGCAGCAATGGATGTGGTTATTAAAACATTGTAACTGATTTGGCTGGAAATTTGTATTTTCTCATCTCTGTCAGACCTGGCCGTCCAGTTGATCTCTTTAAAATTCTTATTAATCTTTTCTATAATTTTTTCTTTTTGAGTCTGATAGTTCGCATAGGCATACCTACGGCCTTTTTTAATGTTTTCAATTTCTGAAGTGAAAATGGAAAAATATTTATCGCAAAGTCCACGCGTTTCTGAAAACTTTTTGTTTTTTTCGGAACCGGCCATCAGCAGACGCAGTTGTTGCAAATCCGTGTTAAAATCATTTTTGATCCGGAGAAAACGGCGGTAAAAATCATTATCCCTGGAGATAAGATATTTTTTTTCAAAGCCGACCATGGAAAACATATTGTTTGAAAGACGTTCGGTCAGGCGGACGGTCTGGCCGTCAACGGATGAAGCGGCACGGGTCAGTTGCATTAACTGGTTGAGCTTAATGGTCACAAAGATGACCAGAAACAACACCAGCATCATGATGGCCAAATATCCGAAAGTTAATCTTTTAAAAATGGTAAATTTCATGGTGATATAAAAAATGGTAAAGATTCAGAGGGACAAGCTGATGTTTCGGTATTTTTACAATGGGTTGAATTTGAAGATGTTTTAACAGCTCCTGGTTTTTGCCGTCAACAGGTCATTACCCCATTATTTCCCCAATGACTTGCCCGCCCTCGCCTTCGGCCGGCGGGTGAGCTTTCAATGGCAACGGGAACGAGCCAACGAACTTGGCTTTCTCAAAATCCACAGGCATAGATAATAAAATAGAAAGGATAATAAAGGAAGACGATTCTCATGTCAAAATAAAAAAGCAAGGACAAACGCCACGAAAAAATAAGAGATGGAATTATACTTGTAGAACGGTTACCGGTTTATCTCTGAAGAAAAACAAGGCTCAATGCCGGCCAGTAGGTAATGACAAGGACTGCCGCAAACAGCACGATCATAAAGGGTATGGCGGCCATATAAAGTTCGGTGACCGGTTTTTTGAAACGGTAGCTGGCGATAAACAGGTTCATGCCCACCGGCGGCGTGAAGTAGCCGATTTGCATATTGGCCAGAAAAATGATGCCCAGATGAACCGGGTCAATGCCATAATTAACCGCCACGGGAAGTATGATGGGAATCATAATAACCAGGGCCGAAAAGATATCCAGAATAGCGCCGAGGATCAGCAGCAGCAGGTTCAAAAGAATCAGAAAAACGAACTTACTGGTAACGTGGGCTTGAATCAGGTTGAACAGGTGCATGGGCACTTCGGCGTCTATCAAAAAATTCGTCGATGCCAGCGCCACCCCCAGAATAAGCAAAATCCCGCCCACCATCACCATGGATTCCCGCATAATGGCCGGAAGCTGACCCGGCTTAATCTCTTTGTAAATAAACACCTCGACCACCAATACATACATGGCCGTGGCCGCTGCAGCTTCTGAAATGGCAAAAAATCCTCCATAAATACCTCCCAGCACAAAAAACGGCAGCGGTATTTCCCAAATGCACTCCCGCAGGGCGGCAACAGCTTCCCGGGCAGAAAAGGATTGATAAGGAATGGGATTGCGACGGTTTTCCCACAAGCTATAGAACGAAAGGAGAAATATCATAAGAAGCGCGGGGAGAATACCCGCCAAAAACAGATCGTTGATGGAAACATTTTCGCCGATGCTCATTTGCTGGGCGATGATGCCATAGAGAATAAGCGGAAGCGAGGGCGGCAGCAGGAGCCCCAGACTGCCTGAAGATGTCACAAGACCCATACTGAAATTTTCCCGGTATCCGGCCCGGGTTAACGCCGGATAAAGAAGCGCACCGAGCGCAACGATGGTTACCCCTGAAGCACCGGTAAAAGCGGTAAAAAACGCACATGCCACAAACGCCACAATGGCCAGACCGCCCGGCATCCAACCCATAAAGGCCTGGGTAAACCGGACCAGGCGGTGAGACGTCCGGCTTTCACCCAGCACGTAGCCGGCAAAGGTAAACAGGGGCAGCGCCAGTAAAATCGGCGTGTCCGCGATTCGATAAATTTCAATGGCAATTACCGACAGGTTAACATCCAAGTAATGAAAACCGATCATCGCAACAGCCAAAATAACCGCAAAAAGCGGCGTACCCAGGACAGCCAGGAAAATCAGTATCAGGGCTAAAATGTATGGAATCACGATCGAAATTTAACGATTTTTTTTAAATTCACAAACGATAATAAGAAATAGCGAAGCGCTATCACCGTAAAGGCAAAAGGAATGATGGCCTCGCACAACCAGGTCGGCACCCGTGCAAACGCCATGCCGCCGTAGGTAAACTCCATCTGCACAAACAACAAACTGTAATAGGCCACGATCATACAAATTAAAGCGGTAAACAGTCTAACCACAAAGTCAGTATAGATTTTGGCGCGCTCCGGCAAATAACGATCAAGTAGGTCAATGGCGATGTGGTTATCCCGGCGGCTTGCCACCATGGCCCCGATAAGGCCGACCCACAGCACCAGAATGCGAAGCATGACATCACTCCAGACAATACCGGCTCCGAACAGATTTCTAAGAAAAATTTGTGTTACGGCCATGCCGATCATCAGCAGAAGCAATCCCACCAGAACCGCGTCTTCCACCCCTTGCAGAATCCTCCGGGTCCGTTTTGTAAAAGATATATGTTGATGGTTATTCATGGGTATGGAGTTGCTTTGAACGATAGTCTTTAAGAAGGTTTTCCAGAGTGATGAACATGCCCTGAGATAATTTACCGGCGTTAATCAGCCGCTTGGGAACTTCCCGAGCGTCAGCATACCATTTTTTCAGCGCTTCACCGGAAGGCTTGATAAATTCAACTCCCTGCTTGCGTAACGCTTCTAGAGCTTTAACGTTGTCTTCTCGGTTCAAAGAGTCTAATTCGCGGAAAACATGGCCCATTATTTCTCGAAAAATCCTTTGATCATGAGGCAATATTTTTGCAAACGCCTTGCGATCCACAGCCAACACCCCGTAAATATATAAAAACGGCTCATACATCAGATAGTTAATCTGGGTATGCCATTGCAAGGCCACCGCCCCGATGGGCGGAGTGGTGACCGTATTGATCAGCCCGGTTTGCAGACCGGCCCGCACATCGGCGATGGACAAGGGAAAAGGAGTGATGTCAAAAGCCTTGACCGCTTCAAAAATCATGGGGTCATTGTCCGGAATCCAGACTTTCTGCCGGCGCATCTCTTCAACGGTTCTTATGGGCACGGTGGACATCACATAGGCAAAGCCGCCCTCGGCGATCCCAAACGTCACAAATCCGCCTTTTTCAAGCCCCTCGACAATAGTCTGGTCCAGATGCTTGCGAACATAATCCACCTCTTCAAAGGACCTGAACATAAGCGGCAGACTGTAAATCTGATCGTCGGGATAAAAATTGGACAAACTCCCGCCCACAACCGCGCCCCCATGGAGCTGGCCAATGCGGATTTTTCGGAGAACCGCTTTATCATCTCCCATTACTCCGCCCGGGTAGTATTTAATCGTCACCCGGTTGTCGGTCTTAAGGGTCAGTTCCTCGGCGCCTTCCCGCATTTTTTCCATCCAGACAGACCCTTCCGGCGATAGGGTGGCGATTTTGAACCGCATGGCCTGGGCCTGACCGGTTAATATAACAATAAGCATAAGGGTAATAATTCTTATCATCCTGAGATCACCTCATCATATCTTCCGGTAAAAAATGATGAACTCGTAAAAAGTCCGATTTTGACGGTTTCGTAAAAAGTTCAAATTCAAGGCGTGCAAATTTTGTAATCATGAGGCGTACTTATTGTACGTTGAATGATTGCAAAATGCAGCGCAACGCAGAAGTTGGACTTTTTACGAGACCGTCAAAAATAATCTTCAGCACTATTCAGCAGTTCCCGGGCCTTTTGCTGTGCCAGAGCATTGCTCAGTGCATATCCCGGGATATCCGGTTGGGCCTTTAGCACCTCGTTTAGAAGCCGGTCGTGCAATTCCCGGTCAAACATCAGACGGGCGTAATGTCTGGCGTACAACACCTTAGCCATCAAATTTTTATTGTTTGAAATATCCAGGACACGCTCAAAATGTTGGCGCCCCACCTGGGGCTTGCCGCCCAAAGCCGGCGGGAGAAATGTCGCCAAAACACCCAGATACAAATGGGCGGCACCGTCATGATAACATTCATCCAATTCCACCACCCGCTCCATAATGGCTTGGACACGGGAAATTTCCGCAACCGCGTTCCAGTCTTCGCGATGGGCATGAATCCAGGCAGACCAGGCAGACCCCAGCGTGAACAGATCCGGCACATCCTTGATGTTCAACCTGGAAATAACGGTCTCAAATTCCTGAAACTTGATCTTCCGGAGGGTACAGGCATCTGACCTGCGAACACAAATGGCACGCAAAGCGTAATCCAGCGCTTTATGGGTCAGTTTTTTGGCCCTAACCTTATCTTCAACGAACACATCCGTATACGCCGTATATATGTCTGCAGCCGAACGAAGCAAAGATTCGTTGTCCGGATTGCGGTACAGCATACTGTCAATCATGAGCAGGTATGCCGGTCCACCGGCCTCAACCGTGGCCGGATCGTTGTTATTCAGGATAGCGTGGGACAGGCTTTCGGTCATATCGACAGTCGCTGATGAGATAAAAGAAGAGCATCCGCACAGCAATATCGTGCATAGAATTATATAAATAGGTACTGAAAATAAAATGATCCGCCAGTGTCTAATCCTGCTGATATTTTGGTAAAAAGACATAAAAACACACCGGCCGGATTTCATATCCTGTTCACTGGTTAAGACAATATACATTTTGCATTCATACCCGTGAGATTATTTTGGTGGCAAAAAGTCTTTAATAAATCTATATTTGACATTGAGGTGGCAGAAAGTCAAGGTGATCCTATTTAGTGTCCATCCATAAATGGTCTTTTTGCCCAATCTCTGCGTTATGCTCAAAAAATAATCCTCTGAATATCAACTATATGCCTGCGGTTATTTTTTTCGCATGCCTTGATCTTGAACAAAAATCCTCATTTATGGATGGACACTATTTATATTATACTTAACAAATCACATTTATTAAAATAATGAAACAGACGCCTGATTTATAAATATAACATGCTTTTCTAATTTTTCTTTCTCCTAATATTCCTAAAAATTAATAATAAACCTGCCAAAAAACGGTACTCTTTTTTGACATAAAATGTCAAATATCATAGTCTTCAATCCGTGCATTCAAGACATCTGAGTATATAACATGCTGGTATCTATATAAATATAAATATCATTAAAAGATAATTTGAATTCTGCACGATTTTTGCATATTCATCATAAAACACCCGAATACAAACAAGTCATTTGAACTTAATCCGGACAATCTTTGTTTCTGTTTAATTCTATTTTCTTTTTCCGAACGCTTAAAATATTATTCGGGCCTTCTGGTAGCACCCGGCAATTTTCAATAAAATTTGCTTTATATCAAAAATGCAGCAGGTTGATACTGTCTTTAAAGAGAATGGCGGAGAAAACATGAGCATTTTTAATCTGTTCAAGCCTAATATAAGAAAATTGAAGGCCAAGAAAAAGGTTAATCCATTGGTAAAGGCCTTGCATTACAAGAAAGATTGTAATGTTCGAAAATCAGCAACTGAAGCATTGGAAGCAATAGGGTGGGAACCTATAAACGGAGAGGGAATTTATTATCTTATTGCATTAAATGATTGGAAAAAATTGATCCACATGGGCACGTCATCTGTTGAACCTTTATTAGAGGTCTTACAGGATGAAAACAGTTCCACTCTACATCGAGAATGCATTAAAGCTTTGGGTGAAATAAGAGATAAACGAGCCGTTAAGCCTTTACTGGAGGTCTTGCAAAATGAAAAAATATCTCTTCGCGAAGAAGCGGTAAAGGCCCTCGGGCAGATGGAAGACAGCACTATTGTTAAGCCCTTAATTTCCGTCCTGCATAATGAAAATAGTTCTACGTTACGTGTCCAAACCATCCGAGCATTAGGCTCAACCAAAGATAAACGAGCCGTTGAACCTTTAATAGAGGCATTGCAACGGGAAATGCAAAAACCCCGATCAGAGGCAAATACAGCAATCATCATAGAGGTTGCCGGTGCACTGGGGAAAATAAAGGATGAACGGGCGATAACCTATTTGGTGTCTCTTTACAATGAATACACAGACTATATAAACAAGAAAATTAAAAATGCATTATTAACAATAAATACGGAACGATCTATATTTTACTTTGCAATATTGAATTCTGACAAAAATGAATTATTAAAAATTGACCATGCATGGGATTTGGCTGTTGAATCATTATATCATGAAAACGATTGGGTTCGTCGACAGACAATATGGGCGCTAATGACATTAAAAGATTATAGAGCGGTTGAACAAATTATAGCAACACTGAATGATAAAAGTTTAACTGTCCTTTGTTATGCGATTTATGCTTTGGGAGAAATAGGGGATAACCGAGCGGTAACTCCTTTGATTGATATTTTACTCAAAAAGGATTTTTTTACCTTTACAAACGATGACGGTGCAACGTTTCCCGAACACTCGTGTGATCCCCGATCAGAAGCGGCTGTTGCATTGGGAAAAATAAAAGATAAACGCGCCATTCAAGCTCTAACTAAGGTCATGGAGGAAAAAGGCGACCATGGTTTAATAGAAAAATCTGCTTGGGCACTTAGTGAGTTAGGGGATAAAAGGGCTATTGAATCAAGCTATCTCGCCTAAACATTTTACAGTTTGTTTAAGTTCAGTACAAAAAGCAATTGATAACCTAAAAAACGTTGAACCTTATGCTCACCCTGAAGTCACAGGATAGAAAGAAGATGAGTAAAATAAAACGAATTAGGATGATCTTAGTATCCGCCCTGCTTTCCGCAATAATGGTTCTTGGGGCTTCAACAGCCATTGCCAATGAATCGCAAGATGTTATTGAAAAAAACATCAGCAATCCAAGCGGACCGCAGTTAAATCTAAACATTCATGGTAAAGACCCATTGCCTTTATCCAACGAAAAAGTACTTCCAGGCAGAACATCCATATTGACAACTGAATACGAAGACACAACAAAACAATATATTACACAGAAAAAATCAACGGTTACAAATCTGACTATATTTGAACCACCTACCGGGTGTTTTAATGATACTTCTCATGATTCATCACCTAAACTTATGTTGTCCTGTGTAGAAGAAGGATTCTACATAGTTGGCAGGGTTCAAGCAACATCACACAAAGAACAGAACCTCAGCCATGCCGGTTCCTCGCTATTGTTTCCAAAACCGGTTATAGAAGCTTACACAGATACCTACCCGGCACACACTCATTTCCTGGTTTATAAAGAATACCCGGATGACCCTATACTCCCATCAAATCTGAGCAGTATTCGACATCTGTATAACGCAGCACCCAAGGAATTTTTAAAATTTGAGTCCACAACATCCGAAGAAGAAAAACCGTCGGCCATAACACCTCTATTTAAATGGTTAGGCTGGGTGTGCAGAATGATCTTTGTTGGTACGGATGAGGATGGAGACATAGATGCTTATGGTCTTACATTCGTTACAACCGATTAACGTAGTAGATGATAAACGGCAATGCATCAACTCTACCACCTTAAACTTTTAAGCATAATTAAACATCTCGGAAATTCTACAATTTATTGAAAATAATAGTATTTTTAGGCTTATATTTTTAACTCGGACATGAAATGTCTGAATGATGATTTAAAGAAGACGACACTCCTCTATTTAATTCCCGTCAAGAGAAAGTTCACAATAACCCAACTTCCCATTTTTCCAAAACCCAATATTTTTACCCGGTGAAACTTTTTTCTATTTCACCGGAGCCAGTGTTCCAATATTCCAACATTCCAATTGTGAGCGAAGCGAACCAACCTGAGTCTTTATGGATCAAATCTGATTTATGTAAAAATGGGGCAGGATAAACTATCATACCTGCCCCATCTTCATACCTGTATAATGATTACTAACCTGATCGGATTATTTAACCGGCGTCAATTCAACCCTTCGGTTTTTGGTACGGCCTTCTTTGGTGTCGTTGCTTGCGGCCGGCTTGGTCAACCCAAAACCCTTGGTGGTCAACCGCTCTGCTTCAACGCCC
>Ga0315535_1002758_pt1 | contig 11018 bp, 5 predicted proteins | sample SalMarSW160220MG_2_FD_203092 | JGI IMG/M metagenome (GOLD analysis project Ga0315535, IMG submission 203092) | Salt marsh sediment microbial communities from the Plum Island Ecosystem LTER, Massachusetts, United States - Salt Marsh Sediment SW1602-20 ...
GGCCAAAGTGTGTTCGGGCATGTCCAACTCGACGAAGTCGATCACCTCCCCGGAGAGGCGCCGGCGCAGATACCCCACTACCCGGTGGTTGACTGTGACCGGCACCAAACCCAAGGTGACCGGACCGAACTGGGAGCGTTCCCCGGCGCCCGTGACGGCGATGTCGGTGATCTCCCGCGCGAACGTGGCATAACCGGGCTCCTCGGCGTGCACAAAAGCGATCCCGTCCCCGATATCCAACGCATCGACGACGTAGCTATCCCCTTGATGCAGGTAGACAGCTCCGGGGTGGATGGAAGCCGGGGCCTGACCCACCCCGACGCTGCCCAGTAATCGGCCGGTGTCGGCCTCCACGATGACGATCTGGCCGCCCGTCGAGCCGCGGATGTCCACCCCGTCATGCGGCTCTAGCCCCGGTGCCGGAAAGTACTTACCGTTGCGCCGCCGCAGCAATCCATCGTCGACCAGGCCCTCGACCACCGCCGCGGCACCGAAATCGCGCACCTCGGCTTCGTCGAGTGGTAGTTCTGTTGCCGCACAGAGAAGTTGGGGACCGACAATGTAGGGATTCGCAGGATCGATCACCACCCGCTCGACCGGCTTGCCCAGCAGCGCGGTGGGATTGTGGACCAGATACGTGTCCAGCGGATCGTCGCGGGCGATCAGCACGACCAGCGCGCCCTGTCCGCGGCGGCCCGACCGGCCGGCCTGCTGCCAGAACGAGGCGACCGTCCCCGGAAAACCAGCGAGCACCACCGCGTCCAGCCCAGCGATGTCGACACCCAGCTCGAGAGCATTGGTGGTGGCCAGACCGCGGAGCCGGCCCTGCGCCAGGGCACGCTCCAGCCCGGCGCGGTCCTCGGCGAGATAACCGGCCCGGTACGACGCCACCGCCCGGGACAGCTCCGGGGCGATGTCATCCAACCGAGCCTGGGCGCCCAGCGCGGTCAACTCCGCGGCCCGGCGCGACCGAACGAAGGTCAGGGTCTGCGCCCCTTCGGCGATCAGGTCGGCCATGACGCGCGCCGCTTCGGCACCGGCCGAGCGGCGCACCGGCGCGCCGTTCTCACCGGTCAGATCGGCCCGCAGCGCGGGCTCCCACAGCGCCACCGTCCGGGCGCCCTGGGGCGAGCCGTCTTCGATGACCTCCTCGACCGGAAGCCCGATGAGTTCAGCGGCCGTCACGCCCGGCGAGTCCGTCGTCGCGCTCGCGAAGATCACCGTCGGCGCAGCTGCGTAACGTGCACACAACCGCAACAGGCGGCGCAGCACCATCGCCACATTGGAGCCGAAAACGCCACGATAGTAGTGACATTCGTCGACGATCACGAATCGAAGGCCCCGCAGCAGCACGGCCCAGCGGGCATGGTTGCGCAGTATCGACAAATGGATCATGTCGGGGTTGGAGAACAACCAGCGGGAGCGTTCGCGGGCAAAGCGGCGCACCTCGGGGGGACTGTCGCCGTCGTAAGCGGTGGGTGCCACATCATGTAGCCGGGGAACGGCCGCGGTCAGGGCATGCGCGGCGCGCAACTGGTCGTGCCCCAGCGCTTTGGTCGGTGACAGGTAGAGCACCCGGGCCCGCGGATCGGTTGCCAATGCGTTGAGGACGGGCAGTTGATAGGCCAGTGATTTGCCCGACGCGGTACCCGTACTCACCACCACATGCCGGCCGGCGTGGGCCAGCTCGGCGGCCACGGCCTGGTGTGTCCACGGGCAGCTGATGCCGCGATCGGCGAACGCGCGAACCACGTCGGGCTCGGCCCACGCCGGCCACGCGTGCGGCCGGCCGCTGCGCGGCGGCAGCTCGGCGACGTGGCGCAGCGGCCGCTCGTCTACGTCGGTACCGGCGAGCGCGGCGGCGAGCAGATCGCTGCCGAAACTCGCCATTCCACACCCTCTCGCCACCCGTTGGGGACACAAGTCTGTCGCGGATGCGACGAACATGGTTGACTGATTGCGGTCGCAGCTTCTGTGTTCGTGTCAAACTTTCGCAGGATCGACGTTGCGGCCGCGGTTCCTGCGAGGTTAATCGGTCGGGTGAAGTTCCGGCGACTCAGCGAGGTATGGCGGTCGTACCAGGCCCGGGGCACCGAAAGGCGGCGCCCCGCACCCAGAAGAAAAGGAAAGATCGAAAGATGCCACAGGGAACTGTGAAGTGGTTCAACGCGGAGAAGGGCTTCGGGTTCATTGCACCCGAAGACGGTTCCGCGGATGTGTTTGTCCACTACACGGAGATCCAGGGAACGGGCTTCCGCACCCTTGAAGAAAACCAGAAGGTCGAGTTCGAGATCGGCCATAGCCCTAAGGGCCCCCAGGCCACCGGAGTCCGCTCCCTGTAGAGAAGAGCAGACTTTCACCGAAACCCCCCGCGCAGTCCCGCCCAGCGGGCCCGCCGGGGGGTTTCGCTTTCCTTCTCGCCGCGGCAAACCGCCGCCGCGCCGCCTGCCTGAAGGCGGGGATGGGCGACCTGGCCTACTGTCGGTTGCGTGAGCCAGCTTTCCTTTTTCACAGCGGAGTCGGTGCCGCCCGCGGTCGCCGATCTCTCCGGGGTGCTGGCGGCTTCCGGGCAGATCGTCATGGTTGGCGCTGGCGACGCTCAAGGTGCCCGGCTTGCTCGCCTCTCAGTGGTCGTTGACCACCAGTGGCGCGCCTCGGCGCTGGCCGACATGATCCGGGAGGCAGGCCTGGCAGCCGAAATCGGCCACACCGACGAAGACAGCCCCCTGGTGCGGACGGCGGTGAGCGCGTCGTTGATCACCCTGGCCACCGAATGGACACGCGGCGCGGTCAAGACGGTGCCTCCGCGCTGGCTGCCCGGGCCGCGCGAACTGCGGGCGTGGACACTGGCGGCCGGTAATCCGGAAGGCAACCATTTCTTGCTGGGCTTGGACCCACACGCGCCGGACACCCATTCTCCGCTGGCGTCCGCCCTGATGAGGGTCGGGATCGCGCCCACCTTGATCGGCACCCGTGGCGGCCGGCCGGCACTTCGGATCAGCGGCCGTCGCAGGCTATCGCGCCTGGTAGAGAACGTGGGCGAACCACCTGACGATGCCGCCGCGTTATCGCGGTGGCCGCGGGTATGACGCCCCGATAGGGCCTGCGTTTCCGGCGGCCGGTTTGCGCAGGCCTGCCCGAGGGTGCGAAATTGTCAGGTGCCCGAAGGCGAAGGAACGCCGGCGTACCGGAATTCCCGCGGAATTTTCGACGCCGACCTGTCATTCTTCTCCGGAGGCGGCCTCGCCGGAGGCAGGGATAAGAGTAAGAGATGGAGCGTAAGCGTAGTTGGCTGACCCGAAGGTAACGGACCGCGAGAGCGGCCGAAATGGGAGCCGTCGGCGACTCGTCATTGTCGAGTCGCCGACGAAGGCCCGCAAATTGGCCGGCTACCTGGGCCCCACCTACATCGTCGAGTCGTCGCGCGGGCACATTCGCGACCTGCCGCGGGCGGCGGCCGACGTGCCGGCGAAGTACAAGTCCGAACCGTGGGCCAGGCTCGGCGTCAACGTCGATTCCGACTTTGAACCGCTCTACATCATCAGCCCGGAGAAGAAAAGTACGGTCAGTGAGCTGAAGGGCTTGCTCAAAGGCGTCGACGAGCTGTATCTGGCCACCGATGGTGACCGCGAGGGCGAAGCCATCGCCTGGCATCTGCTGGAAACGCTCAAGCCGAACATCCCGGTCAAGCGGATGGTTTTCCATGAGATCACCGAGCCGGCCATTTTGGAGGCCGCCGAGCACCCCCGCGATCTGGACATCGACCTGGTCGACGCGCAGGAGACCCGCCGCATCCTGGACCGGCTGTACGGCTACGAGGTCAGCCCGGTGCTGTGGAAGAAGGTCGCGCCCAAACTGTCGGCGGGCCGCGTTCAGTCGGTTGCCACCCGCATCATCGTGCAGCGGGAACGCGACCGCATGGCGTTCCGCAGCGCGTCCTATTGGGACATCGTTGCCGAATTGGACGCCAGCGTGTCCGACCCGCAGGCCCAGCCGCCGATCTTCTCCGCCCGGCTGACGGGTGTCGATGGCCAGCGCGTCGCCGCCGGCCGCGACTTCGATTCGCTGGGTCAGCTGCGCAACGGGACGCAGACGTCGCAAGACGTCGTGGTGCTGGACGAAGCGAGCGCGACCGCGTTGGCCGCGGGATTGCAGGGCGCGCAGCTGAACGTGGCGTCGGCGGAGGAGAAGCCCTACACGCGGCGTCCGTACCCGCCGTTCATGACGTCGACGCTGCAACAGGAAGCCGGCCGCAAGCTGCGGTTCTCCGCGGAGCGCACCATGAGCATCGCCCAGCGGCTCTACGAGAACGGCTACATCACTTATATGCGTACCGACTCGACCACACTGTCGGAGTCGGCGATCAACGCCGCGCGGACCCAGGCGCGTCAGCTCTATGGCGAGGAGTACGTATCTGGATCGCCGCGTCAGTACACCCGCAAGGTGAAGAATGCTCAGGAAGCGCACGAGGCGATCCGCCCGGCGGGCGAGACGTTCGCCACGCCGGACGCGGTACGTCGTGAGCTCGACGGCGACGACTTCCGGCTCTACGAACTGATCTGGCAGCGCACGGTGGCTTCGCAGATGGCCGATGCGCGCGGCACCACGCTGAGCGTCCGGATCGCCGGCATGTCGGGAGACCGGCAGGTGGTGTTCTCCGCGTCCGGGCGCACGCTGACTTTCCCCGGCTTCCTCAAGGCCTACGTGGAGACCGTGGACGAACTGGCCGGCGGTGAAGCCGACGATGCCGAGCGCCGGCTGCCGCGTCTGACCGAAGGCCAGCGATTGGACGTCCGCGAGCTCACGCCGGACGGTCACGCCACCAACCCGCCGGCGCGGTATACGGAGGCCTCTTTGGTCAAGGCACTGGAGGAACTCGGTATCGGTCGCCCGTCGACGTACTCGTCGATCATCAAGACCATTCAAGACCGCGGCTACGTATATAAGAAGGGCAGCGCCCTGGTGCCCGCGTGGGTGGCATTCGCCGTCACCGGTCTGCTGGAGCGGCATTTCGGCCGGCTGGTCGACTACGGCTTCACCGCCGCGATGGAAGACGATCTGGACGCGATAGCGTCGGGCCAGGAGCACCGCACCAACTGGCTGCACAATTTCTACTTCGGCGGTGAGCACGGCGTGGCCGACTCGGTGGCGCGCTCCGGGGGTCTGAAGAAGCTCGTCGGTGGCAACCTCGAGGGGATCGATGCTCGAGAAGTAAACTCCATCAAGGTTTTTGACGACGCCCAAGGGCGCCCCGTCTACGTCCGGGTCGGGAAGAACGGCGCCTACCTGGAACGCATGGTGGCGGGCGAGAACGATGAGCCGACTCCGCAGCGGGCCAACCTCAACGACTCGCTGACACCGGACGAGCTGACGCTGGAGGTGGCCGAGCAGCTGTTCGCCACACCACAAGAGGGACGCACGCTGGGTGTGGACCCGGAAACGGGTCACGAGATCGTCGCCAAAGACGGCCGGTACGGGCCGTATGTCTCCGAGATCCTGCCGGAGCGGCCCGAGGACGACGGCGGGGCCCCGGCGAAGAAGGGTAAAAAGCCCACCGGCCCCAAACCCCGCACCGGTTCACTGCTGCGCAGTATGGATCTGCAGACGGTGACCCTTGAGGACGCGCTCAAGCTGCTCTCGCTGCCCCGGGTTGTCGGCGTCGACCCCGCTTCCGGTGAGGAGATCACCGCGCAGAACGGCCGCTATGGCCCGTACTTGAAGCGGGGCAACGATTCTCGATCACTGGCGACCGAAGACCAGATATTCGAGATCACTCTCGACGAGGCGCTGAAGATCTACGCCGAACCCAAACGCCGCGGCAGGCAAAGCGTGGCCGCACCGCCGTTGCGTGAGTTGGGCACCGATCCGTCGACCGGCAAGCAAATGGTGATCAAGGACGGCCGATTCGGGCCGTACGTCACCGATGGCGAAACCAACGCGAGCCTGCGTAAGGGCGATGACGTGGTGTCGATCACCGACGAGCGCGCCGCCGAACTGCTGGCCGACCGACGCGCCCGGGGGCCTGCGAAGCGGCCCGCGAAGAAGGGCGCCCGCAAGGCCCCGGCCAAGAAGGCCGCCAAGCGGTCTTGAGGGACTAGCTGCGTACCTCGCTGGATACCTCTTCGGAGGCGGGGGCGGCCTCATAATCGGAGCTGGCCAGATGCACCGGTCGCGCCAGTTGAGTGGGTACGGTGCGGCCGCGCAACTCGACCACCTCGCCGACATCCCAGCACAGGGCCTCGGCGTCCAGCGCGCCGCTGACCGCAATCGCCGACGCCAGCACGTGGCCGGGCTCGAGTTTGGCCAGCTCGGTAAGCCGTGCGGCCTCATTGACCGGGTCCCCGATCACCGTGTACTCGAAGCGCGCCTGCGCGCCGATGTGGCCGGCGATGGCCCTACCGGCCGACACCCCGATCCCGAACTCGGCCGAACCGATCACCGGGAGGATTTCATCGTGCAACTCGCGTGCGGCGGCCAAAGCCCCGCCGGAGGAATCGGGATGTTCGATCGGCGCACCGAAGATGGCCAGCGCGGCGTCGCCCTGGAACTTGTTGACGAAACCGCCGTGCCGGCCGACCGTGTCCACCACCACCCGGAAGAACTCGTTGAGCAGATGTACCACCTCGGCGGGCGGTCGGGTCGACGCCAGCTTGGTGGAGCCGACCAGGTCCACGAACAGCACCGCGACGTCGCGCTCCTGGCCGCCCAGCTCGGTGCCGCGTTCCAGGGCCCGTCGTGCCACGTCTTCCCCGACGTAGCGACCGAACAGGTCACGCAGCCGCTGCCGCTCGGAGAGCTCACGCACCATGTCGTTGAAGCCGGCTTGCAGCAGGCCCAGCTCGCTGGCGTCATAAATCTGCATGTGCGCGTTGTAGTTGCCGCGCTGCACCTCGCTCAGCGCCCAGCGCAACTGCCGCAGTGGGTCGGCGATCGACATGGCCACCAGCAGGGTGCTGATCAGCCCGACGCCCAATGCCGCCAACGCCAGCAACAAGATGGGGGTGAACAACTTCTCCGGTGTGGCGTGCAGTAGGGAAGCCTTGTCCGCCACCACCGCCAGCACGATCGCAAGCACCGGTACCGCGGTGGACAGCATCCAGGTCAGCATCTGCCGCAAGATGACGCCGGGCGCCTTGACGTTCTCCGGCACACCGCTGCGTAGCGCGGCGACAGCCACCGGCCGCAGCACCCGCTCGGACTGCAGGTAGCCGATGATCGCGGTCGCCGCGGCGCCGAGACCGGTGGCGATGCCCACGATGGGTGCAGCGAACCGGGCCACCGACCAGCTGGCGAAGATGAACACCACGCCACCGATGCACCAGGCCACCATGCTGGTGACCGTGCGGTAGAAGGGCATCCGCAACGCGCGGCTACGCGCCTGTTCGGTGGCCGTCGGGTCGGCCTCGGCGAGCATGTTGTCGCGCCGCTGCCACCGGAAGACCGGCATCAGCAACTTCAGGTTCACCAGCCAGCCGGCGAGGAACAGGACGATCAACGTGGTTGCGAAAATCGCCAAGTTCAGGCCCGGCAGATCCTGCAGCTGGATGCGGTCCTCGGGGGGTAGGGCGTAGCGCAGGAAGCCGAGCACGAAGAGGGCGCCGATGATGTCGGACTGCAGCATGCTCAGCGAGAACAGCGGCCATGGCGTGCGCACCACCCACCGGACGAATGCGCTGATCCGCCCGGGAAGTGCCGCCACTGTTACCACGAAACCACCGTATCGGTCGGCGGGGACTTGCCGGAAACTTACAACCATCCGGCAAGTCGACAAAAGGCCGCCCGAACGCCGGAGAATGTAACGGAATCATCGCATTACGGCCACCGATCGGCGGCTGTCCCCAGCGGTTACTAGTGTCAACGATGATGCCCGGGGTGTTTACGCGGCTGGTAGGCCAAGACGCGGTGAAGGCTGAGCTGCTCGCCGCCGCCAAAGATGCCCGTGGTGACCCAGTTCACAGCGGTGCGGGCGACGGGACTATGACACATGCGTGGCTGATCACCGGTCCGCCGGGTTCGGGGCGCTCGGTCGCGGCATTGTGCTTCGCGGCCGCGCTGCAATGCACGTCCGACGAGGAGCCGGGTTGCGGGCGCTGCCGGGCGTGTACGACGACGATGGCCGGTACCCACGCCGACGTGCGCCGGGTGATTCCCGAAGGGCTGTCCATCGGCGTCGAAGAGATGCGCACCATCGTGCAGATAGCGTCGCGTCGTCCGAGCAGCGGGCACCGGCAGGTCGTAGTGATCGAAGACGCCGATCGGTTGACCGAAGGCGCCGCCAACGCGCTGCTGAAGGTGGTCGAGGAACCGCCACCGTCGACGGTGTTTCTGCTGTGCGCGCCGTCGGTGGATCCCGAGGACATCGCGGTCACGCTGCGGTCCCGGTGCCGGCATGTCGCGCTGGTGACCCCGTCGACCGAGGCGATCGCGCACGTGCTGATCGACAACGACGGCCTGGATGCCGACACGGCCCACTGGGCGGCGTCGGTCAGTGGTGGTCATGTGGGCCGGGCGCGACGGCTGGCCATCGATCCCGAGGCTCGGCAGCGACGCGAGCGGGCGTTGGCGCTGGCCCGCGATGCCGCGACGGCGTCGCGAGCCTACGCCGCCGCCGAAGAGTTGGTGGCCGCGGCCGAGGCCGAGGCCGTGGTGCTGACCGCGGACCGGGCGGAGGCAGAAACCGAAGAGCTGCGGACGGCCCTCGGGGCGGGCGGAACCGGTAAAGGCACTGCGGGCGCTTTGCGTGGGGCCGCGGGTGCGATCAAAGGCCTCGAGCGGCGGCAGAAGTCACGTCAGACCCGGGCATCGCGGGATGCGCTGGACCGGGCGCTGATCGACTTGGCGACCTATTTGCGGGATGCGCTGGTGGTGTCGGCGGGCGCCGCAAGAGTGCGGCCCAATCATCCGGACATGGCGGACCGGGTGGCGGCGCTGGCCGGCCATGCCTCACCCGAGCGCCTGCTGCGCTGCATCGAGGCGGTGCTTCAGTGCCGGGAGGCGCTGGCGATGAACGTCAAACCCAAGTTCGCCGTCGACGCCATGGTCGCCACCATCGGTCAGGAACTTGGCGACTAAGTTGGGTGCGTCGGCCCGCCTGCCGTAGACTCGTCCCGCCCGGCGCGCGGGTAAGCCGCCTTAGCTCAGTCGGTAGAGCGATTCACTCGTAATGAATAGGTCGGGGGTTCGATTCCCCCAGGCGGCTCTCATTTTTTAGCGAGAGTCACGCTAGCGTGGCTCCGGGCTTCCAGCGTCACGCTGGCGTGTCCCTTGCGATCGCGTCGTCTCCCGGGCGGTTCCAAATTTTCCACGACGCTCAGGCCGGCGCCAGAAAGCCCACCGGACCCGATGCGATACACAACGCCAGCGCGGTGGTGTTGGCCCGGACGGTGATCGCGTCGCCGGCGCCCGGCAGCCGGGCGAACACCCGGTTGAGTCCCGGGTGCACCGGAACTTTGACCTCGCGACCTTGGGTCAGCGACAACGTCATCGACCCGTCACTGTTGGCCAGGTAATTGAGCTCGGCAGTCCAGTCGGCGGGCAGCAGCGGTCCGTCGAGGACCAGGCGTGCCGGCTTATCCGGTTGCGCGAAATAGCCGCATCGCGGTGTGGGCCCCGGCACGATGGTCCGCACCCAGGTCACCCGCGCGTCGATCAGCCGGCCCGAGCTGTCCAGCATCCGCAATTGCGTTGTCGCCATGGTGAATTCCGGCCTGTCGCGTATCAGGGCGAACATGCGGCTGGCCAGGTTCTCCGGTGCGGCCACCCGTTGCAGCACCAGTGGGTCGACCTCCTGATCCAGCAGCGGCGCATCCGAATTCGCGTGCGCGGCGGCCAAAGCGTTCTGAGCGTTCTGCAAATACGGCTTCGCGGGGTTGTCCTGCCAGCTGGTCAGAAACGTGGCCGTCGAGTACAGGCTGCTGGCCACGAACAGCAGCGTCAAACTCGCAGCCACCACCGTGCGCTTCGGCGAGGCGTCGAGCCAGCGCGGGCCGGCCGCCCGGTTCGGGGCGCTCAGGGCGACGGCGGCCAGCAGTGCCAGCACAAAGACCAGATCCGGCAGATACCGCAGCGTCTGGGCAAGTTCCAGGGCGGTCTGCTTGGACGACCGCATCAGATAGACCGGCACCTGACAGGCGACGGTGTAGCCGGCGGCGGTCAGCCACACCGGCCCGATGCGCTCCTTGCGGAGCAGCGACATCGCCAAAGCGCCGGACAGCACAAGCCAGCCGAGCACCATCACCGGCCCCGGGGGCGTGGCCCACGGAGAGGCCGGTGCCCACCGGTCCCAGTGCCACGGTCCGCCGGCCAGCCCCGGCGCGATGCCGTGCGTGATGGACCGCAACAGCAGGTGCCACGTCATCGACAGGTCCGAACTCCACCTCTGCTGATTGACCACGGCCAGATACAGCGCTATCCAGCCGACGGTGAGCGTCAGCGCCGCGATCCACAGCCGCCGGCCGGCCCGCCAGACGCTCACCAGCGCCGAGCCCAGGGGCGCTCGATCACCCCGCTGGTGCCACAGCAGGGCGGCGACGGCGAAGGCGACGAACGGGATCACCGCGGCCTTTTCGAAGAACAGCAGCCCGCCGAAGTAGACCAGCGCGCCGGTCAGCGCGTAGCGCCGCTTGCCGGTACGCACCAGCAGGATCGCGTCGGCGCACACCCAGGCCAGCGCGGCCAGCATCGGCAGCGAGTTCAGCGCCGCCGACCACCACGCGAATCCGGGCACGGCCAACGGCGTGAACAGTGCGAACGTGAGCGGGAGCAGCAGCACCGGTCGCCAGCCGAGGATGACGTGCAACGCACGCAACAGCGACAGCGAGGCCGACAGCTGCAGCACCAGCAGGCTCACCGCCGGCCAAGTCCAGTCCAGCGGAGCCAGTCGGGTGATGGCCCCGGCGACCAGGAATGCGGCCGGCATCAAATGACCGTCGTGGTCGTCGAACAGGTACGACGGTGACAGCAGGCCCTCGGTGCCGGCCTTCCCGATGAGGATCAGGTCATCCCAGTAGAAGTAGCCG
>Ga0315535_1002759_pt1 | contig 11017 bp, 15 predicted proteins | sample SalMarSW160220MG_2_FD_203092 | JGI IMG/M metagenome (GOLD analysis project Ga0315535, IMG submission 203092) | Salt marsh sediment microbial communities from the Plum Island Ecosystem LTER, Massachusetts, United States - Salt Marsh Sediment SW1602-20 ...
TTGCGTTTCCATTGTAAGGTTTCCCATCCAGCTGCAAATCAACACTCATATTGTAAACTCGGTTCAGAGCTATACTAATGCTTCCAGATTCGGTAGTTGAAAACTGATACTTCCCTGTATTATATCCAGGTGCGGAAACCATGATATAACCATTAGCACATTGCGGGAAGTTTCCGTCCAAGACCCCATTCTGGGTTGAACCCACCTTACAGGTTTCACCGACACACTCGTAAGAAATATTCGCATTTACAGGATTGGAATTTGAGTCAAAAACATTAACAACAACCTTCTGAGTTCCCTGATTGCACAAATCAACTTCTGCAGGAGGAGAAGACGTTGTATTTAAAGCAATTCTTGCCTTGTTGCCCTGAACAATTACAGCCATTGGGAACTGGAAAATTTCCTTCCCACTCTGAACAACAGCAAGAACAGGATATTTTATACTGTAAACAAAGTGATAAGGAACAAAGCAGAATCCGAGAATCCCAAGACCGGGCTGGTTTCCTATTGGCTTTGCAATCAAAAAATCTCCTTCAGTAGGATTTATCTCATAAGTGCTTGGCCAATCCTGAGAAGTTATAAATCTCACGCCTTGAACCGGGAGCTTCATTGTAAAATAATCAGAAGTATTTTGTCCTGACTTTATGGATTCAATATTATTCTGAATTGCCTCTTTCAAATTGCTGACAACAGTATTCCCATTCCATATCTGGGGAGAACAAGTAAGATTAACCCCGTCGACAGGAGCGTAATTTCTCAAAGTATCTATTGTGTAATTCTCAAGGAAGAATGTCGTCTGTTCATAATTGTAAACCTGCTGTGCAGTCTTGAAAAGGTTCCCCAATTCGGAGTTCACATCAACCTTGTGTGTTCTGACAGTCGCGGTTTCGTTTCCTTTCTTGATTGTCAGGTCCATCCTAAGATTAACAGAAACACTGCTTGGATTTATTGTGACACTTGAACTTGGAGTCCCGCTGAGAGTTATCTGGAAATTTTGATTAGCGTAAGAACCAAAATTACAATCTTTTATCTTGCTGTCTATAAACTGAGCAAGCTGGTCTTCCATGAATGTTTTATTTGGAACCTGCATTTGAGCTATGTTGTTCCCAGAGACATAAAACCAATAGGGGATTGGATTTCCAACAAAATTGAGCTGTGATGAAAAAGGCATGTAAGTTGAACCCGGCTTGAACTGAGGAAGATAAATGTAACCACCTTGACTCTCTAAAACATTTATCCCTGTCTGTGCATTTTCCTGAATGCATGATAAAAATGTGTTGTAGGTTGCCTGAAAATCAGGAGGGATCTGGTTTGAACTTATTATTGAATTTCTGAAAAGGAAAAAAAGTGCAACTGCCGCAACAACAAAAACCGCGATTATTATAAAAATAGTCACCTGGGCCCGTTTTGAGCCAAAAATTTCTGAAACCCCTCCTTTTCCTAACATTGAACAGCAACGACAAAGAGATATTTAAACCTTACCTGTGAAAAGTTTATTAATAGCAAAATTGTGTGAAAATCAGGGTCCCATAGTCCAGTGGCTAAGACATGTCCTTGACGTGGACAAGACCGCAGTTCGATTCTGCGTGGGACCATCCAAGCAACACTATCTCCTCTTTGAAATCTTCCCGCCTTTTCTTTGTCCCCAAGAATCCTCCAACAGATTAAAATCCAGAGAATTCCTGTCGATTCCGGAAAGTCTGCACAAAGTTACAAAAATCTCTTCAGATAAAAATCTTCTTTCAGAATAATAATTTTTAAGTGTCTGATAATTTACATTCACTCCACGATTGAGCAACTCTCTAAGCGAGGGGCTTCCAATCTTCTGCAAAACATCTTTAAGAAATTCTCTCTGTTTTCCTTTTGCAAATTTTATTCTCATAAAATAACTGCGGCACCACACTATAAAAAGCTTTATAAAACCAAACTCTCAAGAGATATTATGAAAATTCCAAAGAAAACAAAAAGATATTGCCCGTATTGCAAACAGCAAACTGAACAGAAAGTTAAATTAGTTTCAACAGGAAACAAGCGTGGAACCTTGACAAGGGGCTCAATTCAAAGAGCAAAATTCAGAGGTTTGGGAATCGGAATAGGCAATAAGGGAAGATGGGGCTCGAGACCCGCAAACCAGAAGCACAAAAGAAAAACTAAAACAACTAAAAAAACAAATATAATGTATACCTGCACTGTATGCAACAAGTCCAAATACCAAAAGAAAGGACAGAGAGCAGGTAAACAAATACAAGAATAATGGCACAGGCAAAGAAAAGGAAAAAGTTCTATGATGTTGACATGCCCCTAATAAGGAAGGAAACAAACCTAATAGCATTCGACTCATCAGAACTTGAAGGAAGGACAATAAGATATGACTTAACAAGGATGCTTAAAGGAAAGAATGTAATTCTCACACTAAGAGTTCAGAACAAAGATGGAAAATTCGTTGCAGCCCCAAGAAAAATAGAAACAATACACTCAAGCTTAAGCAGAATGGTTAGGCGTGGTACGGATTATGTTGAAGATTCATTTACTGTAAACTGCAAAGATGCAAAGATCTTGATAAAACCATTCCTCATAACAAGAAGAAAAGTTCACCAGTCCATAAGAAGATCTCTTAGAAACAAAGCAAAAGAAGAGATAACAGAATACTTGCTTAACAAAAAATCTGATGAATTATTTGAAGAAATAATCAGAAATCAATTCCAGAAGCATTTAAGCTTGAGACTCAAAAAGATTTATCCCCTTTCATCTTGTGAAATAAGGGTTCTTGAAGTTAAGGACTCAATAGAAATTAAGGAAGAAAAATCAAAACCAGATAAGGAACCCGGGAAAAATCTTTCTGAAGAAATTGAGAATAAAGAGTAATCACTCCTTTTTCTCTTCATCTTTCTTTTCCGAATCTTCGCCTTCTTTTTTATCCTTATCCTCGCCTTCTTTCTTGTCTTTGTCGTCAGAAGATTCCTCAGGCTTGTCCTCCTTGATTTTCTCAGGAGCATTGAATTTTACAATTCCTCGGATAAGCAAGGGAACAGAAAGAACATAAACTAAAAGAGACCTCCAACCAATATAGTGCCACGTAAAAATTGGCTGAATTGTCAAAACAGCCCAGAATAAAATTCCAAAAAATCTTTGTGCCTTTAAATTTCCATCAATTTTCTCTTTTGGCTTTGGAGGAGTTTTGGGTGCAGGTGGGTTTTGTGCAGGAGAAGGAGACTTTGGAGGAGCAGAATTCTGAGAAACGGGCTTAGTAGCAGGAGGTTGAACAGGAGCTTTCGGAGTATTTTGAACACTAGGCACATTTGTAGCAGGTTTATTATTTGCAGTTGCAGGTAGCTGATTATTATCTGTCATTTACAAGATAATTTAACCAATGTTATAAAATTTCCTGAAACAAGAAATCTTTTAAAGCAACTATTAATAAATAGTTTTATACCTCAATGGTTGCGGGGGGTTGTTACAATCCATGCAAGTCGGAGGTTTTTGCCTGTGTAGCTCAGTGGCAGAGCACTTGCCTTGTAAGCAAGGGGTCGGGAGTTCAACTCTCTCCACAGGCTTTTTAATCTCTCAATTCTTAATCACGAAATGTGGCAGGATTTTGCAATAGCAATAGCAGATGTATTTCTTAGTTATGCATTGCTTCCCCAGATAATCCACAATTTCAAAAACAAACACAGCGATGTAACATTTCAAACCTCAATAATAGGAACGGTTTGTCTTTACTTTCTTGTCTATGTGGTTTATACTCTCGGATTAATATTTGCATCGATAATCACAGGCATAGCAGCAACACTTTGGTTAATAATCTTAATTCAGACATTCATTTATGGAAAACCCGACAGGAAAAGATAATCAATTTCTATGATGAAATTCAAGAGGGGCATCTTTTCTCAAATATAAAACATGCCTTGGTTCTCCCCCCTTTGTTAAACCAAAATGTTCAAAATCCCCAAGATCTTTAATAAGCTCTGAACTTCTTCCAAGAAACTTCCCATGGTTTCCCCAACAAGCGATAACTTTATCTGAATTACCTATTTCTTTCATAATATAAGAATCATTTTCAATACCCACAGGGTCGTCAGCATTTTTCATGTCTGGGGGCATGGTTGCACGAAAAGCAAAAAGATTGCAAACGCAAATCTCTCCAAAACCCCATGCTTTTGAAAAAGAAATCATTCTTGCAACAGTGGGGTCATTTTTTATTTCATCCGCCGTAGAAGGGTTTAATCCTATAAACATGGCTCGACCCTTGCTCTCATCCCAAACCCTTCTCAAGACATACCTATGTTTCTCATCATCAGAAAAAATCGCAAGGCTCTTAACTCCGTCCTTTTCGAAAGTTCTCTCTACTACCATTTTAGAAAAATCACTTCAGCTTAACCGCAGTTCCGTAAGCCAGCATTTCTGAAGAACCCTGCATTATCATCGCAGTCATAAACCTCATCCCTATTATTGCATCAGCACCCATTTCAACAGCAGCATTAACCATCCTGTTGAAAGCTTCATCTCTGGATTGAGTCATCATTGCCGTATAATTCTTAACTTCACCCCCAACAAGATTCTTCAATCCCGCACCGATATCAACTCCGAGGTTTCTTGTTCTCACAGTGTTTCCTCTCACAATCCCCAAAACTTTCATGACTTTCCTTCCTGCAATTTCGTTTGTTGTAGAAACCAAAATTTCTGCCATATTATTTTTTAGCCTCAGATTTATTTAAATCTTTTCTACTCTCAATTTCATCTTCCTTTTTGTTGAGCAGAATGGCAACTCCGATTACAACCCAAGGCACACCATAAATCAAAAACCACCATGATACCAAAGCAGCAGTAATGCACAATCCAATACCTGCAACAGTAAATATAATTCCGGTAACTATCTTTATAGTGTGATTCATGATTTAGTCATGTAAGAATTATTAATAAATCTATTCTTCGACCTTTTCCACCTTTCCGTCATCAATCAAAATCTGTGCAATCTGTTTTGGAAGATTTGCAATTTGTCCTTTGCTAAAAGGACCCATCATCTCTCCATCAAGCCCCATAAATTCCTCGACATCCATCTTGAATGAAACCATATCATTTTCAGAGTCCTTTGTTTTTTCCTTCCCACTCCCGTTAGCATTTATCATTAAGGCCAATTTTTTGTCAGAAGAGTCAATTGATTTCATAAGTTCCTCAAAAAGCTCTTTCTCAAAATCAAACATGTTTTCAAAATCCCTCTTGGAAATTCCTGTTTCGGAAGCAATCAAAACTAAATTCAAAATTTTCCTTCTCCTTATCCTCTTAAGTTCATTAAACAACGTGACAGCATTCTCAAGCTGCTTTTTAGTTTTCATGACCATATCAGAAAAAACATCATCTTCCTTGGTAGACATCTCCTTTTTATCCCTCAAATATTCTGCAACATTGGCGATAAAACTCTTCGGCAAAGCCTGTAATTGCTCAGAGTACCGTTCTTTTCTCGCAGCTTCATAAATCTCATTGTAAGTTATCATTTATACTCCTGAAGCTGCGTTGGTTGCAGGAACTGTGAAGAACCCGCTGGAGGTTCTCAGCAGCTTCATAAATCTCATTGTAAGTTATCATAATCTCTAAAAATTCAATGTCTTTTTAAGAATTGTTATGCTCTCAGAAACTTAATCCTCTGGGTGGACTTTATCAACCAAATTATGGCCTGAATAATGTTTTTTCATAACCTCTTCAGTCTGCCATCTTATGTAATCATAAAGTCTTTTATCAGCCTCTTCCTCTGTGTGTGCAACGCCAAATACCCCTTGGGGGAAACCCCCACGCCCATAATCATAACTTCTTGAACTTATCAAAACAAAATGAGAATCTGAAGGAATTGCATAAACATCTCTTATGGTAACATTCGTAGCCCCTGATTCGTACCTTATTGAAGCTCCCAATTCAGAACCATCACTTCTGTCAATTACTATCTCTCCTGGTCTTGGGTTCTCTTTCATAAAAATCAATAATTAATTGTTTATTTAAACATATATGAAAAAAACAGATATTTTGAACTACTTCAAAAACCCAACTTTTTTAAGCATCTCCCCTCCGACCATTCTTCCGAGTTCTCCTTTTCTTGCTTCTTTCTCACAGAACTTTTTGCCCACGACTCTTGTCTCAGCACCTTTCTCTTTTGAATAAGAATACTTCTTCTCACCTTTTGGAACAGAACCATTATAAAAAAGCACAGGCACAGGGTCTGCAGAATGCCCTTTAAGTTTACATGGGGTGGAATGGTCTGCAGTCACCACAACCTTAATCTGATTGGGAGGGGCAAATTTCCTCAGAAATGAGAAAAGCGTTTTGTCAATATACTCAAGCATGGCTTTCTTTTCTAAGGGTTTATTGTCATGCCCAGGCAAATCAGTTTCCTTTAAATGAATATAAGCATAATCATAATTCTTCCTGTTCCTCCTTAAAATTCTTACTGCAAAAGCACACGCCCTTTCAAGACCTTTATGTAAATTTGCATAAACATCCATTCCTTTAAGCTTGGGGTATTCAAATGAAAAAACTTTCATTCCGCTAAGCTGAGAAAAAGACCTCTCCAAAGGCATATAAGCTACAGACAACCATTTCCGGTACATCTTAAGTTTTGGAACGTCAATTCCGGGACCTCTAATCAGAAGATAATTTGCAGGCAACAAACCTTTCTTTCTCCTTTCTTCATTAACAGGATGTTTGTTAAGAATCTCATACGCCCTGTCCAAGAATTCATTCACAACATTAGCAGAATACTGCGCATTTTCATCTTCATCAAGAGCATGGATTCTTGTAACCTTACTGTGTGGCAAAATCTGCCCTCCCGAATAGGTTCCATCATTCTCACTTAGATTATCAGAAAATCCACCTTTGAAAACAAGAGCCCCACGATGCTGAACAGTTGGCTTAAAAACAAATTCACAAGGTAATTTTATTTTATTCAATGCCTTAGCAAGAATCTCTGCTTCTTCTGTTGTTAACGTTCTTCCAGCTCTTCTATCGATTATATTGCCTTCTTCAAGAGAGTCTATTGTCGCAAAATTAACCCTGAATGCAAGGTCTCCATGGACAGTCTGAATTCCTGCACCTCTGGCTTCCAATTGACCGCGCGTGCTGTCAATCTGTTGGTTTCCAAATATTGATACGATAGCCTCATCAGATTCTGGTATGAAACCAGGCCGGACAGAATACAAGTATCCCATCTCCCCTCTTGTCGCAAGAAAATCAAGATTTGGTGTTTCAGCAGCCTCAAGAGGTGTTTTACCGTCGAGAGAATCAACAGGCAAGTCGCCCATTCCATCCATGATAACGAACACGCCTTTCATGTTATCTAAAAGACGTTAAAGTTTATAAACATTTTTTCATTAGAAAGGTAGTAACAAAAAGATGGTGAAAATAAAGATAGATAAACGCCCCTGGGGAGTAGAAAAGATTTTTGCATTGAACAAAAAATGCAGCATAAAACTTCTCACAGTGAAGCCAAACCAAGAGCTCAGTTTGCAAAGCCACAAGCACAGACAGGAAAACTGGTATTTTCTTGACAATGCACGGGTTCAGGTCGGAGATAAAAAATTCAATGTCAAGGCGGGTGATTTCATTTCTGTAAAAAAGAGGCAGAAACACAGAGTAATCTCTAAGAGCAATATTGCAAGATTTATAGAAATCTCTTTCGGGAAATTTGACGAAAAAGACGAAGTCCGTTATGAAGACAGATATGGAAGAGCAACGGCATCAGAAAAGAAATAATCCTGTTTCTGTTAATTTTATAAAATCCTTTAATCTCTAAAAATTATGTTTAAATCACTTCGCGAAAAGCTCAAAAATTGGACTGAAAAAATTTCAAAAGCAAAGGAAAAAGAAGTTGAAGAGGAAGAGATAGAAGAAGTTCAGGAAGAAGTCAGAGAAAAGAAAAAAGAAAAGCCTGTCAAGAAAGAGAAAAAACAGAAGGAAAAAAAACAGGGAAAGGAATCCGAGACAAAAAAAGAGCCTGATATTTATGAAGAATTAAAATTAAAAAGTGAAAAAATTCCTGAAGAGGCTCCTTCGAAATTCAATGCAGGAACAGAAAGTTTTGAAACAGATTTTGAAGCAGTAAAAGAAAAGGCAGAAGAAAAACCTGAAAAGAAAAAAGAGCATCATGGATTTTTCAGCAAGGTCTCAAAAGTAAGAATTTCTGAAAAAGAATTTGAAGTTTACAAAGAGGAGCTCGAAATGCTTCTCCTTGAAAACAATGTCGCATTTGAAGTCTCAGATGAAATAATCAAAGAACTCAAAGAAAGAGTTGTAAATAAAGACCTCCTAAAAAAAGAAGTTGAAAGCGAGATAAAATATACCCTCGGGGATATCATAAGAGAAATTTTAATTGACCCTTTCAAAATAACCGAAAAAATAAATCAAAAGGAAAAAGAGCCTTTTGTAATCTTGTTCTTCGGAATAAACGGAAGCGGAAAAACAACAACAATTGCAAAAATTGCAGAGTATCTCAAAGAGAAGCATATAACCTCCGTACTGGCAGCAGGAGATACTTTTCGTGCAGCTTCAATAGAACAGTTGAAAAAACATGGAGAAAAAATAGGAGTTCGTGTAATATCTCATGAATATGGCTCAGACCCTGCAGCAGTGGGATTTGATGCTATAAGCTACGCAAAAAAGAACAAGATAAAATGCGTACTAATAGACACTGCAGGAAGAATGCATACAGAAAAAAATCTGATAAAAGAAATGGAAAAAGTTGACAGGGTTTGCAATCCAGACCTGAAAATATTTGTAGGTGAATCAATTACAGGAAACGATGCAACAGAACAGGCAAAAACATTCAATTCACAAATTGGTCTCGACGGAATAGTTTTGACAAAAGCAGACATCGACGAAAAAGGAGGAACTGCCTTATCTGTAGGATACGTCACAAAAAAGCCAATCCTTTTCCTCGGAACAGGACAGGAATATTCAAAAATAGAACCATTCGACAAAAATAAATTTATTGAAAAACTCGGACTGGAATGAAAAAAAGCAAATCAAAAAATATACTCAGTGAAATGGAAGAATTTGAATTACAACACAGAGTTCTTGCATTTGTGATTATAATGGGGCTGACAATTCTTCTTGCAAGACTTCTTGTTCAGATATGGAACCCAAATCCAATGTTGGGGGGAATTGAAATTCACCATTTTGATTATGGGCTAGTATTACTTTTCGCAACAACCCTTCTTTTACTATTCGGGAAAAAAAGATATGCACTTTATCTTGTCATGGCAGCAATCTCATTCGGACTTATCCTTGATGACTTATTTTACATATTAAGCACCGCAGCAGAAATCAACATGGAAACAATTGTTTACAACTCCACATTACCTGCGACATTAATCGTAACTATGATTGTAATTTTCGCAATACTCCTGATAAATCATTTCAGGAACAAAGGACGCAAAAAATAATTATTCCTTCTTGCAGTTACAGTCCTTGCAATCACAATGCTCGTGACACTTTCCACATTTGCACGTGGCTTCCTTCCCACATACAGAACATTTCTTCTCCATCCAATAAAAAAAGGATGATAACTTTTAAATGTATAGAAATTTTAAAGATAAAATGAAAAGAGGCAAAACTTGTATTTTTTGTGATTTCGTTGCAGGCAGAAAAGAACATAAGAATAATCTTCCATTCGAAATATTGAGAAGAACAAGGCATTCCCTTTCGTTCCTTGCAATAGACCTGCCCAAAAAAACAAAGATTAACATTTTGGTAATTCCGAAAAAGCATTACGAATTTCTGGAAGACGTGCCTGACAGAATTATGTTGGATTTAATGAGGAATGTTAAATTCACCATAAGAAAACTAAAGAAAAAATATCCAAGCGCAAATCTTCTTTTAAATAATGGAAAAGATGCTAATCAAATGGTTCCCCATGTACATTTTCATATTTACGCTCGGGAAAAGGGTGACGGATTCTTAAGCGTGGAGAAAAAAGTGATGGTAGAAAAGAATACGAAAGAATTCAGGAAAATGCACGAAAAAATATTAGGGCTTTTGAGAGATTGATCATACCCAAAACTTAAAAATGTCCTTTATCCTTGAATTCTCATGCTAGAACGTTTGGGAGAGGTTCTGAGAAAGGCAACAAACAAGATTGCCAATGCAATATTCCTTGACAAGGATTTGGTTGATTCTATAGTCAGAGACCTGCAAAGAGCGCTTATTGAAGCTGATGTAAACATACTCCTTGTAAAACAACTAAGCGACAAGATAAAGAAAGTTGCTTTTGACGAAAGAATAAAAGGTCTTGACAAAAAAGAACACCTCATAAAAGTACTCCATGATGAACTTCTGAATATTCTTGGAGAAAAGAAAACACTTTCATTGAAAAAAGAACAAAATAGGATTATGCTTCTTGGTTTGTATGGCGCAGGAAAAACCACCACAACAGCAAAATTGGGAAATTGGTTTGCAAAGCGTGGAAAAAAAGTCGCGGTTATAGGATTAGATGTTCACAGACCTGCAGCATCAGAACAACTTGAACAGTTATCAGAAAAAAACAATTTGACTTGCTTCGTGGACAAGGGAGAAAAAAACGCTGTAACACTCTGGAAAAAGCTCTCAAAAAAAGGAAAACTCGACAAATTTGATTTAATAATAATAGATACAGCAGGGAGGCACAATCTTGACAAAGAACTTGTTAAGGAAATCAAATCTCTAAATAAAGAAATAAAGCCAACAGAAACAATTCTTGTAATGCCCGCAGATATTGGACAAGCTGCAAAGCAACAGGCAAAAGAGTTCGTTGAAGCAGTGAACGTTTCGGGAGTTATTATAACAAGAATGGACTCCACTGCAAAGGGCGGCGGTGCATTGACAGCATGTGCTGAAATAGGAAAAGGTACAGGAGTTTATTACATTACAACAGGAGAAAAAATTAATGATATTGAAGAATTCAATCCAGAATCATTCCTGTCAAGACTTCTCGGAATGGGAGACCTGCAAACCCTTATAGAAAAGGTGCGTTCCCTCACAGACGAAAAGCAACAGGAGA
>Ga0315535_1002760_pt1 | contig 11016 bp, 12 predicted proteins | sample SalMarSW160220MG_2_FD_203092 | JGI IMG/M metagenome (GOLD analysis project Ga0315535, IMG submission 203092) | Salt marsh sediment microbial communities from the Plum Island Ecosystem LTER, Massachusetts, United States - Salt Marsh Sediment SW1602-20 ...
CCACTACCAACGCTGTTCTTACCTGTCCTGTTTGAATAAACTTATCGGCAGTTGCCAATCCGTAAATAAATCCCGAACAGGCCGCATTAATATCCATGACCCAGGCTTTGCTGGCGCCAATCTTATGTTGAAGCCAGCAGGCGGTGGACGGAAGCAGCGTGTCGGGTGAGCAGGTGGCATAAATAATTTGATCTATGTCTTCAGGGGACTTTCCCGCCATTTCCAGGGCTTTTTGTGCTGCTGAAAAACCGAGGGAGGAATTCAGTTCGGCAGGATTTTCAACATCTGAAATCCTCCGCTCTCGAATTCCGGTTCTCTCACGAATCCAGGCATCGCTGGTTTTAACTCCTAATTTAGCAAGCCTTTTAACGATACCGGCATTGCTCAAGCGATTTTTCGGGAAGGCTGATCCGGTTCCCGTGATCCTTGCTGCAAAATCCATAGATATTATATTTTTTTTCAACCGGTCAATTTATTCGTTGTATTTACTAAGTATCAATGCCGCGTTTGTCCCTCCAAAACCGAAAGAGTTGGTCATGGCGAGTTTGACATCCATGTTTCGGGCGATGTTCGGAACATAATCAAGATCGCAATTTTCATCTGGATTATCAAGATTTATTGTCGGTGGAATAATCCCTTCATAAACGGTAAGTGCTGTAAATACGGTTTCAATTCCACCGGCGCCACCTAAAAGATGGCCGGTCATGGATTTGGTCGAACTGATTGCCAGTGAGTGTGCTTTTTCCTTAAATACAGACTTGATGGCTTGGGTTTCGTAAAGATCATTTAGCTGGGTTGACGTGCCGTGGGCGTTAATATAATCTACGGCATGATATGAAATTCCCGCATCATTAATTGCTGCGGCCATACACCGGGCCGCACCTTCGCCGTCCGGAGCAGGCGCGGCCATATGAAACCCGTCTCCGCTCATACCATACCCGCAGATTTCCGCATAAATTCTGGCGCCTCTTTTTAAGGCCCCCTCGAGGGTTTCCAGTATAAGAATTCCGGATCCTTCACCCACGATAAACCCATCACGTTCACGGTCAAAGGGACGGGATGCTTTTTCAGGATCATGGTTCCGGACGGAAAGGGCTTTCATGGCATTGAAACCGGCAATACAGGTGGGTGTGATAACAGACTCTACGCCACCGGTTATCATGGCATCGGCGCCGCCTCTCTTAATGATTTTGAATGCGTCTCCGACCGCATGTGTGCCTGAAGCACACGCGGTTGCAATTGAAGAATTGGGTCCCTTGGCCCCCAAATAGATGGAAATCATACCCGGGGCCATATTCCCGATCATCATGGGAATAAAAAACGGCGTTACCCGTTTGGGTCCCTTTTTTCTCAATATCTCGGCGGTCTCTTCGAGTATCTGAAGTCCGCCCAGACCGCATCCTGTGAGAACACCGATCCTGTCTTGGTTGGCGCTGTCTATAATCAGTCCCGAATCGTCCAGAGCCATTCGGGACGCGGCAACCGCATAGGCGATAAAAAATTGAGTGCGTTTTGCTTCTTTTTTGGTAAGGAAATCTTCGGGGTGAAAATCCTTAACTTCTCCGGCAATCCGAGTGTCAAATCCGGTTGCATCGAACCGGGTTATTTCGGAGATCCCTGATTTGCCTTCACACAACGCAGTCCATGTCTCTTCAACGCCGATACCCAGTGGCGTTATAAGCCCCAAACCTGTAATAACAACCCGCCGGTCCTCAGCGGTCTCTGTATCACCCATAATCGTAACGTCTCGAAAATTCTATGCCGCCATAAGCGGGATCCAAACCACAAGTCTTTTAATGACAACCTGTTTATTGGATCATTCCATTTTTCCAGTTGTGGCGAAGTGCCTAAGTCGTAAAACTATTTTTGTAACCTTTCACGGATTTTTTACTTCGCCGGATACGACGGAATTACGAGACATTAATGTGCATTAATGAAATCGAAAGCGTCTTTGACTGTCAACAATTTTTCTGCTTCTTCATCAGGAATCTCAATATCGAATTCCTCTTCCATGGACATGATCAACTCCACAAGATCCAGTGAATCTGCGCCAAGGTCATCCACAAAGGACGCCTCCGGCACTACTTCCTCAAGATCAACGCTCAACTTTTCCGCAATTATTTTTTTTACTTTATCCTCAATGGACATTCTTTTTACCCCCTTTTATATGTACATTCCACCACTTACATGAATTACCTGGCCGGTTAAGTAAGATGCGCTTTCAGAAGCCAGAAACGCAACAACGGCGGCAACATCTTCGGGTTGCCCCGGCCGTCCCAACGGAACCTGATCCAGCATTGCATTCCTTGCCTTTTCTGAAAGTAACGCAGTCATATCCGTTTCTATGAAACCCGGAGCGATTGCATTGACGGTAATGCCGCGCGGTGCAAGTTCTTTGGCAGCTGTTTTTGTAAGTCCAATTAAACCCGCCTTTGATGCCGAATAATTTGCCTGTCCTGCATTCCCGGTGACACCCACAACCGACGCCATATTAATGATACGGCCACAACGCTGCTTCATCATGGCTTTCGCAACTATCCTCGTGCAGGTAAAGGCTCCCTTTAAATTAATAGTTAAAACAGCATCCCAGTCCGTTTCCTTCATACGCACCAAAAGACCGTCTTTGGTTATACCGGCGTTATTTACCAGAACATCTACGCGCCCGGATTTGTCTAAAATTTCTTCGAAAAAGCTCACCACTTCTTTTTCTTGGGCAATGTTAACACTGCTGCTGGTTGCCGAACCCCCGGCATCGGCGACAAGTTTTTCAGTTTCAGCAGCCGCGGCAGCTTCAGCATCCGGATCACTTGGAGAAAAATAATTAAAATAGATGTGGGTGTCCGGTGCTGCAAATGAGATACAAATCGCCCTGCCAATACCTCTCGAACCACCGGTAACGACAACAATACGTTGTTTTTGTTCCGTCATGATTACCTCCCAAACAGTATGTCTGCAACCAGATCCATGTCATTTATGACATTCAGGCTGCTGCAAACCAGTTGGTTATAAGAATTTGTTTCCATAAAATCACGGGCCGCCTTTTGATCAAATACACCGGAACCCATCAGGATATTCAGCGCGTACCGGGAAACAAGTTGCGCAACCTCATCGGCAAAAATCCTGGACATGGCTTTGACCTTTTTGGCTTCCGGGTCACCGGCTTTTGAAAGGGCCACGGCCTTACGCGCCAGGCTGGCCCCGATCTCCACATGGGTCATCATATCGGCCAATAAAAACATGACATGTTGCTTGCGGGTCAGCCGATTGTCATGAACCAACATAATGGTATTATTCAAAACCCCGGCCGCGAGCCCGTAAAACCGACATCCCGCATCGTTTACAGCGCTATCCATGTTTTCCATCTCCCGGCAGATGGCGTTATAAAATCCGCCCTTGGTTTTGCGGGTTTCTTTCCAGCGGAATGTGCTGATAATACTCTGCTGAATTTCGCTGGTCCCTTCATAGATGCAGGTAATCTTCACATCCCGCTTGATCTTCTCCACTTCAAACTCGGTCATATACCCATAACCGCCCAGTGCCTGGATGGCATCGTCGGCGGCCTTGTTGGCAGCCTCGGTGGCAAACAGCTTGCTAATGGAACCTTCCGCATGAAGGTCGTATTCGCCGGAATCGAGCCTGAGAGCAATTTCGTCCATATAGGCGGTTGCGGCCTCAAGTCTTACGGCATGGGGAACGACCAGCTTGTGAGTGTACCCCTGTTTTTCCGAAAGCGGAGATCCGAACTGAATTCGCTCTTTGGCATAGGGAATCACGATCTCAAGAGCCGCTTCACAAGGCCCCAGGGCCATGGCGGCAACCATCAGCCGTGTATATCCAAAAACTTTGTTGGCTTGTTTCATTCCCTTGCCGGGAATCAGACCGATGAGATTTTCAGCCGGTACAAACACATCCGTAAAAGACAGTGGAGATGTGTTTGAAGCCCGGATGCCGTGTTTATCTTCACCCTTACCCTGAACAAAGCCCGGTGTTCCTTTTTCCACGATAAAAAATGCGGGGCCTTCCGGGGTGTTGGCCAACAGGGTAATGAAATCGGCATATCCCCCCGTGGATATAAACTGCTTGGTCCCGTTGATGGTATATCCTGTTATTTCTCCGGAATCATTTGTTACCGGTTCCGCTTTGGTCTTAAGTGACGCAAGGTTGCTGCCGGCGCCCGGTTCGGTCACGGCATAGGCCACAAGGGAATTTCCCTCGGCAATGGCACCAAGCCATTTTTCTTTCTGTTCCTCGGTACCCCCCACAATTATCGGGTCGGCACCGAGCTGGACGGCAAAAAAAGCGGTTCCGATCCCCAGGCAAATCTTACACATTTCACGAATCACCGCGCAACAGTCTCTGGTACCGCCTCCCATTCCGCCATAATCTTCAGAGATAAAAAGAAGCTGCAGGCCAATGTCAGGTCCCATTATTTCGCGGACCGCCTCTTCCGGGAAAATTTCATTTTTATCATATTCAAGAATTTTTTCACGAGTTAATAGACGATTCTTAAGCTGCCGGACCGTCTCTATAACCATCTGTCTCGACTCGGAATCCAATCCTTTTAGTGCAGGTTCTGTTTGGTTTGTATGTGAGGTCATCTTTTTCCCCTTATCGCTTTTTTAGTGATGAAATCCTAAAAAGTTTTTCCGAAGGATATGAAACGGTTTTAACATGAGTAAAAATAAATTTTTGCAAAACCGTCATTATTCGGTTAAAATCACAGTACGGCCTTTATAAGTACCGCAATTGGGGCATGCATGGTGAGAAAGCATTGCATCTCCGCATCCCGGACAGGTTATCCGATTCGGAATGGCAACTCTCTGGTGAATGCGTCGATTATTTCGATTTGACTTGGATTTCTTTCGTTTTGGTACGGCCATTAGTAATATTCCACCTTAAGTATCTGATTATATTATTTATTAATTATAATATAATTGTCATGATTAGAAATTGTGATTTAAGTAATTTAAACAAAAAGGATTGTCAAGGGTTTTCATAAACATTTTTCTATTTTGTATCTACGTTCGACAATTAGGTCCGGTTCCATAGCAGTGAAAGGGCATGCATATTTATCAATTATTTGTTATAATTACACAATCAACTGTAAAATCCGTTTCTTCCTGTTCCGGCCAAAAAAAATTGGGCGGTTTGAAAAATAGTTCGATTTTCGAAGGTAGGCGTTCCGTCGAAAAAATATTTGATCTGTTTTACTCATGACTAATACTAACTCTATGACGGCAAGTAATACCTCGTGTATCCTTAGAAAAAGAAATTGTTCCGAAATTCGAAAGATCAGTTTTATCTTGACTCACATTTTATTTTTGTGTATCTGGAAATTAAAAATCCATTGAGGGATCGTCTAGCGGCAGGACGACGGGTTCTGGCCCCGTTAACCCAGGTTCGAATCCTGGTCCCTCAGCCAAACAACAATGGGTTATGATAGGATGTCATAACCCTTTTTTTCTAACCTTTCTAACAATATCGTAAAAAGTCAAAATCCTACGGCAAAATAAAAAGATCCAAATTCAAGGCGCGCAAATCTTGAGGAACGAAGCGTACATATAGTACGCTGCAGTGACGAAGGATGCAGCGCAACGCAGAAGTTGGACTTTTTACGAAGCCGTCATCATTGAATCATGGCAACAGATACAAAAAGGTACATTCAGGTATACACCGGAAACGGCAAGGGCAAAACAACCGCCGCTTTGGGCCTTTCCATCCGAGCCGCAGGCCATGGTCTGAAAACATACATCGGCCAGTTCATGAAGGGGCAGCCCTATGGCGAACTTACGGCATTGCGTGACAACCCCTGCATCACCATCGAGCAGTATGGGGACATAGAGTGCATTCGTCGGGATCAAGTAACCCAAAAGCATATGGATCAAGCGGAACAGGGACTTGTCAAGGCTCGCGATGCCATGCTCTCGGGACAATATGACCTTGTTGTACTTGACGAGATCAATGTGACCATCTGGTTTGGTCTGCTTACCGTAAAACAGGTTCTGGAATTTTTGGACCAGCGGCCTGAAAGCGTGGAAATTATCCTTACCGGACGCAATGCACCCCAAGAGTTCATCCAATATGCCGACCTGGTTAGCGAGATAAAAGAGGTGAAACATTATTATAATCAGGGTATTTTAGCAAGAGACGGAATCGAACGATAAGGGGGCTTTATCCATAAGCGCTAAGTTGTTTTGTAAACATTCCCAGGTTACATTTATGCCGTACGGGGATGAACGTCGAACATCGAACAGACTGAACATCGAACATACTAAAAGATGAACGTCCAACATTGAACGTCGAATAAGGATGTCGCTTCGCTCCTCAAATTATTCTAAAATCGAATGAAAAACAAACAACAGCTATTTCTTTTTCTTTTCAGCCCTCCGGGGCGTCGGCCCCTATGGGCCGGAGGCCGTTTTGATACTCATAACAAAAATCTTAATTAATTCTTATGTTTCCTCTAAAATATCAGGTAGTAGTTCAGGTTTTTTTAATAATTGGTACCTTCTGAAATCACCATTCGCTGTTCAATATTGGTTTTTTTATTCAACGTTCGATGTTGGACGTTCGATGTTCGATGTTCATTTTTTTTAGTCCCTTCCGGCGCAAGAATAACTTAGCGTTTATGGGGTGACCTCTTATCCTTAATTTAAAACACAATCCCCGCATACCCCACAAAACTGTCCCCCGGACTTTTATCATAACTGGTTGCATATGCAATGGTTTCGGCTTTGCCGGCCCCGAGCCGTTTTGCAGCGACGATTGCAGTTGCAGCCGCACCGCTGCAACAGGCATTTTGATTTGCCAGGGCCTCTGAGATAATCTTGTCCGGATCCATGGCAAGCATGGCCTCGATCACCCTTCGGTCGTTCTCATTGCGCACCCAGTCCAGGGCCGCCGGACCCTTACCATGGGATACCAACCCGTAATTCATACCGTAATGCGTAAGATCGGTCGAGCCGATAACTTTAACCCGCAACCCCAGGCGCTGTGAAATATCGGCCACAGCCGTTCCGATATCAAGAGATTTTTGTGTGGGCGGCACGCCAATAGGAACGATTTTTGTGTCCCCAAAAAAATACTTTATAAAAGGAAGCTGAAGTTCAATGGTATTGTCCCGGGTAAAGTTTTCTGCGGTTTCGATCTGAAAGGTAAATTGTTCTGCCAGGGCCCCTGCAAGGGACGTTTCGATTTCTATTGCACCAAAAGGAGTTTCCCATGCACCGTCGGTCATAATATAGGAGGGTGAGCGTGTGTGAAGATGCATCCCGAAAATTACAAAAACATCCGGAGGCTTTTCTTCTTTGAGGCAATGGATCACGTTGCAGGCGATACTTCCTGAAAAATACCATCCCGCATGGGGTACGATCCCTCCGGTTAGGGCCCTCTGAGCAATGGTCTTTGTCGGGTACTCTTTTAGAAAACTTTTGATCTCTTTCTCGCACTCGGAAGGGTTGCCCGGGTACCAGCTTCCTGAAAAAATAGACTCTCTAACTTTCATTGCAAACACCTCCTTTCCATGGGTTTAATTTGCCACATATGGCTGAATAAGTCCAACCTAAAATCTGCATTAACTTTTTTCGAAAGAGATAGAGTTGAAATAATTACAATGTGCTATCGAGATGTTTTTATAAATATCCGCACACCGATAACGGACCAAATAAAAGGATGAAATCCGTACTAGATTTCGAAAAAAGTTAACCCTTCGGGAGCCTCGTCTCGACCGGATCTACTGCGTTATCAATCGATTGCAGTATTACAATACGGCTGCACGATTGATGCCTTGTATATCCGGCCAATTCAAGGCTTGCAGAATTTAGGTCCAATATATTTTCCTGGGAAAAATCATAGAGCCGGATGTTCAACCGATTCCAACACCAAGGTATACGCATTTGAATCCCAATACAGGGAGAAGGCTCCACGACGGCGTGTATCTCTTTCCAACCGACTGAAACTTGTGCTTAAGCACCCGTAAGCCCGAGCCGCGCCGAAGGTGTTAAGAACCATTCGTCGCTAACTTATCCCATTGAAATTTTAAATCATAATTTTATTCGGCTCAGGCTGACGCGTGCTAAAGCCCTTCAAACAGTCAGTCGGTTTCCAAGAGAAACACGCCGTCGCTACGCTGCACCGAAATCAATTGCGTTTGCCCTGGATTCCAACAAATAACTACTTGACATAATATGGATTTGATTAGTATTTTAACATGATTACCGTTAAAAAGACCGAATTTTTCAGAATGAATAAAAATTTATCCGGGGTAGGAGTTGATGATGAATTCAGGCAAAATATTTTCTGCAAACATTGACGTCAGATTCCGTGATCTTGATGCGTTGGGACATGTTAACAATGCGGTATACTTTACCTATTTTGAAGAAGGGCGAAAAAAATTTTCAAAAAAATATTTCAAAGTTTCAGATCCTTCTGATTTCAGGTTTATCATGGCGCATATTCGCTGCGATTATATTAAACCGGTGCTGTTCGTTGACAAGGTAACCCTTCACATGTGGGTCAAGGATATCGGCACCAAAAGCTTTGCTTTTGAATATAAGCTTGTCCATGAGTCAGACGAATCCATAGTATATGCAACCGGGGAATCGGTCCAGGTCTGTTACGATTACAAAAAAAATCAATCCATGGCCGTTTCAGACGAAACCAAAAAAAAATTAACCCCGTATCTCAAACCATAAATCAATTTCACGTCAAAAGGTTTCTCCTGAGCAAGCTAATTCTTGTATGGCGGTCAGCCGCAGATATGACGGAATTTATGATAAATGAGAATTAGATCTCTTCCCATGGGCATTTTTCTTGACAGACATAAAAAGTGGTGTTAACAAATTTTTGAGATTACAGGCACGTAGCTCAGGGGGAGAGCGCTACCTTGACACGGTAGAGGTCGTTGGTTCAAATCCAATCGTGCCTACCAGAAAGTTCAAGGGGTTATGGTTCATTCCATAATCCCTTTTTTGTTGGTTGTGACTAATCTGTGACCGGTTGATCTAAAGCGGTTGGACGAAAATAATTTGACAGTGTTTAACGGCTCGCCTGACCAGCGAACGGTACATCTTCGAAATAATTCAGACCTTAACCGATAAATCCTTCAATTTCACCAGCATGTTGGTGCATGGCTTCCAAACTATGATATATTTTGTTTGGTGGTTTTTCCAAATAGGCAATGCCAGTTCCAAACGAAGCCACCCCAATACCACGGAAGTGAGTGTAATATTTTATTGATGGGAAAAGAAATAATGTAGCTTCAACGTATCTATAATCAAGCATTTTCTGCCTTCTTCAGGGGGCAAACAATGTGTCGTCAAGAGGAACGTCCACGGTAAGGTTGTGCAGGAACACGGTCTCCTTCTCTCCATCGGAGAAGAACTTAACCACTTTGATGGGCAAGCGAAGTCTCGGATGAATCCATAAAGAATAAGTCACTCTGGTACTCTGCACCAAAAGTCGTGGACAGGAAAGTTCCTCCAGAGTCTCAATCGGCAGGGGGGTAACGGTACCTTCATGAGCGCACTGCTCCACCGACCGAATCAAGGAACCGATGTCGGAATGGTTCACAGTGTGGCCTTTTGAATCGGTGATCAAACGGTTGTCCGGAGGGAGGTGAAAGGTGAAGAGCCTGATCGAAAAGGGACGAAGGGTCACCTTATTTTCGATGGGATTATAAATAAGCAGGGCTCCCTTATAGGGCCGGATAAAATCCATCCGGATAAAACCTGGTTTTTTGTAGGTATACATAATCCGGTTGCGCCCATCCCCCCCTTCCGAATCCAGAAGGGTGGTGTAGTTAGTCAGAGCGTTGAATCGCTCCATCATCTCAGCAAGGAGGGGATCCTCTTCCCCCCACACGGAAGGGGCAAAGAGCAAGCAGATCCAGAACATAAGAGCCGTTGAGACGTTGCGAGTCATGCGGAGACAGACCCCCCCCTTGCAAGGTACAGGATAAAGCCCTGCATTCCCTTTGCCATGAGCCGGTTGTGGCTCTCGGTAAAATACCCCTTTAAAAACGGGGAGAAAAGACTCATCCAGGTCTTGCTGGTCCGAACATCCAGAGAAAAAAAACCGCGGGTACCCCGCCGGCTCTCCTTGACACGACAGGTACAGATCCCTTGGATGTCCCCATGGATGTCGGCAGAGATGAAGTCGTGGGTACTGACCTTCCGAATCACGGCATGGATCTCCAGACGGTAGTGCAACGGGCTCTTCCACCTTGTTCTGTATTGCTTGCCCTCCATGCCCACAGGGAGTTCATCGGCAGAATCGGAGAACTCCAACCCCTCCCACCATACGGGCCACTCCTCCACATGAACCATTCCGTCCCACACTGTCTTCACAGGGGCCTCAACCACCCACTCCTTCTTAAATCGGTAGCACTGCCACCGACCCACCCACGAACACACCACGTCGACCTGTCTTATTTCAAAATCCAATGCCCGCCCAATAAAGTTCCAATTTCACCAAGGAATTGCACCATTCATATAGTCTTGTCTTGCCGCTATTTGGTCAAAGAGTCTTAATCGTGAAATCATACGTTCGGCTTCGGCGGCCAGGGAACCTGGTCCGATTGAAAGCCGAGCGTTATGCAATCACTTTTTATGAAGATCAATTATTTTGCCTTGTTTGTTTTTATTGCTTTTTACGTCTTTAACTTTGCTAAGCAAATGAGGTGAAACATTCCATTTTTGCCCTGATTCGGTGATTACAGTCACCGTTTTCTTATTGTATTTAACCAACGTACCAAATTGCTTATTTCGACCGGGCGCTTCAAAACAAACCTGATCTCCCGAACTGAATTGCATCATTTCTTTATGAGTATGCATCAAATCCAAGAATTTTAACCTTTCCACTATCTTGTAATTCAATTCAAAAAGCTCATCATAACTTAAGGAATCAATGTCAATTTTCATAATTCACATCTCGATAGGTTCATGCATCCGCGATAACGGCGAGCCTGACCAGCGGGCACGGTTTTCATCCCGTCTACGTCCAGGTGCAGGTTATGCA
>Ga0315535_1002762_pt1 | contig 11013 bp, 11 predicted proteins | sample SalMarSW160220MG_2_FD_203092 | JGI IMG/M metagenome (GOLD analysis project Ga0315535, IMG submission 203092) | Salt marsh sediment microbial communities from the Plum Island Ecosystem LTER, Massachusetts, United States - Salt Marsh Sediment SW1602-20 ...
TTTACTACATGTTTGAAGCATAATACATAGAAGTATAACTGACAACTATCCTCTTGATAACCTACCGAGGGAGAAGAAAGGAATGAAGCTAATCACTCTATACCTTCCTGAAACGTATATTCAAGCTTTGGATCAGCTGGTGGATGAAAGGTTCTATCCTAACAGGGCTGAAGCTATTCGTGTAGCTATCCGCGACATGATCAGCGTTGAAGTGTGGCGGAGGAAAGGCATTGACTAAACACATACCTGACGACGTTGCGCTCAAATGCCCCTTAGCTGTGGAGGCGCCTAAGAAGCTTGAGGCCAATGCGCTTGTAGCTGGCGGCACGCAGGCTAACCCAGCATTAGAGTGCGAACTTGAAGTCATGCCCGTCAGGACGGAAATCAAATCAAAAGATAAAATGTTGGGGAAAAATATGTCTGAACTCTACAACCTTGAAGAAGGCGTTAAAACAGAAAAGCCAGTGAAAATCGAGTTGGACATAGATCTTTACCAGATGGAAAAGGTCTAGCTTTTTCTTCTTCGGTTCCCATTTTCGGATAAACTATTCTCCAGGTATGAGCGCTTTCCGTTATAGCAAACGCTATATTACGATGGCACTGTGTTTCAAGCATGAACTCAGTTATCGCGCGAATCAGGGAAGAACTTGAAGCTGTCGCGGACGAGAAAACCCAGAAGAGCTTCCAGCGCTTTTTTAAGGAAGAAATAGCGTGCTACGGAGTGAAAACCACTGTGGTGCGCAAAATCGCCAAGAAGCACTGGAGTGAAGTCAAGCTTTTCAGCAAAGCACAGATATTCGCGCTCTGCGAAGAACTTTTCAGGTCCGGCTACGTGGAAGAAGCGTTTGTTGCTTCGTTTTGGCTTCCGAACATGGTTGACCAGCTTGAGCCAGCTGATTTGGCGATGTTCAAGGCGTGGATTGAACGGTACATAAGCAACTGGGCTACGTGCGACACGTTCTGCAACCACACTGTTGGCGGTTTAGTGGAGACGCATCCTGAAAACGTAAACGAAGTTGAAAGCTGGGCAAAATCCGAGAACCGATGGCTTAAGAGGGCTGCTGCGGTGTCGCTGATAGTTCCCGTCAAGAAAGGGCTGTTCCTGCATGAGGCTTTCGAGATAAGCGACATGCTCCTGAATGATGAGGATGACATGGTGCAGAAAGGCTACGGTTGGCTGCTGAAAGAAGCAAGCAGGAAACACCAGAAAGAAGTGCTGGACTACGTGCTGAAAAACAGGAAGACAATGCCGCGAACCGCTTTACGATACACCATTGAACTAATGCCCAAAGAACTCAAAAAAGAAGCGATGAAAAAAGCCAGCGAACTCTAGCACTCGGAAAAGACTATACCCCCCTCCTCTATAAATACTAAACTGCATGATTTTCTATATTCTATTGGCTGCAAAAAGCGCCAATAGGGACCTACTTCCTCTATAATCTTCTGCATTGATTGACTATTAGTCGGCAAATACGACGGCAGTTGGTTTTGCTTTCTAAGCTATTTTTCTTTGATTTCGCCTTTTTCAACTAAGCGACGGTAGTAAACTCGGCAAGTATCCAAGGAAACTCCGTGGCGCGCACAGAACTTGACGAGAACTTTCTCCACTGGCTCCTCGGTTTTCTTTTCCTGAATCATTTCCTTTAGTTCCTTGATGTGCTGCTTGTCCATGTTTTCAGTCATTTCCGTTCTTCCTTTGATGTTTATGCGCGTGGTGTTGGTTATGTTTTTTGGTTTACGAGCGAAATTTTCATGCGGAATGGTGTTTGCCAAAAAAGCTAAAAGGTCTACTTGTCTATGCATAGCGGAAATATCGGTTTACTGAAAGGTGACAACGTGTCGAAAGCTAGGGTTGCTATGGTTGTTTTGGGCGATGCAATGCTTATCGCTGCGGTAGTGTTGCTGCTTGAGATTGATAAGCTGGTTAACGGCGTTTTGTATAATTATGGCTTGGTTTTCAGCTATGAATAGGCTGAACCTTACTGGTTAATGTTTAGGTTATGTCTGATTTTGATTATCGTAGCGATTGTTCTGATATCCTTGGTGGAGCTTCCTCGTCCTGCGTTTCAGGAAGAAGAAGCATAGACTGTGTTAAGATAAATGTCTTAACCTGCGAGAATGGAGCTAAACAAACCGCAAAAATGATGCAGAATCGAACGTGCATTTTCAACGTCTACTCTAATAGAACTTTTTCTCGTGAGCGACTCCAAAGGTAAGCCGAGAACATTATAAATGCTATCGAGACTCCGAAAAAGAGTCGCAACATTGAAACTGCACTCGCAAAGGAGTTTTCGAACATTCCCCTTTTCCCCATCTAACTCTTAGGTGCCTGAGGTCAAAAGCAAAGCTTCAAAAATTGAAATGAACCAGAACGGAAGCATATTGCTTAATAAGATATATGTCGGTGCTGACACAACATTTTATAAAGATTTCAACCTACATTGTTTTGACCTGAGGGTGGAAGAAAGGAGAAGGCTTCTACCATCCAATCGTCAAAAATCGCACAACAATTCACTGCTTAGCTACTTCATACAGTTTCTGTCCATTCGTGCTTCTTCTTGGAATAGTCATCGTGAACTGTGCGCCTTTGGCCTGCTTACCCGTTTCCTTAATCGTCCAACCATACGCCTCACAGATTCTCTTTATCAAATAAAGCCCGTAACCCGTGCCTTTTCCATGCCCTTCTTGGAAAAGAAAAACCTTTTCATCATCAGATATTCCCACTCCGTTATCCTCATAAATCAGCCTTAACTCATCGTCTTCTTCACTGTAATACACGTGGATTCGACTGACTTTTCCGCCGTATTTCAACGTGTTATCAACTAAATTATAAAACAGCTGCCTCAACAATGAATCGGCAAGCACCACTAGTCCTTGACACTCATTAACAACTACAGCACCTTTCAAATCTGAAAAAAGAAAAATAGCCTCGGTGAAGTGTCTCTCTACGTCAATATGCGTCAGTTCTTCTGCGCCTACCTGCACGTAAATCTTCTCAAACTCGATAATGCGTAACATCTGCTGAGACATAGACTCCATCTCTTTTAATTGCAGTAGCGCTTCTGGGTTGTTGCCGACCCGTTTCTTCAAAAGATAAAGCCTGCCATTTAAGGCAGAAAGCTTGTTTCGGATGTCATGTCTAGTCAAACTCTCAACCACGTGCAGCTTCTCATTAAGCTCCACCACTTTTCCAATAGCCTCATCAAAAATCTCTTGCATCCACTTCTGCTCAGATATGTCAGTCGATATCCCAATAATTCCAACAACCTCGCCTTTATCATCAGTAATCGGTGAGTTCGTTACAATCGCTGGGAAAACGGTGCCATCACGGCGTTTAGCAAGGAACTCACCTGACCAATGTTCTCCCTCAATTAGCCGCTTCATAATGTTCACCGCTTGCCTCTGAGCAGCCTCCGCAGGCGTGACATCAATGACGTTACGACATAGGACTTCTGCCTCTTGCCAGCCATAGAGCTGTTCCGCAGCGCGATTCCAGTACGTAATATTTCCTTTCACGTCTGTGGCTACAATTGCTTGCCCCACAGCGTTCAGCAAACGCGCTTGTAAACGATTTTTTTCAGAGATTTTTTTGCGTTCCGTAATATCACGAGAAGTGAGCAACGTACCAATGATCTTGCCACTCCTATCTGTCAAGATTTTTCCAACGCACTCTGATAAAATATACCTTCCATCAGCACGCCTAACGCGAACCTCCATTTTTCCTCCAGACGTATCTTTGAAAGCTTTCTCAGACACTTCCAGCGCCTTTGCCAGATCGTCTGGGTGAATGAAATCATAAACTGTCTTTCCCACCATTTCGCTTGGCTCATACCCCAAAATCCATTCATGCGAAGCACTAGCGAATATGCATACTAAATTCGTGTCAGTTAACAGAAGCATATCCTGCACATTCTCAGTGATTTGGCGAAGACGGTTTTTCGCTTCTCTCAAAAGTTTTTCTGCTCTCTGCCCCCTAACAGCATCACAGATGCTGCGTTTCAATTCGACGTACGTTGCTTCAGCGTTTCCTTCCTTTCTAATGTAGCGGTATACGCCAGAATTCAAGGCTTCAATGGCGATTTCCTCTTTGTCTTTACATGTGAACAATATGAAAGGAACATCGTTTCCTTGCCGTCTTAGCTCTCTCAGGAGATCTAAACCGTTTTTTCCAGACATCTGATAATCAGACACTATAACGTCATACTCTGAACGCCTCAATTTTTCAAGAGCTTCTTTAATGGATAACGCCGTATCAACCTGCAACTCGCTTTGCTCTTCTAAGCATTGCCTTGCAACATCTAGAAAGCCCACATCATTGTCTACATGCAGAACTCTTATTGTTTTCTCCTTACCGAAATCGACGCATATATCACTCGCTGGTTCAACTGCGACCTTAGCCATCCTAAACCATCTGTTCCTGTCAACTATGCATCCAAGTGATACTCTTGATGAAGATTAAAATAATTATGAATTAGCCGTATGAATTCGTATTCAAGTGAAAAGGAACTAACTTCCGTGACGAGCAACGTAGCTTAAAAAAATGCGAGCATCTTTGCCTTTTTGAGCACGCATTCAAAAAGCCCTTTATACTGACCGTTGCTAAACCTAAACTTAGTGACTGCAATGAACAAGGAAAAGCGCATCCTTTTCTATGAAATAACCGGAATAATTTTCATAATTGTTCTCGGAAGCACCCTGCATTTTACTTTTGAGTGGTCTGGCGGTCAAGCAGCTGTCGGAGTGTTTTCGGCAGTTAACGAGAGTGTATGGGAACATTTGAAACTTGGGTTCTGGCCAGCCCTAGCCTTTGCCCTTATCGAATTCAAGTACCTGAAAAAGTTAACCAACAACTTTGTACTTGCAAAAACTGTTGGCATCTATCTAATTCCTGTCGTGATCATGGCTATCTTTTACTCGTACACCGCCATCCTCGGCGAAAGCATACTAGCCATCGATATCCTCTCATTCGTCATAGCCGTCATAGCAGGGCAATTAGTAAGCTATGGATTATTAACTTGGAAAACGCTGCCCTACAATCTAGACAAGATTGCGCTAATTGCCTTGATTCTGTTAGGTCTCGCCTTTGTGCTTTTTACCTTCTACCCGCCGCAGTTGCCCATGTTTCAGGACCCATTAACTGGAGAATACGGAATTGTCAGCTACTAAAATGCATGAACTTAGAGGGCGAAATTATGCGCATGTGGATGGTTGACCCCAAAATCATGTGTAGGCACCATTTACTAGGGGAACACGCAGAAATACACATGTTAGTTTGGAATATAGATCGGAAACGTTCGGTTAAAGGGTATTTGGATAAAGGCTTGCTTGAAACTCATAACTTGTACGCTCGCCATGCCGAACTTGCTCAGGAATTTAGAAGAAGAGGGTACCAACACAATTCTAAATTAGATGTGAAATGGAAACACGTAAAGAAGGAAGGTTCCATAGATAAGAAGAGGAGTCTTGCAGACCTCCTTAATAGATGCGTAGAATGCAAAGAAAGATACTTGAACTCAATCAGAACTGGAACTTGAGTCAACGGCAGAGGGCGATATCTCCAGACTCATTGAATTACTGTTCCATTCCAAAAAATGAGTTCACTGTATCCGTACATGCTGCCAGATTCTAGCCCGTCATCGTATATCATGTCCACCTTGTTTGGGTATTCTTCAAGTAGACCGCCAACTTGGGTGCTTATCTCAAATGAAAAAGCGTACTCATGGCCTGTCCATAACCCCCAGATCGTGTCATCTGGTCCCCGAAAACCATACCCATAATCCTTCGGAAGAACATAAGCCATCCTATCGCTAGGCAACTCGCTCGGTCTAGGATTGTCCGCTGAGTATTCCCAGAAACGTTTCAGCGCATCTTTATGGTCCGGTTGAAGAGTCCCATGTGTGTAATTCTCGTTGCTGTCAAAAACCAAGATGTACTTAGCACCGTTTTCGTACGCCAAGACCAAATCGTCATAAAGTTTTTCGCCCGATTCAAGGTAAGATTTGTGGTCAGGTGGCTGAGTGTACGTCCAGGTAATCATGGCACCCCAGTCTTTGTTCAGAACATTGGCCGCACCTCTACACAATGCTACATTCAATTGTCGGCTGTAATTCCAACCGAACTCTGAAAAGACCACATCGTATCCGCCCTTGTAGTCAAACCAGTAAAGCGCGTAATCTGAAGTATACAAGGGCAAGTTCTCCGCGCCAAGCAGTTCCCGTATAGTGTGATTGAGAATCACGTTTAGCCCGCTGACATATTTGTTCGCAGCGTCTGTCTGGTTATCGGCTTTCCAATCACCTACCACTTGGTAATCAGCGTCGTCTAGTTGGCGCCCGCCAGTTTCATCGTAAGCGTATAAACCCAAAAAATATTTACCCCACTTGGGTTTTGCATCAAGCACCCATTGCCGCTGAACAGCTAAGTCTTCAAGGTCGTCATTTAAGGGATGCACCTTGTAAATTATGAAGTACATTCCTTTTTCGTAAACATATTGGCAAACGTCATTGAGCTTCTGAAGGTCATAGGTTATTCCCGTACTTCCGATTACAATGGTGTTTGTGCACGGGCTGATTTCGTCAACAAGCATTTTAATTTCTTCAACGTTGTCATACGCTACGTCAACACCCACAAAGATGTCCAAGTCCTTCTTCGGTTGGTTAACGAGAACTCTGTGGAGTACAATAACTGGAATAAGAAGCAACAGGATAAGAATAACAATCGCGTATTTCGATTTCATTGACAATATTATCTAGTGGACGCTTTGAAATAAGAGTTGCTCAAACTCGCTGTCTTTTTTATGAGTTAAGGCTTTATGAAGCAACCCAATCAAGGTATTGCTGGAAGCAATACTGACCGATGAATTTGAGTTAATTTGAGCAACGATTAAAAGAGAATGCTGCGTTAAGGTTGCTGTACTTGTCCGACTTCCCTTTCAGACATAATTTTACTTCTGTTTTTCCGTCGAATAACGAATACGCACGAACTAATGGCTACAAAAGCAATTGCCGAGAAAATGGCTGCAGGTATAATTATCGTATCTATCTGGCTTGGAAGCAGAGGAGGATTATCCGAGGCAATCGGGGACAATATGCAGTTTTCATCAAAATAATATTCAGATTCATAGGCAGTAAAGTTCACAAATTTCTGGTCGTATGCATCCACCTGTGGTTCTACATGAACGAAAGCTCCTTCAGAGTTGAAGACCACCCACGCGTGTCCTTCAACGGTTCCAGACCGATTTGTGGTGCCAATGGAAACATAAGCCGTATAGCCTTGAGCACGAAGCATACTAACGTAGAGCGTCGCATAGTCTCTGCACTGACCAAAGCCAAGAGTCAACGTCTCATTAGGCATCTGCCACTGGGTGTTGCTGCCGTAGCTTATTTGGGAGGAAACATAATCCAGCATCTCAACCCACGATTTACCGCTCGCAGCCGCAACGACCTCCGGGTCGGAGGGCGTCACGTAACGGCACAGACCGGCATCGTAGCAAGCCGTGTATTTTCCTCCCGACAAAACCGTTATAGTACTGGACTTTATTGGCGCACCTGAAGGGTCTATCCAGTATTTGAACCTGTGACCATTTGAATCGACCAGTGGAACAGTAAACTTGTGAACGCCGCTAAGTCCAGTGAATGTGTGAGGCGCAGTGAAACCTATGGAGTTGCCATCCTTCGTAATATTTACATCCGCGATTCCCTCACCATCAAGAAAAGTATCAATAATGACCTCATATGGTAACGGTTGAGGATATACACCGTAGTAGGCTATGTATACGCCATCTGATGAAACCCTAATTGTTGGGTTCGTTTCACCCGTACTCCACGCTACGAATGGATGACCGCATGGGTCCACCGTCGGAACAGTTATTGAGTGGGTTCCATCTGGGAAGACGAATGTGTAGGGCGTCCTGTAGCCAGGCGACGGATTGTCAATTGCTATACTAACGCTAATATCTGTATCCAGAGTGTTACAATGGGTCATTATGGTGGCGGCTGACCAGCCTCGTGGAAGTTGCCAAGGATAACCACTGCCCTGGACAAGTGGAGAAAGCTGAAGAGCCAAAACCAAACATAAAGCAGTTAAGGTGAGAACCGCAATCAATTGTCTTTTCATTTTCAAGCTTCTCCTTTTTCTCCACCAAAGTACGTTAGGCAAAAACGACCCTTGGTATTTTTCAGAACAATTGTTAATTGTGTTATTTAGTTTTTCCTTAGAAGCGTTCAGTTGTCAATTGATAGTGGATCCTTTCTTTCTGCAGCTACTCTGTTTAGGTTTAAAAAAAGAGGGCTTTCTGAACCGTTTTTCAGCTGAACGCCGATTTTAAGAAAGAAATCGAACAATTTTAAAGCATCATAGATTTCTTCAGGAGTTTCAAAGACAAAGAGCGTTGCTGTTTTCCTGCATTCCACGGATATGTTTTTAAATGTTGAATTAGGAACCTTTTTGGTTGAAATTCATGTTTTTCAGGCAAGTGCAGCAGCACGGCGACAACTTCTCATACATCATAGCAGACGACACTACGCGCGAGGCGGCTGTGGTTGATCCAAGTTACAACTCGGGCGAAATAACTCGTGTACTAAAAACTGAAAATCTGAAACTGAAATACGTCATTAACACGCACGGTCACTCTGATCACACAGCTGGCAACCAAGAGCTACACTCAAGTTTCAGCGTGAAAATCGTTGCCCATAAACTATCACGGGTCAAAGCCGACGTCAAAGTGGACGACGGCGACACCATCAGCATAGGCAAGGTCCCTTTGAAAGTCATCCATACACCAGGGCACACTCCCGATAGCATATGCTTGCTAGTGGACAACCAGAAACTGTTAACAGGCGACACACTGTTCGTAGGTGAATGCGGCAGAACAGATATGCCCGGCGGGAATTCCAGAAGCCTGTACGATAGCCTCTTTAACAAGCTTCTAAAGCTTAACGACGACATAGAAGTATATCCTGGGCATGACTACGGGTCGAAGCCTTCTTCCACGATAGGTAAAGAACGGCGGTCAAATTACACTTTAGAGCCGAGAAGCCTTGCGGAATTCATCGAGTTCATAAACGAGCCCTAAACACACTAGCGCCGTGGTATTCTCAGTTTCCTTGTTCATCAGCCAGCATTTGACGCCTTCTTTCTACCCAGTGGTATATTTGCAAAATAACTGGCTTTGCCCCTGCACTTTAAAAAGCAAAACACCATTTAATGTAACATTATCCAATTAACCTGCTTAATAGATGCTTGTACAAGTACAACATTTTCAAGAATTATGTGTACTTATATTCGGACTCTTACCTGTCTTTTCGCTTTTTGTTGGAGGCACTTATTTTAAATAAGTATTTTAGCACCAGAAAATTTTTTATTGTACTTGGCTCAAGATAAAAGGTCTATTAGAGTATAACTATAGAATAAGAATCAAGAAATAAGAGTTGAGAAGGTCCAAGCGATTATGCCGAAGACAGCTTTACGCAAAAAATCTTTCTGTTTCCTAAACAAAAAGCAGTTAGTAAAGCTAAGGTTGAAGGCTTTGCGTGCTGGCGTGTGGTTTAAAGCGTTGCCGAGGATAGACAGAGCGCTTGTCGATTTAACGATAGAGGTTGCAAGCAGTATACGCAGTACCACTTTAGCCAAGAGCATCTTAGCCGTCACCAGGAAACTGGAAGTACTTCTAGAAAGCCGTCTCTTGCGGGCCTTTAGAGGTGTCGCTTTTCAACTCGCCCAAAAACTCAGTTTAGTAGCTCAGAAATGGGGCAACCTCGTTGCTAAAACATGGGCTTCTGATGTATCATTCATGAAGTTCTTGGCTGTAATGCATATTAACGAACCTAAAACCTTTAAAACCTGATTGGCAATTACACGTTAGGGAGTACAGTGTATGATAACAGAGATAATAGGCTTCATCTTAGTCGTCGTACTCCTAACCGTGTGCCTTTGGGCACTCTACAACATGCCCATCTTAGCTAGTGGCGTTAAGGATTTCCGCAAAAAGCATCAAAAACCGCACAAAAAAAATGTGCCAGAAGAACATTTACCATCTTTTTCAATTGTTGTGCCCGTTAAAAACGAAGAACGCGTCATAGATAGATTACTGAACTCACTTACAAACCTGAACTACCCTCTTAATAAGAGAGAGATAATCATAGTTGAAGATGGCTCAACCGACAAAACCAACGAAATATGCATGAGCTACGCAAAAGAACACGCCAACGTGATAATCCTAAACAAATCCCTCTCTACCGGCAAACCTTCAGCCCTCAACTTTGGGCTCGCACGTGCAAAAGGAGATATCGTCGCCATATTCGACGCAGACAACGTTCCTGCCAGCGACGCACTGTTAGCCGTAGTTGAGTACTTCGAAGACCACAAGGTCGCAGCTGTACAAGGTCGAACCGCGTCCATTAACCCGAAAGAAAACATGCTGACACAGTTCGTCTCTTACGAAGAAGCTGTATGGTGTGAGGCTTACCTTCGCGGCAAAGACGTGCTGAATCTGTTCGTGCACTTGAAAGGAAGCTGCCAGTTCATACGCCGAGACGTTTTACAGCAACTACAAGGCTTCGACGAAGCCGTCTTATCCGAGGACATGGAGATTTCTGCAAGGCTTATTGAAAACGACTACAAAATCCGCTATGCCTCGGATGTGGTCGCATTGCAAGAAAGCCCTTCAACTTTGAAAACGCTGTTTCAGCAGCGCACAAGATGGTTCAGAGGTACAATGGAAGTAGCCTTCAAATACGGTCGATTAATGACCAAGCTGAACAGGATCAAATTTGACGCGGAAACAACCCTCGTTGGACCTTTTATTTTGATAGCTTCGCTTGCGCCGTATCTCGCGGCGTTTTTGGCGTTTTCCACGTTTTGGTCCCTTGATACGATTTGGTCTTTTGTGGTGCAGTTTGGCATGTTAACCACCAGCTTAACTATGCTCATTTGTGGCTTAGCTTTGATTTACGTCTCTAAACCACGCAAAGTCCGAAGCCTCCTCTGGCTTCCTTTCGTTTACTGCTACTGGAG